>WBZU01000511.1_pt1 | contig 33087 bp, 23 predicted proteins | sample 5204311 | NCBI WGS metagenome assembly WBZU01 (sample SAMN12344359, study PRJNA552823) | activated sludge metagenome | biome: Activated sludge suspended growth; feature: Nitrification reactor; material: Wastewater; isolation source: activated sludge from nitrification reactor of wastewater...
TTGGTTCGGCTTCTGGTGGGTTATGGAAAACAACGGTTGGTGGTGTAGGACCAAATGCCTGGCAGCCCGTTGAAACTGGTTTTCCGGTACTTGGTGTTAGTGCAATTGCTATTAATCCGCTTAACCACAATGAATTATTTATTGGTACCGGAGAAACCTATAGCTATGGCACAGCTGTGAATGGATTAATAATCCGCACCACCAGAGGAAGCCATGGAATTGGTATTTTAAAAACTAGCAATGGAGGATTAACCTGGACACAAAGTCTGAATTGGATATATCAACAACAACGAGGGGTGTGGAAGATTATTTACAATCATCAAAATATAAACAGTTTATTAGCTGCAACTACCGATGGAATTTATAAATCAAACGATGCAGGAGTAACTTGGTTTCAAACCGATACAACCAAAATGGCAATGGATTTAGTAATGGATCCCATAGATACCAATATTGTGTACGCCGGTGTTGGAAATTTGGGTTCTGCCGGAAGCGGTATATATAAATCTACCACTGCTGGAAACACTTGGTTGCGTTTGAGCAACGGATTACCAATTAATACTACCGGCAGAATATGCTTGGCTATAAATCCACTTAATCCATCTGTAGTATTTGCCCATATTGCTGATGTATTGGCATCAAGAGGTTTGTATAAATCAACGAACAAGGGTGCAAGTTGGACTTTACTGAATTCCAACGATTTTGCCTCCTATCAAGGATGGTATAGTAAAGGATTGCATATTGACCCGAGCGATACGAATACTATTTATGTTTGTGGCTTATATGGCTATCAATCGTTTGATGGTGGTGCAAATTTTATCCAAAACACTTTTTACAGCCCCGGCAATTTAGCAAATGAACCTTGGCCCGATTTACACGATATGGTAGCTAATCCCTTAGATCCTAACAAACTTTATTTACTTACCGATGCCGGACTGTATCGTTCAACTACCAATGGCCAGTATTGGCAATCGTGTTTAGATGGATATGTGGTTGCACAATTTTATTTAGGAAGTGTGTCTGCAACCAATCCAAATATTGCTTTGGGCGGTGCTCAAGATCATGGTACACAACGCTACAATGGCTCAAGTGAATGGGATTGGGTGTTAGGTGGAGATGGTACTTGCAATGCCATTGATAATACGAATGATTTTGAACAATATGCATCTTATCAATACTTAAATGTTCAAGGTTCAACCGACCAAGGTGTTACTTTTTTTAATCCTGTTTTTTCTGATACCGGTGCATTTGTTTCTCCATTTGAAATGGCTCCTTCAAACCATAATGTAATTTATGCCGGTGCTAGTTATTTATCGCGTAGCGACGATAAGGGAATTACATGGAATGCATATGGACCATACGGAAATAGTAAAATTTTAAGTATGGGAATTTCAGCAACAAATCCACTTAAAATGTATTTTGCTTCGGCTCCTTCTTCAACTGCTCCCATGAAATTTTATTCAAGCACAAATGGAGTCGCTGCCGTTTCTGATATTTCTGCAGGATTGCCCGATCGTTATCCAAGAGATATTGCAATAAATCCAACCAACGATAATGAATTATGTGCAGTATTTTCCGGTTTTGGAACGGGACATATCTTCTATTCGGGCAATGCCGGACAATCCTGGTCGGATATTAGTACAACCCTTCCGGATGTTCCTTTTCACAGCATCTTATTTTTTTCCCCTTTAATTATTGCCGGTAGCGATTTAGGTGTTTTTTATTCAGTGGATATTGGTGCCACCTGGCAACATGCCGGAAATGGTGTGCCTGATGCACTTCAGGTTTTTGATTTGGAATATTCTCCTGCCGATCAAAACATAGTTGCATTTACGCATGGTAGAGGTGTTTACAAAACTCCGATAGCTCCTTTTTTAACGGGTGTAAAAAATCTTTCGTTGCCGGCACCTGTTATGGATGTAAGGTACGATTCAAATTTAAAAACAATCTTACTTTCACCTCCTAAAAATTTAAGTGGACAACTAACTATTTACACTGTAAATGGAGCGAGCATAATTCAACAAAAAATAGAAGAAGGAAATCCCTTGCTACTTAATGCTGCAAATTGGAAAGCAGGTGTTTATCTTGTTCAGATAATTGGGCAAAATTATAAAACTACTAAGCGAATATTGGTTTATTAAGATGTTCAAACAAAAAAGAGTAAAGTATTTAAACAATCTAAAAATTGAAAATCCGGCTCAAATTTCTTTTTATATTTTATCTAGCTTTATACCTGCCGAATTGCACTGCGCAAAACAAAGCAGAGTTGGGAAATTTTACGATAAGCCAAAATGCAGGAGAGGTTTACCTAACTTGGTCAATTTTAGCAGGAAGTACTTGTAATGGAATTTCAATTTTGCGTTCTACAGACGGCAATAACTTTATTGAAATTGGCAATATTGCAGGAGTTTGTGGAAATACTTCTTCCATCGAAAATTATAACTTCACGGATATAAATCCCAAAAAAAATGCACTCAATTATTATCGCTTGGAATTAGGCTTTGCTAATTTTAGTCAAATTTTAGCAATCGAAATAATTCATATTGAATCCAGCGGATACCAAATAAGACCTAATCCTGGCAGTTTATACAGTTCCATTTATTTCGAAAATTTAAAACAGCAAGAACACGAATTTGTTCTCTATAATTTAAAGGGAATTCAAATGTCAAATAGGGTAACTAAAGAAAATTTTATCGTAGTTAATTCAACTATGCTGCCAAAAGGGATGTACTTTTTTACTATTGCAATTCCCGGAAATTTACCCAAAATAAAAGGGAAATTACTTGTTGACTAAGTGTGACCTTTAGCCTAGGTTTAGTCGATATATGTTTGAGTCCAGTCATACCATTTACTAAAAGGCCAATTTATACAATCTATTCACTTAGTATTGTTTGAATTTTTAGAAATACAAGGCAATTGAAGTCTAAGAAGTTTGTCACCTGCAGTCACTATTTGATAGCTTTTAATTTGAAGAAAGTATAAAACTATTTATGAAGCAAATTGTTTTATAACTAAAAGCTGGTTGTATTGCAAATTTGCATTTCTGTTTTTGAAAAAAAATTTTAACTTTACAACCTTTATAATCAAGTACTTCTACAAAAATGCTTAGGCAAGGAAAATACTATTTCATCTTCTTTCTTTGTTTTTTTTGTGTACTAATTGCACAGTATTATTTGCCTGAAAAGAAGCATGCATCGAAGTCAAAAAATCAAACCAATAAGGAAGAGGAGGAGAGTAGTTTATCTTTAAAGGATCGCATGGATTTGGCCATGCAGCAGGAATTTGAATTCACCAAAGATCCTGCAACGAATTCAGTTCCCAAAGAGCGATTGTTAATTGCGCAAAATTATATGAAATCCCTGCAAATCCAAGCTTCTGGGAGTAAACTTGCAGGTGCAATTGCCGGGGTGAATTGGCAGGAGAGAGGGCCAAATAATTGCGGAGGTAGAACACGTACCATCATGGTTGATCCGAATGATCCTACAAAAAAAACTGTTTGGTCAGCAGGTGTATCCGGTGGATTGTGGAAAACAAGCGATATTGATCTAGCATCACCAATATGGACTGCGCAAAATGATTTTTTTACCAGCCTCGCAATTACAAGTATTTGTTACGACCCAAGCAATACCCAAATATTTTATTTTGGTACCGGTGAAGGGTATTTTAATGCTGATTTTCAACGTGGCAATGGAATTTGGAAATCAACCGATGGTGGCGCTACTTGGAACCAACTGGCTTCAACCAACGCAAACGCAAACTTTTACTATGTAAATCGAATGGTGGTTCATTCAAGTGGTGATGTTTATGTCGCTACCAATAGTGGAATTTTTCGTTCGCAAAATGGCGGGACTACATGGACGAGTGTATTAAGTACTTCAAGTGGTGCTGTCACAAATAATTTTAGTGATATTGAAGTAGCAACCAATGATCAGATTTGGGCATCTACTCGCACTTCCGGAGCTATTTATAAATCAAGTTCAGGAAATGTTGGAACTTGGGTACAACAAAATACTGGAGCTAACGGATTTCCTGCTAGTGGTGCTACTCGTATTGATTTTGCTTTAGCACCTTCTAACCCAAATGTATGTTATGCATTTGTAGCTCAAGGTGGTGTTAATTTTTATAAAACAAGTGATGGAGGTGCCAATTGGACTTTACTAACTAAACCGGTTGATGCTGATGCTGGTATAGGAAACGATATTACACGCACGCAGTTTTGGTACGATATGAGCATAGCTGTTGATCCCAATAATGATGCAGTGGTGTATGTTGGTGGAGTTGATTTATTTAAATCGACCAATAGTGGAAGCACTTGGCAACAAATAAGTCACTGGTATGGTGGGTTTGGCTTTCAAGAGGTACACGCTGATCAACACATTGCAATATTTGAACCCGGTAATTCAAATGTAATTTATTTTGGAAATGATGGAGGTATTTGGAGAAGTAAAAATGCTACCAACGCCATTCCAACCATTAGCTCAAAACATGATAACTACAATGTAACTCAATTTTACCATTGTGCCATTCATCCTGCAGCTTACTCCAATTATTTTTTGGCCGGTGCTCAAGATAACGGCTCGCATCAATTTACACAAGGCGGCATTGGTGCAACCACAGAAGTTACCGGTGGAGATGGTTGTTTTGTGCACATCGATCAGAACGAACCTCAATATCAATTTACCAGCTATGTGTATAGTAATTATTACCGCTCAACCGATGGAGGGGCAAGCTTTTCGACTCTTACCAGTAACAACAATGGCTCCTTTGTAAATCCCAGTGATTACGACAATATTTCCAATAATTTTTATGCAGCGTATTCAGCAGGTGTTTACTCACGTGTATTAAATGCACCGCTTTTAAATACCTTATCGACAATTTCAATAGCTTCATTTAATTCAGGAAACATAACAACAGTCAGTTGTTCGCAAAATACACCAGACCGTGTATTTTTTGGAATCAACAATGGCAGAGTTGTTCGAGTTGATAATGCGAATACTGCAACACCCACAGAAACGCACATTAATAGTGCTGCGGGAATGCCGGGCTCTAGCGTTTCAGGAATTGCTATTGAAAACGGAAACGACAATCATTTGTTGGTTACTTATTCGAGTTATGGTGTTAACAGTGTATGGGAAACTTTTAATGGCGGTACCACTTGGACAAGTGTTGAAGGAAATATTCCGGATATGCCGGTACGATGTGCCTTGTTTAATCCGAATAATAACCAACAAGCTTTAATTGGAACTGAACTGGGTGTTTGGTCTACAGATTTATTGAATGGAGTTGCAACTAATTGGGCTCCTTCAAATAGTGGATTGGCCAATACACGGGTTACACAATTGCAAATTAGAACTTCCGATAAACTGGTGATTGCTTCAACACATGGTCGTGGATTATTTAGTTCAGATGTTTTTGCGGACCCCAATCCTGATTTTGTTGCTAATAAAATTATCACTTACATTAACAAACCAATAGTATTTAATGATGCTTCCTACAAATCCACCTCTTGGAATTGGGATTTTGGTGATGGAGGAAATTCAGTTTCAAAAAACCCGGTTTATTCCTATGCTAATCCCGGAACCTATACGGTTTCATTACAAATTAATGGTGCTTTAACTGCCACTAAAACTGCCTATATTCAAGTATTACCCAATCGTGGTACTCCTTACAATACCGCAGTGGGTGGTAATTTTGAAGTAAGTACTATAGATTTTGGTTCTGAAACTATTTCAGGCACTGCATTTCAAAGAGGAAGCTCTGTTATTGCAGCTAAATCGGGAACAAATAGTGGAACGAATGCTTGGGTAACCGGTATCAGTGCAAGTAGCTATGCTTCTAATTCGAATTCTCGATTATATACACCTAACTACAATTTGAGTGCTGCCGGAACATATACTTTATCATTTTATAAAAAGAATTCGTTTGAAAGTGGATGGGACGGTTTTAGAGTAGAGTATTCATTAGACAAAGGTGATAACTGGTCAATTTTAGGCGCTGTTGCTGCCGGATGGTACGATTTTGCAAATTCAACACAAACCACCTCTTTCCCAATCAACGAACCTTATTTTAATTCAACCTCTGCAAGTTTCGCGCTCAGATCACTCGATATTTCTTTTTTAGCCGGTAATCCAAATGTAGCTTTTCGATTTGTGTTTAAGTCAGATGGTTCAGTAAATTCAGCCGGAGTTGCAATTGACGATTTTCAAATTACCGGCGCCAGCAACAATCCTTTGCCGGTTCAATTTTTAAGTTTTACCGGTTTGGCTTCGGATAATTCCAATCATTTAACTTGGTATACAGCCACCGAAACTAACAATGCAGGTTTCGAAATTGAACGTTCTGCATCAGGATTTGATTGGGAAAAAATTGCCTTCGTTACAGGCGCCGGCAATAGTTCTACAACTAAAAAATATCATTATACCGACTTTCAAATTAATGCTATTTCCTATTACTATCGTTTAAAGCAAATTGATTTTAACGGAAAAAGTGACTATTCAAAAACCATTTACCTCACTCGACCGGAGGCGAATAAATTAAATCTTCAAAATTTGTATCCAAATCCAAGTAATGGGGTAATTCACTTGAATTTTAATCAAACCCTTACTAATCAATTGTTGCTTACACTATTTGATATAAGCGGTAAGCAAATCACCCAGCAAGAATTTATTTCCGGCCAAACCCAGTATGTATTTGATTTTAGCAAATGGCAACTGGCTAAGGGAACTTATTTTCTTCAAATAAAATCAGCTGATTACATTAGCTTAAAGCGAATAATTAAAAACTAATTTCATTTCTTTTAACAGCATTGTAATTAGAAGAATAACTTCGCACGATTTTTTGTACATCAGTTAACTGAATGTATTTTTAAAGTAAATAAAGGGCTACAAGCTAAACTAGTAATTTTACCTTTTTTTGCAGCAATATCATTTTAACATGACACCCATAAGCAACACTGAACTAGTAAAAATTGCCAACGATTTTGGAACACCACTCTACTGTTATCAAAGCGAAAAAATAACTGAACAATACAACAAATTAACGAAAGCATTTAGCGGTCACCCAACTCGCTTTTTTTATGCTTGCAAAGCATTAACTAACATTAATATTTTAAAACACCTGTTAAACCTAGGAGCTGCTTTAGATTGTGTGAGTATTAATGAAGTAATGTGTGGTTTACGTGCAGGTTTTAAACCCGAGAATATTTTATTTACACCGAATTGCGTTGATTTTAGTGAGATTGTAGAAGCAAAAAAATTTGGTGTAAATATCAACATCGATAATATTTCCTTGTTAGAACAATTTGGAAATCAATTTGGAAATACCTATCCGGTATGCATTCGTATTAATCCGCATATTGAAGCAGGCGGTAATTATAAAATATCAACCGGACACATCGATAGCAAATTTGGAATATCAATCCATCAGCTAAGACACATTGAACGTGTTGTAAAAACTACTCAACTAAACGTTCAAGGGCTTCACATGCATACCGGTAGCGAAATCAAAGACATCGATATTTTTATTCGTGGTTTTGAAATTTTGTTAGAAGTTGCTCGTCATTTTAGCACGCTAAAATTTATTGATTTAGGTAGTGGATTTAAAGTTCCTTACAAAGCAGAGGATAAGGAAACCGATGTAGTAGCATTGGGCGAAAAGCTTACAGCTGTAATGAAGCAATATGAAGCAGAAACCAATCAATCTATTGAAATTTGGTTTGAGCCTGGAAAATATTTGGTTAGTGAATGTGGTTACTTTTTAGCAAAAGCCAATGTAATTAAGCAAACTACTGCTACTGTTTTTGTAGGAATCAACTCCGGATTTAATCACCTTATTCGCCCAATGTTTTATGATGCCTATCACCGCATTGTAAATATTTCCAATCCTGATGGCCCTGAGCGTATTTATACTGTGGTAGGAAATATATGCGAAACCGATACCTTTGCATGGGATAGGGTATTAAACGAAGTGAGAGAAGGTGATATTTTATGCTTTTACAATGCCGGTGCTTATGGATTTGAAATGAGCAGTAATTTTAATTCAAGATTAAAACCGGCCGAGGTACTTGTCGTAAATAATGAAGTTAAATTAATTCGCGAACGTGATACGTTTGAAGATTTACTGCGAAAGCAAATTGAAGTAGTTTAAAATTTATTTTTCAATAAACTCACCTTCCCACTTTGCTATCACCACTGAGGCTAAACAATTACCAATAACATTTACCGAAGTACGCGCCATGTCCATCAATGCATCAATTCCTAAAATAATAAAAATGGGTTCAGTAGGTAAATTGAAGGATGCTGCAGTTCCCAATAAAATTACCAATGAAGCTCTTGGCACCCCGGCAACACCTTTGCTAGTAATCATTAAAGTAAATACCATAAATAATTGTTCCGAAAAACTCATTTCTATCCCTGCAGCTTGGGCAACAAATACTGAAGCAAGTGAGAGGTATAAAGTAGTACCGTCTAAATTAAAACTATAACCTGTTGGCATAACAAAAGCAACAATTTTTCGAGGAACTCCTAAACGTTCCATTGCCTCCATAGCACTTGGTAAAGCAGCTTCTGAGCTGGTAGTTGCAAATGCAATGGATACAGGTTCTCCGATTGACTGTATGAATTTTTTTATCGGAATTTTAAAAAACAGAGCAATTGGCAATAATACTATTAGTAAAAAAGCTAGTAAGGCAACATAGAGTGTAGTTAATAATTGTAGCAAATTTACCAGCACTCCAAATCCCATTGTACCCACAGTATAAGCTATTGCAGCCCCAACTCCCAGGGGAGCCATGTACATTATTACATGGGTAAATTTAAACATGATTTCGCTTAAACTTTCGGCAAAATCGAGCATCGGTTTTCTTTTTTCATGACTTAACATAGCCATGGCAATTGCGAATAAAATACTGAAAATAACTACCTGTAGTACTTGTCCTTCAGCAATTGACTTGGCAATGTTTTCAGGAAAAATGTGTAGAAAAATATCGGAGGCACTTTGTTTTACAACTTCAATTTTTTCACTGCTGCTTCCAAGTGCACTGAAATTAATACCAACTCCTGCCTTACTAATGTTGATTGCTGCAAGTCCAATAAACAATGCTAATGTGGTTACAATTTCAAAATATAGTAACGATTTAATACCCATTCGGCCAACTTGTTTTAAATTAGAATGGCCTGCAATTCCAACAACCAGCGTTGCAAATAGGAGAGGAGCAATAATGGTTTTAATAAGTTTTAAAAAGGCAGTACTAATTACTTTTAAGCCAACTGCAAATTCAGGAAAGTCGAAACCAATTTCGGCACCTACCAACATGGAAATAAAAATCCAAACGGTTAATGATTTTTTTTTGTAAGCAAAAATGCATAGTACGATTAAAGCGAGCCAACGAAAAAAGAGGAGAAGCATAGTTGATTTGTTGAATAAAAAATTCAATTTTCAAAGATGGAGTTGTTTCAGCAATCGAATTAAAATCTAAAGCAATTTTTAAAAGTGTATCTTTGAAATATTAATGCAACAATAGTAAAATTAATTTTAACCTAATCGAAATGAAAGCAAAAATTATACTTAGTGTTCTAATTATTTTTTGCACTTCTCTGAAGGCACAAAAAGGAGTTAATGATTACTCAAATAATTCGATTAAAGTAGCCAGTGATAATGAACGATATGAAAATTTCGCCAAAGAAAATTTCAATTTGTTAAAAGGATTTAATGAAAAAACAGTTATTCAACAGTTAAGAGATATTGGAATTCAAGAAATAAATATTAAGGAAGCGCTTTTTCGTGAGCAATTGAAGTTTATTAGTAAAAGTAACTCTAAATCGATTAATTCAATTTCAAACTCAAGCAATAAAACGTTGAATACTTGTGACGATTTGGGCTTTGAACTGCAAAGTTTTGCAAATTGGACCGGTAGACTTGGAATACTTACAGCCGCTACATGGGCAAGTTGCCCAACACCATTAGATTCTCTTTCATATATCATTGGTTTAGCTACCGGCCCCAATAATTTAAATATTAATTCAGTAATTAATGAAAGGCAAATAATTTTAACATGTTCAAACTGTTACGATTCAATTGCAAGACATCCGTTAACCGGAAATTATTTAATTCCTTATTTAGCTCCCGGTGGAGGAACAACTTCAGTGCGACTAGGAAATAAAAAGCTTGGAGGTGAGTCTGAAAAACTTATCTATAAACTGAAAGTCGACTCAGTAAATTATCAATTACTCTATAGATATGCTATTGTTTATGAAAACCCTATTGCACATGCTTTACTAGAACAACCCTTTTTCGTAGTATGTATAAAGGATTCTCTTGGGAATCAAATTGCAACAAATAATGCTGGGTTTTGTTATTATGCAGATCCAACGGATACTAGTTTTATCCTTCTTCCTGGCGGAAGTACTTATTCATCTTCTTCAGGTGATATATTAATTAAACCTTGGACAAATGTATCTGTAGATTTATCACCTTATATTGGAAAAACACTGAGTCTCGAGTTTGCAACCGGTGATTGTGCTTTAGGTGGCCACTTTGGATATGCTTACATTGATGGTGATTGTGGAAATTGGAGATCAAACTTTTTATATAATTCAGGTGATACTAGTTTAAAGCTTGTTGCTCCACCTTATTTTTTAGCCTATCAATGGGTTGATTCATTACACAATCCTATACCTGGAGCTACAAACGATACTTTTGAAGTAAAAAACCCGACAAATAATTCGGTATATTGTGTTCGCATTCAATCAAGCCCGGGTGTAGCCAGCCAAACTTATTTTAATATTACAGTAAATTCAACTTTTTCCATTCCGATTGTAGAATCACAATTAATCGATTTTGAGGTATTTCCTAATCCCTTAACCGATGTTTTAAATTTGAAATATTCACTAACTAATCATTCGAATAGCACAATTACTATAGAAAATGTGATGGGCGAAATACTAAAATCTGAAACTCTGCTCAAACAAAATCCAGGTAGCTACAATCAAACTTTTTCCCTGCAAGAATTAAATTCGGGTGTGTATTTTGTTTCGCTAACTGTTAACGGAGTAAAAAATGCAAAGAAGTTTTTACTATTAAAATAAATCAGCTTTAAAAGAAAGATTTCTTTTTTCCACTTCTACCCCCAAGCCCCAACGCACCAAGTAACCCTCGTGTTAATGCTCCGGCAATGGTTACCCCTACACTCCGTGTAACCGGACTAGCAATTATTTTTTCGAAGGTTGTTTTTTCTGTTTTAGATGATTTAGGTGTAACAGATTTTTCCTTCTCCACAGCTTCTTCGTTTTCTTCAAGAGCTTTTTTAATTTTTGCATTTAATATTTCAAAAGCACTTTCACTATCAATGGTTTCGCTGTATTTCTTTACAAGTTTAGAACTCGCAATCAACTCATTTATTTCGGTTTCGTTCAGCACATCCATGCGTGAACTGGGCGGACAAAGTAAGGTTGCTACCAGCATGGTTGGATTTCCCTTTTCACTTAAAGCGGTTATTGCAGCTTCACCAATACCTAAACTAGTAAGTAGTTCATCGGTTTTATAAAAATCAGTGATGGGATAATTTTCGGCTGTAAGTTTTATCATTTTTCTGTCAACTGCAGTAAAAGCACGCAATGCATGTTGTATTTTTAACCCAAGTTGACTTAACACAGCTGCCGGAATATCGGGTGGATTTTGAGTACAGAAAAATATACCCACCCCTTTTGAACGAATTAGTTTAATAATACTTTCAAGCTGATCCAACAATGCTTTACTGGCTTCTTTAAAAATAAGGTGCGCTTCGTCAATAAATACTACCAGTTTGGGTTGGTCCTGATCGCCTTCTTCAGGAAATGTGGCATAAATTTCGGCCAATAAACTGAGCATAAACGTTGAAAATAATTTAGGCTTATCTTGTATATCATTTAAACGCATAATGGAAATTACACCTTTACCATTTTCGTCCATCCTAACTAAATCGTTTACATCAAAGGAGCGTTCTCCAAAAAATAATTCAGCACCTTGTTGTTCCAATTCAACTATTTTACGCAAGATGGTTCCGCTAGTCGCAGTGCTTACTGCACCATAGGCTTCAGTAATTTCAGATTTTCCCTCATTGGTAATATAATTCAACAATTTTTTAAAATCTTTCAAATCAACCAAAGGCAGTTGTTTATCATCAGCATATTTAAAAATAAGGGCCACAACACCGCCTTGGGTATCGTTTAATTCTAAAATTTTTGAAAACAAAACAGGTCCAAATTCCGATACAGTTGCACGCAAGCGAACTCCATTTTGTTGAGAAATAGTCATTAACTCAACAGGAAATCCGCTTGGCTGAAAACTCAATCCTATTTTGGCGCATCGTTCTTCAATTTTAGGATTGCTGCTTCCGGCTTTTGCAATTCCGCTTAAATCGCCTTTTATATCCATCATCAATACTGAAATACCATTTTTTGACAGTCCTTCAGCCAGATTTTGAATTGTTTTTGTTTTGCCGGTTCCGGTAGCTCCCGCGATTAAGCCATGTCGATTTAGCGTTTTTAAAGGTATTTTTACAGTTTCGCCGGCAATACATTCTCCATTCAACATGGCACCACCAACTACAAGTGATGCACCTTTAAAAGTATACTCGGCAGTAAGCCTTTCAATAAAATTTTGTTTAGTATCCATATTTTTACGTGGAATGCAAATGTATAAATTGCACTTAAAAACACAGCTTTTACTCGTTAATAAATTCAGAATAACTGAATTTTGAAATTACGTAAATATAGGTTAAGTTTGCCCCAATTAACTCTTTTTATAAAAAAACAAATATGAGAACTAATTTATTTGCTGCTATTTTATTGTTTGCCTTGCCGGTTACTACGCTTATGGCGCAACAAAGCAAAAAGGCTGCAGTAGCGCAACCCAAGCAAGTAGTTTCTGATCACGAAAGAAATTATGCTGCTTTTTTCGAGCAAAATAAGGATATGCTGGTAGGTTTTAATGAAGCCGAACTAGTAAAATCGCTTCGTGCAAAAAACATGAAAGAGCTGGCAATAAGCGAGTTTGTTACCGGACAAAAAATCAAATACGTACGAAAAAAAATGGGGTATACGAATAGCGTATCTGCTCCATTGGTAAATAAAACTTTATCGTCTTGTGATAATATTGGCTTTGGTATGTTGGATTTTACCAATTGGGCAGGTCGTTTAGGAGAGGTTCAGAATAGCACTTGGGGAGCCTGTTCAGAACCCATTGATACTTCACTATGGAATTTAGGATATGCATTAGGAGTTTTTGGTTGCACACCTCCTGGAACTACAACAGGAATTGATAGACATACAATTGTTTACGGTTCAGGATGTTTTGATCCAATCGCGATTGATCCATCTAGCGGATTACCAATGATACCATATGATCCACCTGGACCAGATACTGTTTGTGCAAGAATAGGAAATCAAGCGACCGGAGGTGAAACCGAACGATTAACTTACCTTATCCCCGTTACTCCTTCTAATTCTCAATTAATTTATCAGTATGCTGTGGTATATGAAAATCCTGCAGCTCACGCATTTGATGAACAACCTTTTTTCTTCGTTAGTGTTACTGATTCTAATGGGGTTCTTGTAAATTCGCAATCCGGTAATACCTGTGGACAATTTTGTTTTTTTGCAGATCCTTCTGATACCGCTTTTGTGAGTATAAACAATGGGGCAGTTCTTGCTAAGCGCTGGACTTCAGTTGGTGTTGATTTATCCGCTTACGTAGGCCAAACCGTTAAGTTAGAATTTACAGTTGGAGATTGTTCTTTATCAGGTCACTGGGGTTATGCCTATGTGCATGCTAGCTGTAGTAAACAACAAGCCAGTGTTTCAATTTGTCCTAATGATACAGTGGGTTATTTAATTGCCCCTACCGGTTATGCTACTTATGAATGGTTAGATGGCAATGGAAATCCATTGGTACCTCCTGTATTAGATGATACTTTGAAACTAATAAATCCACAAATTGGTGGGCATTATATTGCATCGTTAGGTTCCTTATCTGCTATTGGTTGCGAAACTCAATTAGATGTATTTATTTTAAACTACAGTTATGTTCCGGTTCAAACTACAGTCTTAAACTTATTGTGTAATGGAGTTACAACCGGTAATGCCACTGCTATTGTCGATTCAACTATTTTACATGGACCTTTTTCTTACCAATGGTTCAATGCGCAAGGTGCAATACCCAATGCCACAAATCCTGTATACAATACAAATACAGCCGGAACTTATTGGGTCAAGGTACTAAATGCTGGCGGTTGTGGAAATTTTCAACCCGATACAGCAGTAGTTTCATCTATTCCTGATTATACCCTAAGTCCTTATCCATTGCAGTTAAATTTATGTTTGGGACAACAAGCAATTATACATTTAAACCCAATACTTACACCCGGTACCACTATTACTACCAATTGGCAAGAATTTGCTACAAATAATTTAAGTAGTAGTACTGATACCGTTGTTACTTATACAGCTAATGCAATTGGCCCTGATACTGTAGTTTATATTTGTGTAAGCAATTATGGATGTATTAAAACCGATACACTTTTTGTAAATGTTTCGGGTTCGTATATTGCTGATGGTACTGCAACAGGTGGAGATACACTTTGTATGGGCGATACTACTCAATTAGATATCAAGTTTGCTCCGGCATCGCCAGAATCTTGTGCATTATTGCCTTCAAATGTGAATTGTACTTTACCGGTAGTGATTTCACAAATTGGTAATGGTACCACAACTAACTCTGCTAATATTTTAGCAACGGCATATCCATCACCTTTTGGAAATTTTCGTTTGAACTCAAAACAGCAATACCTCTATCGAGCCAGTGAGTTGCAGGCAGCTGGAATAAAAGGTGGATATATTAATTCACTTGCCTTTTATGTGAAGACGCTTGCTCCGGTAACTACCTACAACAACTATACTGTGCGTATGCATTGTTCAACTTTAAGTGCTTTAACTACCGATTTTGATACAGCATTAGCTGAAGTATATCATCCTAAACCTTTTCATGTAATACAAGGTTGGAACAGTATTGACTTTGATCAATCGTACGCATGGGATGGTGTTAGCAGTTTGGTGGTTGAAATTTGTATGGATGCGAACACGGGAGGTACTCAACAAAACTGTGCAGTTGAGAATTCTTCAACTAACTTCTTATCAACAAACTCAATCAGTAATTTTGGTAACCCGGTTTGTAGTGTATTGGGTGGAGCAACTCCTTCTCAAAAACGTCCGAATACTCGTTTCTCTGTTTGTGGAATTAAAGCCGATACTTCTCGATTCAATTATTCATGGACACCAACTGTAGGTTTATCTGATCCAACAATTATAAACCCGGTTGCTAGCCCAAGTAGTTCTACTTATTATATTGTAACAATTAACGATACTGTAAACGGTTGTTCCGATACTGCCGGAGTGTATGTATACATACCTGCTAAAAATGTGTCTTTTGAAGCAGATACACTTGAAGGGGGAATACCTTTAACAATTAATTTTAACAATACTTCCAATACAAGTATCCAAAATTTCTTCTGGAATTATGGAGATACCTTCTTTGACATAGATACTGTATACGGAAACCATTCACATACTTTTTATACAGCCGGAGAATATACTGTTACATTGATTGGAACCAACAGCAATGGTTGTACCGATACAGCAGTTATTGTAATACGTGCTTTGACCTCTGAATTAAAAGTACCAAACGTATTTACTCCTAACAGCGACGGTGTAAATGATGAGTTTATATTAGATGCTCCCGGAATTGAAACTTTCAGTGGAGTAATATTTAACCGTTGGGGTAAAAAAGTTTTTGAATGGACCGATCCTACTCAAGGTTGGACCGGAAAAGATGCCAAAGACGGAGTTTATTATTATATAATAAAAGCAAAAGGTGTAGATGGGCAAGAATTCAGTAATGAAGGACACGTTACACTAACACGATAAATAATAACTAACTAATCTAAGGCTGTCTCAAAAAGGCAGCCTTTTTTTTTGAGATACTTTATTAAAAATGAATCCTCACTTGTGCCAGTTTTCTAACTCTCGCCAGTCTGAAGACTGGCAAGAGTTACAGTAAAACTACGTAAGAAATTTGTTGTTCAATAAATAAACTATTATTCCAATGAAAAAAATAATTTCTGGTTTTTTTGTTGTTCTTTCATGTATAGTGCACGCGCAAAATCTTGTGCCGAATGGTAGCTTTGAAAACTTTAACCAATGTCCATTAAATACAAATTTTATCTACTATTCATCGGGTTGGTTTCAGCCAAATAAAATTCAAGGCTATAGTGTAAATCAAAGCAGCAGTAGCGATTATTATAATTCTTGTGGTGACTCAACGTCTTTTGTCTCAATACCTAAGAACTATTTTGGTTATCAATTTGCAAGAACAGGTGAGGCCTATATTGGACTAGCACTTTATAGCCATTTTATTAATCAAAACGCTGGTAGAGAATATGCCGAAGTAAAACTTAATCAGGAGCTTGATTCAGGTAAAAAATACAAGTTAAAGTTTTATATATCAATGGCAAATACCTCACGGTATTCAATAACCAAATTTGATGCACATTTATCTAACGACAGCTTATTCTCTTCATCAGCAGATTTAATGAACATAACAGTAACACCCCAAATACAATATAATGGTAGAGTTAACGACACGCTCAACTGGACTGAAATTAGTGGCAGTTTTATTGCAACCGGCATGGAAAATTTTTTAACTATAGGCAACTTTCATGATGGGGCCCTCTGTGATTCAGCAACTGAACAAATTCCTAGCTTTATCAATTGTTGTTACGCATATTATTTTATTGATGATGTTAGTTTAACTGAAGATACCATAACCGGAATTGATGGGCCCATTAATATTGATTTAACGATTTATCCCAATCCTTCAACTAATATTGTACAAATAAGTTCTCAGGAAATTTTGCTGGAAGTAAATGTAGTAGATATCCGTCTAAAGACAATCATCGCTCTCAAACCTAACAAATCGAATACTCACATTGATGTTTCACAAATGGAAGACGGTATTTATATTGTGCAATGTAAGTTTAAGAACGGAGATATATTCTATAAAAAAATGGTCGTGCAGCATTAAGGAATTCTATTATTTGTAAAACAAAATCCCTTCTTTTTTTCTTATGCGAGTAAAGTCGAATAATTGTGGTCAAATAAAGTTAACTGTGAAAGCGGAGAATTATGGTGTTAGAGGATACTTTTTTAATGATTAAAACACACCAGTATGAAGACTGGAGCGAGTGACAGACAAAGAGACCTAGTGATAAAACCTTAAATAACAAAGTTAAGGCATTTCGCAAGAAAAGTATATTGCATTTTAATTAATCAAGGTGTAACTTATATTGGTGAATTTACCGTTCGTTATATGAACTGTATCATTAATGCTGTTTTCTACAGCAACACCTGAAAATATTCCACTTACTTTATGATTTACCGAATCGTTTGAGGTAATTTGAACAGTCGATGATAGTGCACTATAAGAATCATAGTATATACCATTAAGATTCCGTGCTATGTCTATTGTGGCAAATGGATAGTTTACTGATGATGAAGGCAAACTCAAGGAAACTCCCTGAAGAGACAATGCAAATCCAACAAATGTAGTTCCAATCATTCCACCACAAGCTAAGATTTTACTATTTACTAATGAGTCGATGTAAAAGAGGTTTGAATTTGATGAGTCTGTTTCAAAAAGTACACCATCAATAAGGCAAGAGAATTTCTTCTGAGCTGGAGTTGGAGTAGGGCTCACAACCTCTTCTTCTTGTACTGGTTGAGTATTATCTTTTTTACATGAATTAAAAATTATGGAAAGAAACATAAAGTATAGAAAGTGCTTCATTTTTTTTGTGAATTGATTTATGAAATTTGAATAAAAAAAGAATTTCTTAACGTGTGTTTTAATCGGTAAAAATTTTAATCGGAGACCAATATAAGCTATTTCAATTTAGCAATTCAATAGAAAAATAGCCTTTACCTTCAGCATAATCAAGTGCGCTGCAATAAACTCTCTCACCCAGTCTTAAAAATGAGTAAGTAACAGGAAAAAAATTAGTTAATTCGTTTCATCCTAAATTTTTCGCTTCTAGGCTTGCCTTTACTATTGCCCGATATTTCGGCGCAAAGCGAATCTGCACCAATTTTTTGATACGAAATAAGTTGTGGGAAATCATGTGTTGCATTCTCAAAAAGCAAACTTGAGTCAGAGTTTTCCTTCATGGCAAAACGAACTGGCAATCCTTTGTTTTGCTTGGCTACAGTTGGAATATAGTATAACTTGTTATTCTCCTCAATTAATTGAATATGCTCAAAAACCACTGTGTCGTTTTTGTTGAGCATATAACTCTTTCCTCTGTATTCACCCTCACTTTGTTTGCTCCAAACTTCATAAATACTACCCTGCTTAGTTTTGCTTTCCCATGTCCCAATTAACCAATTTGCTTTTTGCAAAAGAGTTGTTTGTTGAGCATAACAATTCATGAATCCTAAAACAGAAACAGCAGCAAACAATAATTTTATGTTCAATTTCATGTTGTCAAGTAAATTATGTTTAGAACAAAAAAATGAGAAAAACTGTAGTTAGTTTCTCCAATTTAGAAGTGAACAAAAATATTTTTAAAATGCACTACTTGGAAGATTTACCAATCGAGCTTCAATTGAAAGTGAATTTTCTAATTTATCGTGCTTGCAATTTTTAAACATTTCCAATTTTTGCATCAATGTCCATATTGGTCTAGTCATTACTCCGGCATCGTTAGTGTGGGATAAAAAGCTATCTCTTTCTTCCTCATCCTTCAATAAAATAGCACAAAGCCAATAATTCGATTTTGAATCAACAGGTTCTTGAACAAAATCCATCTCAGTCGATTTAAAAAATTCAGAATAACGTTTCGCTAAGTTCCTCTTTTGTTCTAAAAATAGATCTAATTGTTCTAATTGAGCACAGGCCAAAGCTGCATTTATATTAGGCATTCGGTAATTATAACCTATGGAGTCGTGTTTAAATTCCCAACGATGTGGAATTTTTGCTTGCGTAGTAAGATGTTTGGCTCTTTTAGCTAAGGCTTCGTCATTGGTAATTATGGCACCACCACCTCCGCAAGTAATGGTTTTATTGCCATTGAAACTAAATGCCCCGAGCTTCCCATAAGTTCCGGTATGTTTGTTTTTGTAGGTGCTACCGATAGATTCAGCTGCATCTTCAATTAGTGAAATTCCATATTCATCACAAATCGCAGCTATGTCATCAATTTTGCAAGGATGACCAAAGGTATGCATTGGCACACAAGCCGAAATTTTTTGTCCACTTGATTTATGATAGCAACCATCAGCTTTTTGCAGCGCATTTTCCGATAGATACTCTCGAAGTTTACTAGCACTCATGCCAAGAGTATTCATATCAACATCAATAAATATAGGCTCAGCCGATAAATAAGAAATAGCGTTGCAGGTAGCTATAAAACTCAATGCTTGAGTTATAACAAGATCGTTGCGTTTTACACCGGCAACCAGCATTGCCATGTGCAAAGCAGCAGTTCCATTCACAGCCGCCACAGCATATTTGGCCCCGGTATATTTGGCAAGTTTTAACTCAAATTCATCAACAAATTTTCCTACCGAACTTACAAAAGTAGAATCGATGCATTCCATCAAGTATTTTTTTTCATTGCCATTAAATACCGGAGCATGCAAGGGTATAAAATCTTGATTCGGAAATTGTTGTTTAATAAATTCAATACTCGATTTATACATTGTAAATGTCGGCTTTATAGTTTTTACGATTGTTTTCGTTACTAAACCATTCAATGGTAGCATTCAATCCTTCATCAAGACTGTATTGCGGTGTCCAGTTGGTGAGCGATTTAATTTTTTGGGCACTTCCTAAAAGCCTTTCTACTTCACTTTTTTCAGGACGTAGTCGTATGTCGTCTGAAATTATTTGAGCAGAAGGATTAATTCTATCAATTAGTTTTTGCGCTAAATCTTTAATCGAAATTTCTTGTTGTGTGGCAATGTTTACCTCTTCGCCTATCGTTTTTTGGCTATTGGCAATTGCAATAAAACCTTTCACTGTATCTATTACAAAAAGCAAATCACGGGTGGGGTGGAGAGCACCTAATTTTATTTCCTTTTTACCGGCCATTAATTGAGTAATAATAGTAGGAATAACCGCTCTTGCACTTTGACGAGGGCCATAAGTATTAAAAGGACGAACAATGGTAACCGGTAAATTAAAACTCCGGTAAAATGAATCTGCTATTGCATCGGCTCCAATTTTAGTAGCCGAATAGGGTGATTGTCCTTGCCGTGGATGTGTTTCATCAATCGGCACTCGCAGTGCTGTTCCATACACTTCTGATGTAGAGGTAACCAGTACGCGTTCAATATTCAAATCTCTGGCAGCTTGCACAATGTTTAATGTTCCTTTAATGTTAGTATCAACATAGTTATCGGGCGAATGATAACTGTAGGGTATTGCAATTAAGGCTGCAAGATGGTAAACACAATCGCAGCCTTTCATTGCAGTACGAACACCATAAGGATCGCGTACATCTCCTGCAAAAATTTCAATCTTTTCTTTTTTATCCTGTGGTAATGTATCTAGCCAACCCCAAGAGTTAAATGAGTTGTAATACACAAAGGCACGCACTTGCTTTCCCTCTTCAAGCAATTGCTCTACAAGGTGGCTACCAATAAATCCATCTGCTCCTGTAACTAAAATTTTTTTCATCGATTTTTAATTAATAGTTAATAGCTAACTACTTAGTTCTTTCATATATGTTTTTCAACTACCTTAATCTAAGTTGAAGTTAAAATTTATTCGTTTCTCACTAATTATTTTGAGATTTAATTATTTTGAGATTTAATTGTTTTAAGATGAACTACAATTTGCTTGGCAGCAGCTCCATTGCCATATACTTGTTTAAATTTTTTGCCTTTCAATTTTAATGCAGAAGTTATACCTTTTAAAATAGCAGTATGTTCGTTAGCAACGTGTACTACATTATTGCTCGACAATCTTCCCTGTTGTCGATTGCCGACATTCACTACCGGAATTCCGAAAGCTGCTGATTCTATAATTCCGCTCGAAGTATTTCCAACCATAACACTGCAATATTTCATGGCAGTGAGGTAGCCTTTTTGTCCTAGATTTTCATAACAAGTAATTTTTTGAGGATATTTCTTTTCAAATTCAAGTAATCTTTTTCGAATTATTTGACCTTCAGTATCCGCATTGGGAAGTGTACACAATACCTTCATTGGCTGTTGCATAAAGGCTTTTATTAATTCTGCAATATTGGATTTATTAGCGCCCAAATTCATTGTTTCAGGATGATAGGTACACAAAATAAAAGGCTCATCAATCGAAAATTGAAAACTCTTCTTAAACTCAAGCGGAGTGAAAAGTTGCATGTTTAACACTGAATCAATGCCCAAAGCTCCAACGTTGAAAACATTTTCACCGCTACCTATTATTTTCGCAACACGGTTCTTGTGTGCTGCATTTGTTGTAAAATGAAAATCAGAAAGACAACTTAATGCATGTCTGAATTTATTATCAATAGCACCCAGCGTAGTTTCACCTCCATGAATATGCGCGAGTGGTATACCAAATGGAATAAGTGAAGTTGCAGCAGCAAACATTTCGAAGCGATCGCCCAATACAAATATCAAATCAATTTTGGAAGCGTATTTTTTCCAAATACTTGCAAAAACAAGGGTAGTAGTTCCCATAGCTTTTGCAATACTTTCGGCATCATCGCCCGCCGATAGCGAGGGAAGTTTTTCGCTGATTTTAAAACCGTGTGCTTCAATTAACTGATATGAATTGCCATACATTTCGCTGACATGCATTCCACCTGCAAATAACAAAAGCTGAAAAGTTTTATCCTTTTTTAATGCATTTAATAAGGGTAAATAAATACCAAAATCAGCACGTGAGGTTGTAATTATTCCAATGGTCATTGCTTTTCGTTTAGTATCAATTCAGCCAATTTCCAATCTAGCGGCGTATCTAAGTCAAGAGAAGCTTCTTGCGACATAATGTATTTCTTTAGTTTAGTAAATTTCGCTAAAGATTTTAACTGTTTAAATGCGTTCACATTAATAATATAAATGGCGCCATTTATCTCATACACCGGCGGACTATCTTGTCTTCTTGTAATTGCTTGTGGAAGTTTTTTTGATTTTTCAAGATATCCTTCAGTATTTTCTTCAAGCAATGTAAAATAGGGGTTTGCTTTACTTTCTTTCACTGCAACTACCATGTCTTCATTTCCGGTAAAAAGTTTCAATGCCTCTTTTACATGTTCTGCATTTCTAAATGGTGAGGTAGGCTGCAATAACACCAAAACATCGGGGTGTATATTTTGGGATTCATAAAAAGTTAAGGCATGTTCAATTACTCCATCTGAACCTGCTGTATCTGTGGCTAAATGAGCTGGACGAATAAACGGAACTTCTAAGCCGCTTTGTTTAACAGTGTGTGCAATTTCTTCTGAATCGGTACTAACACAAATTAGCTTATCGTTGCTTAGTTGGCGGGCTACTTCTAGGGTATAATTTATTAAGGGTTTACCATTTAAGGGTTTAGTATTTTTACCGGGTATTCCCTTTGAACCTCCACGGGCAGTAATGAGGTAAAGTACTTTCATTACAATTTAATGTGTTTAATGTCTTCTTGTGCCTTCTTGTATTCGTCGTGTTGACCAATGTCGAGCCAATAACCTAATATTGGGTAATAGATTAGTTTGTTTCCATTTTCAATAACACGCTGCATAAATTCAGTAGCATCAAATGAACCTGTGTTTGGTATTAATTTTAATAAACTTCGTTTAATTAAGTAAATACCGGCATTTGAGTAATAAGTATAAGTTGGTTTTTCATTCAGCGATAACACTTTTTCATCATCCACTTCAAAAATAGCGTAGGGTACGTTAACCTTGTATGGAACCGAAGCAACCGCCATATCTGCATTTTTTTGTTCAAAGGATAAATAGAAATCTTCAAAATCAATGTTCGTCAACAAATCTGAATTCATTAATAAGACGGTATCATTTTCAAATGAATCAACCAAGCTCATCGAACCAATAGTTCCCATAGCTTTTGTTTCCTTAATATACTTTATATGAATTCCTTTTTGTTTTCCGTTTCCCAGGTATTGTTCAATTTTTTCGCCGAGATAATTTACTGATATATATACCGTGTTAACGCCAAAGGCTTCCAATCGATCAATATTGTGTTCAATAATTGGTTTATCACCAACTTTTAATAGCGGTTTCGGTAAATTTTCGGTAAACGGTCGTAATCGTAATCCTTCACCACCCGCCATAATAAAGGCATCTACCGGAATTATAGAACGTTTTTGTGCTAAATCAATTATGCGAATAATCTCATTTTTCGCATTCAGCAAAGGAATAAGATTTAGATTTTTCTTTCGTAACTCGTCAATATCACCTACGGTAAATTTATTCTTACGCAAGTAGCGAAAATCCTTAAACATAAAATCGGAAACCGGTTGATACAATGAAAGTCCATTTATCAAACCTCGTCGAACATCCCCGTCAGTAAGCGTTCCCAGAAGTTGTTTTTTATCATTTATTATAAATAGTGTAAGACTTTTTTCCCCACTCAAATCGTTCAACGTTTCAAGTGCTTCCTTTACCGTTAGCTTTTCGTTTACACAATTTTGCTTATAATCTTTCATTTCAATACCTGAGATTTGCGCTCCTTAGTTCAAATCATTAAAACTGAGTTTATGATCGGCAGTTAAATTTGTTTTGATTTTTTTACCCAACAACAGATGCATTAGCATAGGTGAAATTCCATCACCCGGTCGTTTCATACAAATATCTTCAGCGGTTAACGAAGTTCCGGCTTTAAGGTTTCGAGCAATATGCACACTTTTACGCGCAATAGATTTATTTTTTAGTTCAGAAGGACTGGGCTTTTTAATTCCATTCCCCATCGCTTTTTCAATATTACGAATACTTTGCACCATTTGTTTTAACTCAGAAGGATTTAGCGAAGCTCGGTGATCAGGGCCTTCCATAGTTTTATCAAGAGTAATGTGCTTTTCAATTATGCAAGCACCCATCGCAACAGCAGCAATAGGAACTTCAATACCTAAAGTGTGGTCAGAATACCCAACCTTAATATTAAAGGCTTTTTGAAGGGTGAGCATTGCCGTTAAATTTACGTCACTCATTGGTGTTGGGTACTCAGTGTTACAATGCAACAAGGTGATGTTTTGCAAGTTGGTTCCGTTTGATGTTAAAACATCCAAAGCAGACTCAATTTCACCGAGACTAGCCATACCGGTACTGAGTATGACCGTTTTTTTTAATTTACCAATTTGTGTCAAATACGGTAGATTCGTTAATTCTCCGGAAGGGATTTTAAAAATGGAAATACCTAATTTTGATAATAAACGTATACTGTCTGAATCAAAAGGTGTGGATAAAAATTGAATCTTCTTTTTTTTGCAATAGGCCATTAAAGATTTATGCATGTTCACATCCATCTCCAGCTTTTTAATCATGTCATACTGCGATTCAGACTGGGTGGTATTTTGCAATTGATACTTTGCTTTAGGGGCTTTTTTGCTAACCAGATTGTCGGCTTTAAAAGTTTGAAACTTCACAATGTCGGCGCCGGCCTCAGCAGCAACATCTACCAATTTTTTAGCAAGGGTTAATTGTCCGTTGTGATTAACTCCTGCTTCTGCGATAATTAAAACCGGTTTTACGCTCATAGTTTTAAATTGCACTAACTTCTTGCTTATGCTTTGGTTTCAGGTTCTGTAGAATCATTCTTCTTTTTTTGCCCGTATCCGTAATAACCACCATAGCCATATCCTTTTCCATAACCATATCCATATCCGTAACCATATCCGTAACCAAAACCATATCCGTAATTGTAACGATTGTAGTAATATTTTGATTTGCGTTGCTTCACACCATTTAATACAAAACCAAAATTTTGGAGTTTGTTTAGTTCTACTATTTCATGCGCATTATTAACAGAACCTTTTGTAGCAAAGCGAACGTTTAATACAAATAAGCACACATCTGCGTATTTCATTAAAATAAATGCATCCGAAATTAATCCAACCGGCGGTGTATCAACAATAATATAATCATAGTTTTCACGGCCATAGGCTAGCATTTCGTTCATGTGTGGACTCAATATTAACTCTGATGCATTAGGAGGAGTAGGACCGGCAAGAATGGTATCCAAATTCTCAACCGATGTTTTTAAAATGGAGTTATGTGTTGTTTCTTTTCCAACAAGAATGTTACTTACCCCGAATTCCGATTTCATATTTAACCCAAGATGTACTTTGGGTTTGTGCAAATCGAGCTCAATTACTAACACTTTCTTACCAGCCTTGGCCAAAATGGAGGCAAGATTTACAGAGCAAAAAGTTTTACCCTCGCCAGGATTATTTGAAGTAATTAAAACAATTTTAGATTTACTTTCAGAAGCCATGTATTCGAGATTGGTACGTAAGCTTCTGAACGATTCAGTAATTGGAGATTTCGGATCGGCGTCTACTACAATGTAAGATGATTTACCTGCATCTGAATACAATATTTCTCCTAAAATTGGTAAGGTTGTTAGCGCTTTTAATTCAGGTACACTTTCAATTCGTGAGAAAAAGGTAGTACGCATAAACACGATTAAAAGGGCAATAACCAAACTACTTCCTAAAAAGGAATACAAAATTTTGTTTTTATCAGGTTTTACAATACCAATGGATCGCGCAGATTCGATAATTTTTGTTTCAGGAACTATACCTGCTCGTGCGATAATGGTACTGGATTTTTTCTCCAACAAAAAGGAATACATTTTTTCGTACACCTGTTGTTTTCTGGCAATATTTAAAAGCTGTCGTTGTTTTTGTGGAATATTTTGGATGGAACCTTCATAAGAACCAATCGCTTTTGAAATATGGTCAATATTGGCTTGTATAGCAACTTTTGTGTTTCCTAAATAGGTAAGAATGTTACTTTTAAGAAGTTTAATTTTTTGGTCAATCTCGGTTATTGACATGTTTCGGGTAGTTGAATTAAATAATGCCCCGTTTCGCGCAATTTGAAAAGTATACAATTCTCCAACTGAACGCTTTAAGAAATCATCTTCACTATTAATGTAAAAGGAGGGAGGAAGCAATTCAGGATCTTTATCGAGAATAATGTATTTTTCCAATTCTCCAATTGATTGCATTTGCAACTGAAGTTTGGTTCTTTGAGCTTCATAATCAGTTAGCTGTTGAAAGTAAGTTTCTTCCTCTTTGGATAAATCTAAAATAGATTTTTGTTTTTTATAATTTTCAAGATCGTCTTCAATGCTCGACAAAATTTCAATTACCTCATCCAACTGTTTATCAATATACCTTAAGGTATTTTCGTTGATATCAACTTTAGATTTAAGCGAGTAGTCAAGATAGACTTTTGAAAGCGTATCTAGAAATAAAACTGCTCTTTCGGCAATTTCATCTTCCACAATAACTGAGAGTATGGCGGTGTACTCTTCATTTTCAACAGTTAAACCCGATTGGTATTTCGAAACCAGATTTTGAATGTTATGTACTTTAAACTGGTATTCATAATCGCGCAAAGCGCCAACAGTATTGGCATCAATTGAAGCATTTCTACTTACTATAATTTTAAAGTCTGAGTCAACTGCTTCTTTATCAAAACTAAATTTATGTGAAATAGCCTCACCGTATTTTTCATATTTAATACTGTAGTTATTTTCATCAATAAACGTGAGTTTTATGGGTTGTTCGTACAAACTGGGATTAATGCTCAAAACCTTTATTTGAAATGGTTTTGCTTCATATATTTCGGTAGTTTTTAATCGTCCAACAATATAATAAGATACATCCAAATTTAGTTTTGAAACTGCTTTTTCAATTAAATCGTACGATTTAATAACACGCATTTCATTCGAAATTTTTTCATAGCTGTTATAGGCATTGTAAGATTGACCAAGTCCTTCAAGAATTTGACTTTGATAGTCGTATGTTTCTTCCGATTTAATTAAAATTTGGGTTTTAGCAGCGGAGTATTCCGTTAATTTATGAATGTAAACAAAGGCTATAATGTAAGCCACACCCAAAAAAAGTAAAATCAAGAGCCAGTTTCTTGATATTATTTTGATTAAGTTATTTATATCATTAATATCAATCAGGGAAGAATTCTTTTGCGCCATCGAGCTAACGTGTATATTGGTTCTGAAAAAAGCGGACAAATATATAAATAAAAAGCTACTGCCATTGATACAGGTGTTTCCCAATTGTCGAATTCTTTCAATTGATTACTATTTTTATTTATCAATTCATTTTGAGTCTCAACTTTTTTTCTATTTTTGTAGCAAATTGAATATTAAGATGAAGAAGTTTTATACCTATTTTGCTGCGTTTGTCATCGTTTTCTTAGTGGTAAATATCTCTGTTTCATTGGCCGGCGGACCACCTCCTCCACCTCCAGGCGGTGGCGGACCACCTTGTTTTCCACCTCCCTGTATGCCTATTGATGGCGGTATTAGTTTTTTACTAGTAGCCGGAGCTGCATTTGGAGCTAAAAAGGTGTATGATTCACGAAAAAATTCATCTGAAAATAAAAACTGATAAGTCTTAGAACAACCAGCTAAGATGTTTCAATTTGCAAAGAAAAATCCTGCGGCATTTTTTCTTTTAAAAGCCCTTCTCCTGTATATATTTTGGTATTTATTTTATGAACTTTGGTTGCACCCAAAGGGTTATTTGGATGCATTAGTCATTGATAATTTAATAAAGAGTGGCGAATTTATTATCTCCAATTTAGGTTACCGTTTAATACCTGAACCTGATCCTGAATGGGCAATTCGTACACTTGGTATAGATGGAACTCATGGAATATGGATTGGCGATCCTTGCAATGGAATAACGCTTTTTGCTTTGTTCACTGGTTTTGTAATTGCTTATCCCGGTCCTTTAAAATCAAAACTATGGTTTATACCATTGGGCTTAGTTACCATACATATAGTAAATATTATTCGTATAGTTGCCCTGGTTTTAATTACCTTATACGCTCCACAATACCTCGATTTTAATCATACCTACACCTTTACCATCTTGGTATATAGTTATGTGTTTTTTTTATGGATGATTTGGTCAAATAAATTAGCCGCCAATTCATTAACAGTTAAAAACGGTTAATCCAATTGAAAACATCTCCAAAATTACTCTACCTCAAGTTACTGAGCATTGTTGTGTTTATTATACTTTTTGGGTTTTTTAGAGATTATTTTCTTTCGCAATACAATAATTATTTGTACCAACTTTATTACAAGGATGCCGAATATAAAATTGATTCGGAGTTTAATTTTTTAAAAGGATTTAATTACATGCAACTTTACTATGCGAAATTTTTCATCATTGCATTTTTTTGTACTATTTATTATTTAATAACCCTGTTTACACTTAGATTGCTTTTTACAGAGAAAAAAACATTTCCAATTACAACATTCTTTTACAGTTGTATCCTGCTCATTTCACTTATTTTTTACCTTTACGGAAAGATGGCTTCCGATTCTGAAAAATTTTATGAACTGTCGCGCACCTTTTTAGCTTTGCTGCAATCACCTCTTTTGTTAATGATATTAATACCTGCAATTAAACTAGGAACTAAAACAAACTCTAATTAATCAACTATATGAATAAAGACAAGCAAATTTTTGACCTCATCGGAGAAGAATTAAAACGACAAACGGAAGGAATAGAATTAATTGCATCCGAAAATTATGTTAGTCAACAAGTAATGAATGCAATGGGCTCTTGCCTTACAAACAAATACGCCGAAGGACTTCCCTTTAAACGCTATTATGGAGGTTGTGAAGTAGTTGACAAAGTTGAACAATTAGCTATTGACCGAATTAAACAACTATTTGGAGCTGAATGGGCCAATGTTCAGCCACATAGTGGAGCTCAGGCAAATGCAGCAGTTATGTTGGGAGTGTTAAAACCTGGCGATAAAATTCTAGGTTTTGATTTGTCGCATGGCGGACATTTAACACATGGTTCACCGGTAAACTTTTCGGGCAAATTATATGTTCCAAGCTTTTATGGGGTAGAAAAGGATAGCGGTAAAGTAAATTACGATAAAGTGGAAGCTACCGCCATTAAAGAGAAACCCAAATTAATGATTTGCGGAGCTTCAGCATATTCACGTGATTGGGATTATGCTCGCCTTCGATCGATTGCCGATAAAGTAGGAGCATTGCTACTTGCTGATATTGCTCATCCGGCAGGATTAATAGCCAAAGGTTTATTAAATAATCCACTACCGCATTGCCATATAGTTTCAACAACCACCCACAAAACATTAAGAGGGCCGCGTGGTGGATTAATAATGATGGGTAAGGATTTTGAAAACCCAATGGGATTAAAAACGCCCAAAGGTGAAACAAGGATGATGTCATCAATTTTAGATGGTGCGGTATTTCCGGGTACACAGGGTGGTCCTCTCGAACACGTGATTGCAGCTAAAGCAGTTGCTTTTGGGGAAGCATTAAGCGATGATTTTAAGCTATACGGAATACAACTTATGAAGAATGCTAAAGTGATGGCACAGGCTTTCGTTGATAGAGGTTATGCGGTAATTAGTGGTGGAACCGACAATCATTGTATGCTCATTGATTTACGCTCTAAGAATATAAGTGGTAAAGAAGCTGAAAACTGCTTGGTTAAGGCCGATATAACGGTAAACAAAAACATGGTTCCATTCGACGATAAATCCCCTTTTGTAACCTCCGGTATTCGAGTGGGTACAGCAGCTATTACCACTAGAGGAATGAAGGAGCATCAAATTGAAATAATTGTAGATTTAATGGATCGCGTAATTTCAAATAGTAACAGCGATTCGATTACTTTGGAAGTGAAAAAAGAAGTAAATAAAATGATGCAGGACATGCCTTTATTTGCCTGGTAAACAAATACCTTCAATGAATAAATTAAAAGAGAAACAGCAATGGATAAATTGGGTTTCTCTTTTTTTATTGTTTTTGTTAGTAGTGCATTTTACACTTTCTTTAGCTTATTCATTTCTTCCTGAAAGCAAACGGTTAAAGAGCTATATGGAACCTTTGTTCACTCAAAATTTTAAAATATTTGCTCCAAATGTACCCGAAACTGAAAGCACTTTTTTTATTAGTTACCTTACCAAGTCTAAAGGTTGGAGTAGTTGGCAAGCGGTAGGTTTATACGATAGAAACTTGGTTCAAACCAACCCCTTTTCAACACATCGTATTCCATTACTTATCCATCAAAACACATTGCACAATTTACACTACATAGTTGAAACGGCATCTTATTACCAAAAGCAACATCAAAAAAAATCCACCACAATAATAGATTGCAGTGCCAATGAAATTAAACATTTACCTGAATACAGATATGCACAAAAGTTCTGCCTTGACTACTGTACACAGCAATTAGCAACTACTTCGCTTGTTCAGATAAAGTGTTGCCTAATAACAAGTGCTATATCGGACAAAAAAACGGATGTAGCTCTTTGCAATAGCTCAAATGTGAAATTTGCATTCGTATATTTTAATCTACGCTAGTATATACACCAATTTACTAATGCTTATTTCACAAGAGATTTCAAAATTTTATAGTAATTTCATCCCTTCATTTTTTTTATGATAACATTTAATAAGCCTTATTTATCAGGCAAGGAATTGCACTATATTCAAGAAGCTGTTGCTTCAATGAAAATTTCAGGAGATGGCACATTTACTAAAAAGTGTCACCAGTTTTTTGAAAGTAGGTATGGATTTAAGAAGGTACTTCTTACAACATCTTGCACCGATGCCCTTGAAATGGCAGCCATATTAATTGACACAAAAGCAGGCGATGAAATTATTATTCCTTCGTATACTTTTGTATCAACAGCGAATGCATTTGTTTTAAGGGGCGCAAAAATTGTTTTCACTGATAGCGCTGCCGAAAATCCGAATATGGATGTAACAGCAATTGAAAAATTAATCACACCGCAAACAAAAGCTATTGTGGTAGTGCATTATGCTGGAATTGCATGCGATATGGATAAAGTGATGGACCTTGCAAATAAACATGGTTTATATGTAATAGAAGACGCTGCCCAAGCAATTGATTCATACTATAAAGGAAAACCACTAGGAAGTATTGGTCATTTAGCCGCATTTTCTTTTCATGAAACTAAAAACATTATTTCAGGTGAAGGGGGAATGCTGGTTATTAATGAGGAGAAATTTGTAAAAAGAGCTGAAATAATTCGCGAAAAGGGGACCAATCGTTCGAGTTTTTTCAGAGGGGAAGTGGATAAATACGGTTGGGTGGATATTGGTTCTTCCTTTTTACCTTCAGATATTATTGCTGCATTTTTATTTGCTCAACTTGAAAATTTGGAAGATATCCAAAAAAGGAGAATTGATATATGGAATACCTATGCTGCTGGATTAAAGCACCTCAGTGATAAAATGCAAGTTCAATTACCTTTTATTCCTCAGTTTGCAACCAACAATGCACACATGTTTTACCTGGTTTGCAAATCGTATGAAGAAAGAACAGCCTTAATTTCTCACTTAAAAAACAATAATGTTTATTCGGTATTTCATTACCTTTCATTACATAAATCACCTTTTTTTGCAACTCAGCATGATGGACGAGCGCTACCAAATACCGATAGATATGCCGATTGCTTAGTACGCTTGCCACTTTTTTATGAATTAAGCAGTACCGATTGTGCAACAATTATAAATTCAATTAATGAGTTTTATTCTAACCGCTAAGTAGAAGGTGAATTTTTTTTTACGAGATAAACTTCAGTTTGTAATCATTGCACTTGCGTGGGTGATAAGCGGTATTTACATGGGACCTGTTATTTATGTCTTGCTCCCTTTGTGTGTAATACTGTTCAAATTTAAGGACATGTTTTTCGAATTGTTTTTTGGCTTCTTAATGTTGCTAGTGCTTTGCGATAGCAGGCATCCCGAAATGCGATGGACAGTTAATCTAAAAGAGTTTTACATCGTGATGCTAGCGGTGTATTTACTTTTTGATAAGAAAAACTTTGGAAACTACAGTACTTTTTATCTGCGCTTTCTGCCTTTTATTTTGATTGCGTTTTATTGTGTTATTTGGGCTGTTTTTCCAGTTAAGGCAGCGCAAAAAACCTTTTCATATTTACTCTTACTTTTTGTTGTGCCCAATTACGTTTATAAACTTTACCATGATGAGGGCGATAAGTTTTTAAAAAATTTGATTTGGCTAGGTAACGCATTACTTGCAATTGGAATCATCTTGTATTTCACAAATCCTCGTTTGGTAACATTTTTCGGACGCTATTGCGGAGTATTAGGTAATCCAAATGGACTTGGGATTTATACCATGCTTAATTTTTTATTGTTTTCAATGGTGAAGGGCATACGACCCAAGCTCTTTGATAAGAACGAACAATTATTTATTTATGCAGTTTTACTATTCACGCTGTTTTTATCTGGTTCGCGAAGTTCAATTATTGCAGTAATTATTTTTTCAATCTTTAATTACTTTAATAAAATGTCACCTATACTTGGAATTATCGCCTTTTTGTTCATTTTGGTTGCCTATCAAATTATTGAGAGCAATTTGAAATTAATTATTATCACTTTAGGATGGGGAAAATACTTTAGACTTGATACTTTGGAAAGCGGATCAGGTAGAATTGTAGCCTGGGCTTTTGCTTGGAAAGAAATTCAAAATAATTTCTTTATTGGAAAAGGATTTTCGTATACCGACTATGTATTTGAATGGAATTATCTGGCTTTGAATAATAAAGGACACAATGGAAATGCCCACAATTCCTACTTAACTTTATGGCTCGATACTGGTTTAGTTGGGTTAGTATTTTACATCATTGCATTGCTTTCAACATTTGTGAAAGCTGCATTAAACTCAAGGGTTTCCATTGCTATTATGTATGCCATTTTATTTCAAATTTTCTTCGAATCATGGCTTGCAGCATCCTTGAATCCTTATACCATA
>WBZU01000512.1_pt1 | contig 33048 bp, 25 predicted proteins | sample 5204311 | NCBI WGS metagenome assembly WBZU01 (sample SAMN12344359, study PRJNA552823) | activated sludge metagenome | biome: Activated sludge suspended growth; feature: Nitrification reactor; material: Wastewater; isolation source: activated sludge from nitrification reactor of wastewater...
GCGTCGCGGCCCTGTTCTGCCAGCCGGTGGTAGTGCTCGGCGATGCGCGGCGCCTTGAGAATGCGGGCCTGGTGGGCGATGAGTTTGTCGGCGTCGCCAGGGGCTGAGGAGGAACGCTTGGCAGGCAATCAGGCGACCTCCCCGGTCCCGAATGCCGCGTCGTAGGCACCCAGATCGGCGACCTCGACATCGACCTTCAGATGCGTCCCGGCAGCCGGCTCGACCTGCGCCCACGCCGACGTCGCCGACGAAGCACGCTCATAACGCGGTGGGGCATCCGCGCCGAGCGCCTTAGCCACAGTGTTCCGTGACAGCGACAACCTCCGCGCGATCGCAGCCCGCGACAACCCCTCCGCCCGATACAGCCGGCGAATCTCCGCCCAATCCTCCACAGTGATCACTCTCCAAACATTGAAGGGTGCTCACTTTTCGACCGGAACTACCTGCTCACTTTTCGACCGGAGCCGACAGCTCTGAGGTGATCGCCCCGAACCTTCCATGGGTAGTGCTGTTCCAGAACTTGTTCCCGCGGGGTTAGCGTTCCGCCATACCTGCGCTTTATCCAAGATATATACGCCCTGGTGACTCCGTAGTGATTCGCGATGTCTGTTTGAGTCCAGCCTTTGGCTTTTAGGTCTTCAATCTCCGCCAACGAAACTATGGCCTTCCGAACCATTTCCTCCCTTTCATGCTTGTAGATGTGGCATCTGACAGTGTGCCGTCGTCAGACTTGGAAGTGGAGGCGTGAATTCTGGAGGATAGCGCTATATCATTGACTCGGATTTGCGTCAGTGCTCTGTCTCTCGGTCCGACGCGGCGAGGATCTTCACGTAGTGGACGGTGAACGCTGAACCAATGAGGCGAAACTCCTGTCGATTGCGACCGAAGTCGAAGGGGTTGTCGCTCGGCCTCTGCCAGATGTCGAGGCCTTTGCCGAGGTCTACGCGCCAGCCATGGTTGGTCTCGATGCGGCGGTCATGGATCTTATCGTCGAGCCGAACGGACAGACGGACGCCGACGGCATCAGACGCGTCCTTAATGGCCTTGAGCATGAGCAGCTGGCGTTGCTTGAACTCAACCTTCGGCTCCTCGGTCGTGACGATTTCGACGTCGATCTCGTCGGCATCGTCCTTAGCTGAGGCGAGGAGACTGAGGAGGTCCGCGAGGTTGCGCCCTTGGTGCGGCATGCGAATGTAGGGATCTATAACCCTAATCTTGGATGCGCCGCGCAGATAAGGCAGAAGGAGTGCCTCGTAGGAGACTCCCTTCTGGCCAGCTGAGAAGTCCCGGTGCCCCTCAGCCAATGGGACATCAGTCGGCGCCGTCGGGGCAACGGGTGCGTCGCCGCTGGTAGGAATAGTCGGATTGGGTCCGACCGGGTCAGTAGCGTTCCCTTCGTCGTCGTGGGGCATTGCGTCCCAGTCGCGACGGTACAGCTGTGGGTACTGGCTCTCTTCAAGGGTTGAGACGTCGTGCCACACGCCCGCGTTGTCCGCGTACCGGAAGTAGACAGGGCTGTCGCGCATGGTGGCGTCGATCCGCAGGATCGAGTCCTTTACGCGCTTGCGGCCCTCGATCGCGAACTCAAGCAGCTTGCGTACGTCGTCCTCTGTGGCCTCGCCCGTCGGGTGCACAAGCTTCATCAGCCCGGAGAAGGTCTTGTGGATGCCGTCCTGGTCGCGTGTCGAGATTGAGTTGTCGAGCGTGAAGTAGTCCTTGTACTTATCCGAGAAGTCCTCAGACCGTTTCGCCCGCAAAATCTCGGCGAGGTAGTCGACAACGAAGCCGTACCCCGTGGAGAACATCTCCGAGCGAATCGGAGCGACCTCCCAGCCGGGAATGTAGTGGTGGAGGCGGTCGAGCCAGGCCGGGTCGCGGTAGGCATCGGGCAGTTCGTCGAACAGATCACTGTTTTTGAGCATGTAGGGCACGGTGTGCGTCGTATTGCCGATGAAGGCCATTGAGGCCTCGGCTCCGTAGATGCTGGTCCCACGCGAGAAGGACTTGTTCGCGAGGTAGTTCTTCATTACGTTGACGAGGTTCTGGTCGGTGCGACGGTTGGCAGCGAACTCGTCGAATGCGACGCAGTCCCAGTACCCGACCAAACCGATGCGGCCGCTGGCGTTGTTGACGAAAAGCTTCGCCACGGTGACCTCACCACCGGAGATGAGGATGCCGTTGGGGGAAAATTCACTGAACGTGTGTGACTTGCCAGTGCCCTTCGGTCCGAGCTCGACGACGTCGAAATTGCGCTCGACGAACGGGATCAGCCGGGTCAGGGCGATGAGCTTGCCGCGCTCACTGAATTGTTCGGGGTTGAGACTGATCGACTGCATAAGCAAGTCAATCCATTCCTCAGTTGTGAACTTCGGGCGTGCTTCGTAGTAGTGGTCGATGTCGACGCCGGCGACTTGGATGGGCTTGAGGCTCCCGAGGATCCACGGCACGACACGCTGGTCGTCGGAGTGAAAGTATTCGATGTCGCAGATGCACCAGACGCCCCCGACGAGGAGTTTGGGGTTCTGCTTCACTGTCAGGTCATCGACGATGACGCCTTTGACCTGGAGGTTCTCGAACTCTGCTTCGTGGACGTCGTTCTTCTCGTTGAGAGTGACCGTGACCTTGTCGATCACCCGGTGACGACCCTTGCGGCGGATCTCTGATTTCACGAGCATGTGCTCGTTGCGGTTGACGTAATGGGTCGCCAGGATCTGGCGAACGCTGTTGATCCCAGCCTGGATTGTCGCCTCATCATCCGATGCGGCGTACTGGCCCAGCAGGTACTCGAGAACGTATGACGGCACGACGGCGTTGCCGCGGACTGCCTTGACGAGGTCCTTGCGGACCACTGCGCCGGCGAAGTGCTCGTTGATCTTATCGTCGAGAGCAGACTTTGTCGGGGTGGTATCGGTCGCCTCAGCAGCGGAAAGGACATCGATCTCGCCGAGAGCGTCTTCGAGATTTGTCATGGCTCTCCTAGAAGTCAAAGTCCGTCGTGAACGACCGCTTGATGGTGTAGTTCCCCTTCGAGAACAGCTTCCACTGCGTCGTGTTTGGAATCGGCTCTTCAAGCCGCAGCTCGACGGGCCGGTTGTTGTACGGGTCGGCATCACGGGTCAGGTACAGCACGGCTTGCTGGTATCGATCGCGTTGTGCATCGGATGTGCTGTCAAAGGTGAGGACGTGTTGGTCGGAGATCAAAGTGTCGCCCGCGTAGAGCCCGAGCCGGACCTGTCGCGGCTGAATCTTGTCCGTGACGGCCTCACGTTGGAGCAATCTGACTGCGAGCTGACCCGTGGTGATCTTGTCCGTCTCTGGCATGAGGTCGACGTTGACTGGACGGATGTCGCTTTTGCGCTTCTTGTTGACCGTGATCACCGGGACGACGATCTCTTGGAGCGAGGCGCCTCCGTGGACGTATCGAGTGCCAGCGCCGGGTTGGGGAATGCGGTGGATGGACTTTGGGATCTGGATGTCAAGATCGCCCACTAGTCCAGCCTGGGCAGAGGTGAATGTCATGAAGGAAGGCGACGGTTTCAGCGAGCGGCCGAGAACGTAACGACGGTTCGTCTTCGTTATCGCGTCACCCTGGGCGGTTTCCGAGATGTAATACGCTTGTTCAAGTGGAACGTCTTGGTACAGGAATCCATGGTCAGCGGTAATCAGGATGTTGGTTGCATTGGCGCTGGTCCACCTCTTTACTAATTTGATCAGTTCACTGAGGGTCTCGTTGGCGGCCTCGAAGACAGTCTCTTCGGTCGAAGCCTTGTCGCCTACAGCGTCGATGCGGTCGTGGTAGACGTAGAAGATTTGGTGCTTTGGGTACAGCTCGCGAAGCTCGCTGCTTGTCATGGCTAGGACGTTGGCCGCTTTCATGGCGTGCCCGTTGAAGGCTTGAAGAATCTTGTCGCGGTTCGCGGTCCCGTTCGTTGGTTTGCCATCCGCGAGTACTGGCAGGCCCTCGGGGGTGAGTTCCAAGCTCGACTGTGGGAGCAGCGACGCCATGCCGAGCTGCGTGTAGCTCGGTAGGGAGCCGAGCACGGCCGAGAGATAGGCGTCGAACCGGTCCTCGCTGCGGATCATCGAGGCGAGTTGTTCAGCGATCTCATAGCGCATGCCGTCGGAGATGATCACGACCACTTTGGTGCGCCCGTCTTCGACCACGGGGGCGACGTGGCGGGAGAAGAATTCTGCTTGCGGGTCGAGAGCAGCAGACTTCCACTCGGTCATGGACTCAAGAGTCTGCTGCCAGATCCCACCGAAGTCGTACAGGTATTTGTTCGCGTACTGTCTGTCGACCTCGATCTTGAGCATCTCAAGCGGCTGGTGGAACTCGGCGGTTCGGTGAGCGTATGTGAACCAGCGATAGTGTTGGTCGATACGGAACCAGTCGGACTGGTACTTGTCCAACCCCAAGGCAGCCGAGTCAATGGCGTGGGGGAGACCTGCGATCGCGGCAAGCAGTTCGGACGCGCTTTGGATTGCCTGGTAGAGCTTGGCGTACTTGTCCTTCCATAGGCTCTCATGGCGTTGTCGCACAATGTCGGCGACCTCCCGGGGCACTACCGAGTGAGTAGCCACCGCAGCAGCGAGGTCCACGACGACCTTTCGGTCGATCTCTTCGAAGATCGTGACCTTGGCCAGCTCACGGTAGTCGCCGTGCTCGATCCTGGATTTTACGTCGAGCGCATCGGCCGCACGGGAAGCGAGCGTTGTCATTGCATTCTGAGTGCGTACGTCATAGCGCAGGCTGTTGAAGTCGCTGCGGATGTTACGGAACTCATCTGGGATGGTTGAGGCGAAGTCTTCGATAGCGCGCTCAAACATCCACAGGACGAAGTCGTCGATCGTCGGTGTTGTGCGCTGATACTTGTAGATGCTGCCGAGCCCATCCCAGAAGAACTGGTCAAGGTCGTACGTGAGGAGTTCGTCGAACTTGTCCGTCTTTCTGGCGGCGTTCTCGACGAGGAGTTCGCGGACGATGTCGGTCAGCTTGTTCCCCGGTGCCTTGACGAGCACCTGGCACATCTTCGCACGGAGGCGAGTCGCATCGTCGCCGTCGCTCAGGAGTCTCTCGAGTGCCTGTCTGCGGCTTTTCGCAGCGAAAAACTTCTGATGCTGCTCGATCACCGGTAGCAGGCCGGGGTCGCTGAGACCGAGCTCCTGCTGAAGCATTGAGGCCTTGTCGGCCGTGAAGATGCCGTAGGCGATCTCCATGTCAAGCAGCCAGTTCGCGGTTCCGCGTGGGATGTCGCCGTAGCGATAGACGAGGTGCTTGCTGACCTGGTCAGCGAGGAGGGTGTGCTTCACGTCGAACTCGTTGTCTTGGACGCGGATGACGTCTACCGCACCGAGATCGAGGTCATCGAGGTCGGCGGCGTACTCGCCGGCGGGGTCGTGCCAAAACACAACTCGCTGGGAGGTGAATCGGTTTTGGAGTGCATCACGGACGGAGGCCAGGTCAGTCACTAGCCGACTCCAACCCGGCGATCTTCTTGAGCGCGGCGCCGAACAGCGGGTAATTCGCCTTGACACCGTCATCGAGGTCGATCCCGACGTTCTCAGATGCCTTCGGGAAGAGGGTGTCGTGTTCGTATTCGTTCAGCTCGACGAGGATCTTCCGAAGGCGATCTGCTTCTTGCGCGTTTCCAACACGCTCCGCTTGTTGGAGGGCAGACTCCAATTTGGTCACGTACTCGCGCAGGTAGGTCAACACCGTCGAGACCGTCGATGGCGTATAGCGATGCATGTATATCAAGGCGTTGAATGAGCCTCTGGGGCTTGCGAACAGCCAGTAGATCGGACGCTTCTTGTACCGTTGGACATGGTCGTCGTAGAACTTCGAAGCGGAACCGCGCCCTGTGGTCTTGATGAAGTAGTCCCGCAGATTCTTTATTCCGAGGGTTTTGTTGACAAAGCGTAGGTTGTCTTCGAAATGCTGCTCACCGAACACCGTGCGTAGAAAGAGGCGGAACCCTTGGACGATGTCGTCCTCGAACCAGTCGCCGTCGACGATCGGGATGACGTTGTCTGCGTCCGGCATGAACGTGGGTTGTGGAATCGTGGCGAGGTAGTCGTCAAGGGTGGAACCCTGATCCCCGAGGATCAGTCCCGGCTCATCGAGGCTGTAGCGGCCAAACATGCAGCCGACGGCATATGAGACGAGGTCGGTAATGGCGGCCTGGGCGAACAGAGCATCGCGCTCCTCGGGTGTCTTGCTCGGCCAGCGGAACGCTGAGTTGTTTGTCAAGGACACCCGTTCGAGCGGTACGTATGAGGGGACTTCGTCTTCAAGCCCGTACAGCTTCGCGACGGCCTCGTTATTCTCGATCTCAAGTTGTTGCTGGGCGCGCGAGCGTGCTGCCCATTCGTCTCGGTGCAATGCGACGATCTGTTCAAGCGTCTTCAACTGGGTCCCTCACGAGCGATCTTCTGATGTCTCGGCGCCCTCGACCTCAGATCAAGCCCGATTGGGGGTAGCCATTGGGGTAGCCGATGTGTGGTTAGAAGACTACCGGCCCAGTCCGACCAATCTCGCCGACGCCGCGAGCGCCGCGCGGGTTCGCGTCCGATCGGTGTGGAGGTAGGACTGAGTGCTAAGTATCGAGGAGTGCCCGAGGATGGCTTTGATGGTGGTTTCGTCGATTCCACTGGCCAACAGAAGCGTTGCGGCGGTATGTCGGGCTTCGTACAGCAACGGGCGCCTTGTCCGACCGTCGGGGAGCGTCACCTTGACCTCCGCTTGTTCAGCGATTTCGTACCATTGGCGCCGGTCGAACGCCGCCGATCTCGGCGTGCCGTCGCCCTGAGGCCACACAAGCCCGCATGGTGAGGGTGCCTGTTCATGCCACGTCTTGAGCGCGTCGACGAGCCACGGAACGAGTGGAATAACGCGACTGCCCGCGCGGGTCTTTGGGCGTACGAGATGATAGGCGCCCTGTAGCTTGCGAGACTCAAATCCGCGGGGGACGCGGAACCCGCTGTCGGGCTTTCGATGTTCGACGTATGGAAGTGTCTTGAGCTGCCAGGCGAGCGTCATGGTCTCGGCGTCGAGATCGACCATGTCCCAGGTCAGGCCGAGTGCTTCGGCCGGGCGGAGACCTTCTACGAGCGCCGCCACCCAACGTGACGCGTCGGGTCGACCGGCCGCTACGGCGAGGATCTTCATCGCATCCTCGACGCATAGCGCCTGTCTTGGCGACTCACCCTGCCCGGGACCGCCCGTTTCCCTGGCGCGCTGACAGACCGGATAACCCTCGGCCACAGCGTCCGCAAGAATCTTGCCCAGCACCGCGTGGGTGCGCTGCATCGTCGAGAGCGCCAGGCCGGCGTCCTCTTGCGACGTGACGACTTTCCGGATATCAGATGGTGTAAGTGTGTCGAGCCGCAGGTGGCCGATAGTCGGGACGATCCAACGACGGACCGCCGAACGGTCCGAGATGAAGGTGCCCGGCCGCACGACTTGTTGGCGCTGAAGGAGCCACTGGTCGGCCCACCGCTTCATAGTGACGGCCGCGAATGTCGCGGCAGGTCCCTCCATCGCAATACGTCGTTGCGCCTCGCCGAGCCTGGCCTGGGCCCCGGCTTCGGTGCGCGCCTTAAGGGTGAGTCGGCGCCGGGTGCCCCGCACTGTCCAACCAACTTCGATGGCCGCCACCCACTGACCCCGCGAGTTCTGATAGACCGAGCCCGTTCCTTTGCTGCGCTGCTTCGAAGGTGACATCCCCTCATGGTGGCGGCTGGCGTCCGCCGAGAGGGTAGCCATGGGGTAGCCATTTGGCCGCCGCTCCGAAGAGCCAGGCACGCCGACGCACCACAGAACGCCACTAGCGTGATCGGATCCGAGCATCCACCGCCACACAGTTCATGAAGGACGAGTACCCGACCGGCAAGGCAGACCTCATGACAGCGTTCATGCTCAAGGCCCACGTGCTGACAAAGCCCGGTGGGACATGGGCCATGATCAACCTTCCATCGTGGATGTCGCTGAAGTCGTTCGAGGGCCTGCGACATGACCTACTCCGGGACCAGCGGATCTCGTCGATGGTTCACCTCGGTCGGGGGATCTTCGGATCGGACTTCGGGACAGTGGCGTTCGTGATCGATGAGGTGAACCCGGGCACGTCACGTGCTGTGTATCGGCGGCTATTCGACCAGCACGTGGATGTGCGCTCAGTCGCCACCATCGAGGCGCTCTTCCTCGATACCACCTACAACCATTACGAGGTCTCGCAGATGGACTTCGCGGTGATCCCCGGATCGCCGATCGTTTACTGGCTCAGTGAAAAGATGCGCTCGTCCTTTTCAGCGGGGAAGATGCTGGGCGATATCGCGACGCTCCGGCAGGGGTTGGCTACGGCCGACAACAATCGGTTTCTTCGTCAGTGGTGGGAGGTATCGCGCGCTCGTACCGCCTTCGCTTGCACGTCACGTGAAGAGGCCAAGTCGAGCGGAGCCCGTTGGTTCCCGTACAACAAGGGCGGCGAGTTCCGGAAGTGGTACGGAAACCAAGAGCATGTCGTCAACTGGGAAGACGACGGTGCAGAGATCGCCGACTTCAAGCCGCGTGCGGTGATCCGTAACCCCGGAACCTACTTTTCACCGTCAGTGTCATGGTCGAAGGTCAGTAGCGGAGCGCCGGCTTTCCGCGCGTACCCTCCCGGGTTCATCTATGATGTTGCTGGAACCTCGATATTCACGACAACGGTCCCAGAGCGACTAGGGTTGCTCGCCTTTGCGAATTCCCGGACCGCCTCTGAACAACTTGCCGCAGTCGCACCAACACTCAATTACGAAGTGGGGCAGGTCGCAGCTCTGCCAGTGGAACGTGCTGTAGACGACGAAGTCGTAGGTCTGGCTAGCGCCGCAATCACACATGCGAAGGCAGACTGGGACTGTTCTGAGACTTCTTGGGAGTTCACAAGGAACCCACTGATCGAGGTGTCGGCGCTGGAGCAATCCAAGCGCGTCACACAATCGACACCAGGGGATTCATGACGAAATCCCACGACGTTTCCGCAGTGTCCCAGTCTGCTCGTGCCGTCTCAACGAGGTCAGCAATTGGACCCGTTGGAAGGCCCTCGACTACTCCATGCGCTACCGGCACGAGTCCGACGTAGCCGATGTGGAAGTGCATCGTCGGCGCAACTACCTGCATGACCTTCATGACATAGCTCGAGTTGAGCAACATCGCGATCCTGTCGAGGAGTATGCCGTCACCGAATCCCGAGTGCCCCGTCGAATCATGGATGAACCCGTGTGGGTAACGCCGGAACGCAGCTTCTCCCGAGGAGATGTCCGACCACGACACTGACGGTGAAAAGTAGGTGTCCGTGTTCTGAGCACGGGATCGGGGGCGCCCGCCGCACTCCGCCCCGAAGACCCGGATGTCTGCACCGTCGTCTTCCCAGTTGACGACATGCTCTTGGTTTCCGTACCACTTCCGGAACTCGCCGCCCTTGTTGTACGGGAACCAACGGGCTCCGCTCGACTTGGCCTCTTCACGTGACGTGCAAGCGAAGGCGGTACGAGCGCGCGATACCTCCCACCACTGACGAAGAAACCGACTGTTATCCCCCGTCTGAAGTCCGACGGCGAGCGTGGCGACCGCCCCGAGTCGGTCGCCTGACGTAAAGACCCCACGCATCTTTTCACTGAGCCAGTAAACGATTGGTGAGCCGGGAATGGTCGTAAAGTCGGCATCGGACGCCAGGTGGAAATCCGCCTCGTTGGTCCGGGCCTCGAGAGCGGTGTTCAGTGCGGTGACCTTCTCTGCTTCGGACGTCCCGTCGACGAGGCGGATGAAGGTGCCAACCCTGCTGACAGTAGGGTTTCGGCCTTCCGTTGGCACGTTCGCCAGGACGAATGCGGTCGAGGACACGACCTCGCCACCGATTGAATCGAAGGCGCGAGCACCAAGGTGCAGCATCGAGGTGATTCGCTGGTTGGTCAGAAGTGAGGCACGGAGCTTCTCGTAGGAGCTGAGGAACATCCATGACTGCATCGTGATCATGGCGACCGCTCCTCGCGGCGCAGCGAGGTTGGTGCAGCGCTCAATGAATCCCGCGAATAGATCGGACTTCGCCACCGGATACATGTCCTTCATGAACTGTGAAAGCAGGGCGTTCATCTGCTTGCTGCCCATGTACGGCGGGTTCGCGACCACCACTGCATACCCGCGTGTGAGGTAAGTGGCTTGGTCGATGACACGCTGCGCCCGGTCGAGTGCGTCGGCGCGCAGGATGTCACCCTCGTCGTCAAGCGTCGCGAGGTGGTCCGTGAGCCGAATGTTGAGGGCGGGATCGGGCTGGATGAGAGAGCCGAAGGTGTCGGCATGGGCGAACTGGTCCCAATACGCTTCCTCCGCGTGGGGTCGCCGTCCGCGGTGACGAGGTAGCTCAGCTCGTCGGCCCTGAAGGTCAGTGTGTCGAGCACGCAGATGTTTGGCGTGACCGGGTTCTTGAGGAAGAGCTTGCGCTTGGCGGCAGCCTTCATCGTCAAGGCAAACGCGGCCAAAGCGCCGGCGCGCGGATCGATCTCGGTACCGTAGATGTTGTTCTTCAGGATCAGGGTGGGGATCTGAGATGGGGTGTAGCCCTCCTCCTCGTAGATCGCGTAAAGGAGGTCGAAGGCGTAGGTGAGCATGTGCCCGGAGCCACACGCCGGATCGATCACTGTGAGTTCCTCCGGCTTGCTGATCCTGAGGAAGTCAGTCTCATCGTCGACCGGGGCGATGTAATAGTCCATCTGCTCAACGAGGTGAGAGTCGGGATGGTTGAGCATCCACAGGCGGCCCACGGAGTTCTCGACCAGGTAACGGACGATCCAGTGCGGGGTGAAGAGCTGGGTGGCGGCGGGAATCTCGTCGGCGCCGGCCTTCTTGTTCTTCTTGAACCCTGCGAAGACCTCGTCCTTCCGTTCCGAGATGTAGAACTGGTAGAGCCAGCCGATGACCTCGACGTCCTCGCACACGTCCTCCGTAAGCACTGTGCCGGATTGGCTTAGGACGGAGTCCTCGGCGAGGAGGTTCGCTGGGATGAGGAGTTCGGTGTAGTCGCCCTCGCGCTCGAACATGAAAGGCATGGCGCCATGCCAGTAGCGGCAGTAGTCCGCGAGGAGCAGTTCGTACGCCTCAGCCTGGGCGACGACGCCAGGGCGCGGCTGACGGGTGCCGTTGAGCAATCCCGTGATGGTCGCTGAGTTCGACCCCCTGACCACCGCTGTGTCGATCTGGCCGCGTTTGGCCGCGGCGAGGATCTCAGGCTGGCCGACCTGATCGGCTGCGGGCGAGACCACGCCGATGCCGGTGTAGCCATTGGCATCCATGAAGCGGAGGGCGATGATGCGGTTGAACCAGGTGTAGGCAGCACTGCTGGCCACTTGCGCTTTGCCGGTGTTGCCGCCACCTGCCCTGGCGATGGCGCGCTCCAGCGTCGCGACAGCGCGGGGGCGTTCGATACGTTCCGGTGAGCCCTCGAGGAGTACGGCGGAAATGCGCGCACCCACCTCACGGATCAGCTCCGTGCGCGCAGCGGTGGCGAAAGTCTTCAGCGAAGCTGTATCCATCAGAGGGTGATTCGCTTTCCGTCGTTGAGAGTGGCAACGAGTGCGCTTCGCAGCGCGCCGAGGTAGTTGTCGACGTCGGTTTCGGATTCGAGGACGCCGGAGACGCCCGTCGGCCGGATCGACTTGATGGACACAATCGGCTTCGGCGGGGGATCATCCTCGTCCCTGCTTCGCTGCGAGGCGCTGAGCTGGCTCAGGAGCTTTGGGTAATCGTCCTGCTCGAACGTCGCACCTACCTGCTGGATGAGGGCGATCTGGGACTCTGCGATGAGGTCCGTAAGAATCTGGTCGATGCGCGAAACCACGTTCTCTTGCGCTGCTGGGGTGGCACCGGTGTAATAGGCGCTCTCGAGGATCTCTGATTTACGGCCCTGGATCGCATCGGTCTTGTCAGAGCGTTGCGCACGGACGACATCGTCAATCAGCCCCTGCAAAGTGTCGGCCGCGGCTTTGAGCTGGTTCATTTTGTTTCCGCGGAAAGCATTGGCATCGGTGAGCAGCGCGTTGACAGCGTCGGTGCTGCCTGCAGGGAGGTAGCCGAGGTTCCCCGTGTTTGCATTCAGGAGCTTCGTTGCTTCATCGAAAATCTTGGCCTGCTGGCCGTTGAGGAAGGACTTAATAGGGTCGATGAGGTCTTCCTTGGCCTCGAGTAGCTCGTCGGCCTTGTCAAATTCACTGAAATACCAGTCGACAGGTTGGCCGACGACGGCCTCGAGCAGGGTCACTACGCCTGACAGCTGATCGACGAAGGGATACTGGCCGCGGCATACTAGGTCTTGGAGTTCGTCGCGCCTGGATGCGAGCTTGTCCCTGCCGAACCTAGCCAGTTCAGTGGGGTCGCTCGGAATAGCTCCCTCGTCGAAGAAGTCGGTGCAGAACCTCCTGAACGCGGCGACCTGCGCCGGGTCGTACGCTTTCTGCGGCGCAACAACGACATGCTGGTGCTTTCCCGTGTTGCGGATGAGGGCCGCCGCCTCCGTTCTAGCCACCGGGGTGGCGTCGACATTCAGCGCCACTTTGCCGTTTCCGACGAGCCAACCCAGCACGACCTCGATGGATCCGAGGCCCCAGCCGTAGGGTTTAGTCTCGAAGCGGTCAACGACCTTCTTGATCGTCACCTGTTCGCCAAGGCCCGTCTGGGTAATGATCCAGGACTCCATCTCACCGCCGGGCGACTTGAGTGCGCTGAGCGTCTCGGCATCGAATATGCCGCTCTCGTTCTGCACTGCGCCTACGACCTGGTGTTCGGAGAATGTCTTCCCGCCAAGCAGTCCGAGACTCGTGTACGTGCGGCCGACGAGTTCCTGGAATCCATCCGCCAAGCGCGTGACGGCGTCCTGCGAGCCGGAGGTGACTTCGGAGGCGTTGATGATCAGCTGCGCGTTTCCTACAGCCTGACGCAGGCGCTCAATCAGCTCTTTCTCGCGGTCGGCGTTGAGTAACTGCTTGGACTGGAGAATCGCCTGCATCGAGGGTGTTGCACCGGAGTTGGTCCGCTGCTTGGTGTACTTCGCGGTTTTGAGTAGCAGTCGGAGGTCCGCGAGCAGGCGCTTGTCTCGGCCTAGGAAGACTCGGAGCTCGTCCCTGCCCATGCTCTGCGCAACGATCTCGGCGTCGCTGTAGCTGGTCTCAGGCGTGATGAAGTGGAGGGTTAAACCACGCTGGTTTCCTTGCACGATGTCGTCGAGCTTGTAACCGAACGCGAAGTCCTGGCCGGTCTTCATGTACTTGAGCTTGTTGGTCTTGAGGATGTCGGACGAGAGGTACCGGAAGAGTTGGCTGGAGACCTCGGAGGAGTCGATGTCCACCGCCTTGATCTCCTTCTCGACCTCCTGCTCCTCGTTGGTGAGGTACTCGTAAACGTTGCCGTTGCGCTGGACATACGACTGAGCCTCCAACAGATTGAGCGCCTCTTGCACCTGCTTTCCTAGCCCGGTGAGATCAAGCCCGAAGCGGTCGTAGACGAGCACGGTCAGGTTGCGAGGGGTGGCTTTGAAGGTGTCGACGTACTTCACGAGGAACAGGGCCTTGAGGAGGCGGTTGGCGAGGATCCTGACATCGGAATCCGGATCGGGTAGGTGCTTCTCGGCCTGGAGGATGGCGCTCTGGGCCGTAGATTTCAGCGCGGCGCTGATGCCCGCAAACATCCGGTCGAAGGTGGCGAGGTAGCCAATCTGCTCGTCGCCAATCCGCTTGGCAACTTCTTGGACGACGCCGAGCATGGAGCGCTCGCCGACAGAGCTGTTCTTGCCCTCGAACATGTTGTGGTCGGACAGGCCCTCGATCGCCGCCTGGAACATCGGGATCTGGTAGGTGACGAACGGATAGGTGTTGATGAAGCGAGCTTCGTCGACGTAGTTGCGGTATGTCTTCGCGCCGTCGACGAAGTTGAAGATCGTCGGGAAGTTCGCTGCTTCCCTGGAGTAGATCGACTCGAGATGGGCGGCGCCCGCAGAGTTCTTTTCCAATAGGCGTTTGCTGATGACCTCTTCGACGTCCTGGCTGGTTAGCTTCACTTTGACGCTGAATCGGGCCTGGATCTTGGAGAAGTCATTCCCCTGCTGTTTGGTGCGGTCGCCGATGATCTTGTCCATGTCCTCTTGGGACGTGACGAACACCCATGACTGTCCCCGACACTTGGTGTTGAGGGACTCGGCGATTGTCTGGAGGTTGAGCATGAGCTTCACGTCATCGGCGATGAACTGGCCGACCTCATCGACGAAGAAGTTGAGTCGGAAGCCCGGCTCCTGCTTGTCGATCCACGCCTTGACCGAGGTAGCGAAGTCCTCGATCGAAACGGAGTAGGACTTCTGGTACTGGGCGATGATGCCGGTGTTCGCCTCACCATTGACCTCGGCGAACGCCTTGTCGATGTTGTGGCCTTCCAGAGCAGTCTGCTCGCGGCCCTGGGACCAGTCGATGCCGGCATGCTTGGCGAAGGCATCCTTGAACTCGTCGTACTGGCCGCGCTTATCCAAGGCTTCTTCGAAGCGCGCTACCGCCCCGTCGTTGCCGAAGTAACCACGGCTCTCATCGAAGACCTTGACGAACACTTTGAGGAGGGCGTCAGTCTGGTCTTTGGCGATCAGCGTCGCCTTCTGGTCGATGTTGAACAGCAGGCTCTTGGCTGGGATGGCAGCGGCCTTCTTCAGCGACGCGATGAGCATGGCATCTTCGGTCTTGGTGAGGAAGCTTTCGCTTACCTCCTCACGTGGGAACGCCTGACCTTCGACGTCGCCAAGGAGGTGCGCAAGCATCTTGAGCAAGTGGGACTTACCGGAGCCGAAGAAGCCTGAGATCCACACACCGTTGGCGTTCGTATAGTTGGTGTACTCCTCCAGCAGCGGTGCGACTCCCTTCGCGGCGTCGTTGGTGAAGACGTACTCCTCGACCTCGACGCCAAGGTGGTCGACATCGTCGGCCTTGACGACACCCTCGATGGAGCGGGTGACGTCCTTGAGAAAGATCTCGTTCAGTTTCATCGGGTCATGCTTCCTGGTCGAGGATGCGCTTCGCGCGGTAGAAGGAGTCGTCTTTGAGCTGACCGAACAGGACCAGCGCTGAGCCTTGCGTGGCCGACACCTCGTACCGCCCGGGGAAGAACATCAGTAGCGGCTTGTCCGAGACAACGGTTTGCAGGTTGTTGAGAACTGTGTGCGAGCGGACGACAGGGAACACTTCGCCAATTCCGGTGAGGAAGAGGATCTGGAACGACTCGCCCGCGATTCTTTCCTTGATGGCCGGAGCGAGATGCGTCGCAGGATCGAGCATGTTTTGGAGCATCTTGAGGAAGTCGGGCTTGTCCATCGTCGGCTCGGCCGCGAGGACGCGCTCCCAAACATTGCGCTCCTTGAGCAGGTCGACGCAAAGCTCGTAAAGGTTGATCTCGAGGACTTTGATGCCCAACTCGGTGTCAAGCTTAGTCTTAATACGCTTCCTCGCCTGCGCGACGTCAAGCGTCCATGTCGGGTCATAGTCGTAGATGAAGTGAGCGACCTCGTTGCCGAGACCCTCCATCTTGAGGAAGCGCTCGCTACTGAGCACTCGGAACAAGTGGTCCTCTTGCTGGGCCAATGTAGGTTCGGATTGCGTTGGCATCAGACCACCCTCGTCGGAAAGAAGCGGATGTCGCTCGGCGTTCTTTTGCTGAAGAACTCGCCGACACGGGCGGATAGAAGGGCTGGCTCGATGCTGCGGTCTGTACTCAACAGTCCGGCTTCCACCATCATTCTGAAGAGCACCTGCCGGAGTTTTCTATACGACTGGTCGGTCACCGCAGCCAACTCGTCGTGCCACATGGCCTTGGCGCGATAGAAGGAGTCGTAATCCTCGTACGTGACGGTACCGGCCAAGGTGAGGAAGCGCTCGCGGAGGACTTCCTCGGCGAACTCCCCGATGAGGTCGTAGCGGCGACAGGCGGCTGCCCACATGAGGTGGCCGCGCTCTGAGGCTGTGACTTCGGCGACGCTCTCGACCTCACTGTCTGTGAGGGCCGACAGTCGCGTGATGGTCTCGCGCACGCGACGGACGCCCGTGCTGTGGGTTCTCGCCTGCAGGAGGTTCTCGACGACGGCAACATCTCGGACCCTCACCCAGTCGTGAAGCTCCATGTACACGGGTGCCAGGATCGCAGCCTCACGTCCCAGGATGCCGCCGGTCGTGAACGACAGCGAATAGCGAGGCGCGGTCGAGTTGCTGCTCACGAGATGACTCCTCTGGAAAACGGCCAGTCAGTCAGAGTACTTCAGTGGTCCGACGCCAGGACTTTGATACGGCCGGTGGGACGTAAGCGGGCGACGGTGTCGTGAAGAGAGAGTGCTGTCGATTTCGACGAATGCTGGCACGATGTCGGAGATGAGTGGGAAACAGATCAAGCTATTCCTCGTCGATGGCACGCCAGGAGGGCCAACAGCGGCGGAGATCACCAACTGGACTGGGCACGTGCTCTCAGCGAAGCGCTCCGATCTTGCCTTTCTCCTACGTCGGGAGGAGGCGCAGAGGACCGGGGTGTATCTGCTGTTGGGTGACGATGAGTCGGTTGCTGGCGAGACGCCCTGCTACATCGGCGAGGCAGACGTCGTATCCGAACGACTGCGATCCCACGAGCGGGAGAAGGACTTCTGGGACCGAGTCGTTGTGATCACGTCGAAAGACAGCAACATCACGAAGGCGCATGGGCGATACTTGGAATCCCGCCTAATCAGGCTTGCGGAGGAGGCTGGCCGTGTGAGCCTTGAAAACAAAGACAGGCCACTCCCGCCGGCCTTGCCCGAGGCGGATGCCTCCGACATGGACTACTTTCTAGCGCAGCTCCAGATAGTCCTCCCTGTACTCGGCGTGAATGCAATCCGAGTGAAGTCGACCTCCGCGCAATCCAATGTGTTGGACTCGCCGGTCTTTCGACTCACGCAACAGAAGTTGGGTGTCGACGCGCAAGCGCAACAGATCGACGGCGAATTTACCGTGCTAGCCGGGTCATTTGTGGTCCCGACCTGGCATGGAGTCGGCAAAGCTCAGAGTACTATCAAGGCATACGATGGCTACCGGGCAGAACACGAGCGCCTCGTTGCCGATGGCTCAATCGCTGTTGAGAACGGGAAAGGGCGAGTCGCGCGAGACATCGTGTTCGGTTCGCCGTCGACGGCCGGTGCAGTCTGTCTTGGGCGGTCCTGCAATGGCAGACGTGAGTGGATTGCGCCGGACGGCACCATGTTTGGCGCGTGGGAAACTAGGGGCATTGACGATTAGCCACGGACGTCGCCGCAGGCGACTAGTGCTGTGACCAGACCGCAGGTGTGAGCAAAGGCGCGTCGTCATCATCGTCGTCGTCGGTCGCCATGCCCGACTACGCTGACCGGATGCACTATCCGCTGATGCCGCGCAAACTCCGTAAGGTGGGCGCACCCCTCGCCGCGATCATCGCCCTGGGCACGTTGACGGCGCTGATCCTGATGCTCGTCTTCGCTACCAATCCGGTTGGCGCAACGTTCGGGTTCATCCTGACCAGCGTCGCGATGACCGTCGTCGTCGGTTCGTATCTGTGGTTGGACCGGTGGGAGCCCGAGCCTCCGCGGCTGCTGATCATGGCGTTTCTGTGGGGGGCTTCGGTGGCGCTGGTGATCGCGCTCATCGTCGAGATGACCTTCTTCAACACCGGCAATCAATGGATCTCCAGTGCCGTCGGTGCGCCGCTGGTCGAGGAAGCCGCCAAGGGTCTGTTCCTGCTCATCATGATGACCGGGCGGCGCCGCAACGAACTCAACTCGCTTACCGATTGCCTGGTCTTCGCCGGCCTTGTGGGCGCCGGCTTCGGCTGGATCGAGGACATCTTCTACATTGCCAGCGGCGAGAACCTGGCGGCGTCGGTGGTGACCGCGGCCATCCGGTTGGTGATGGGCCCGTTCGCGCATTCGCTGTTCACGAGCTTCTTCGGTATCGGGGTGTACTTCGCGCTGCAGCAGCGGAGCGCCTTGGCGAAAGTGGGCTGGATCCTGTTGGGCTACCTCGGCGCGGTCCTCGTGCACGCTCTGTGGAATGGGTCGACCCTGCTCGGTGCCGGCTACTACTTCGGCGCGTACGTGCTGTGGTTGGTGCCGATGTTCGCGGCGATGATCACCCTGGCCGTCTTCAGCCGGCGCCATGAACAGCAGGTCGTCGCCGCCAAGCTCCCCGGAATGGTCCAGGCGGGGTTGATCACCCCTGCCGACGCATCGTGGTTGGGGTCGATGCAGACCCGCAGCCAGGCGCTTGCGGTGGCCAAGCGGTTCGGCAAACAGGCCCATGCCGCCACGCGAACGTTTGCCCGTCAGGTCGTCACGCTGGCATTCGTGCGGGACCGCATCGACCGCGGGTTCGGCGATGAGCGCGTACAAGCCGCCTTCAACGACGAGACGCAGTGGCTGCGCGCGGCCCGCGTCGACGCGGAGCCGGCCTTGGCGGCGATGGCGATGGCGCAACTCCGGTCGGGTCCCGTGCGCTGAAACGCGCGCGACTTCCAAGACCCTCACAGGGTCGTCGTCGAACAACCCTGCAAACCATAGACACGCAGGTCCACGCTCCGTAAACTCAGCCGTGCGTCCACAGTTTTGAATTTGGTTTCAGGAGCGAGAACCATCTGAAAGGGTTACGGCGATGTCAACTGGAAACTCTGGGACAGGGCGACGCCGGTGGGCGTCACGCGCAACTTTGCTCGCCGTCGCGAGTCTCGTATTTTCCGTCCCGGCGCTAGCCCACGCTGCGCCGGGTGCAATCCCGCTATCCGAGTCGCCCGGCGCACTAGCTGCGTCGCTGCAATGCTCGGCAAACGTGCGAACTGCAACTCAAGAACCCGTGTTGCTCATTCCGGGTACGGCGTCAACGCCGCAGGGGTCATTCGGTCGAACTTTGATCCCGGACCTCCAGAAGAACCGGACGCCCTTCTGTCAGGTGACTCTGCCTCAGACGAACACCGGGGATGTCCAGCGAAACGCCGAGTACGTCGTCCACGCGGTACGTTCCATGCACGCCATGTCGGGTCGAAAAGTGCAGCTCATCGGCTGGAGCCAGGGCGGCGGCCCAATGCCGAGATGGGCTCTCAAATATTGGCCGGACATCCGACCGATGGTGGACAACCTCATCGCCCTTGACCCGGACAACGCTGGTACAGCTGTTCTGGACATTTTTGGGTGCGGAATCGTCAACCTGTTCTGCACCCCGGCGATCTGGCAGCAGCGTCCGACGTCGAACTTCATTCGTACGTTGAATGCCGGGGCCATGACCTACCCCAATGTCAACTACACGGTCATCTTTGTGAACCTGAGCAACTTCATCCAGCCGAGCATGAACGGGGAGTCTCAACGACTGCCCGCCGGGCCGAACGTGACGAACATCGGAATCCAGGACTTCTGCGGTGGGCTGGCTTCCAGTCCGCCCGACCACGCGACCGTCGTCGACAATCCGGTTGCGATGGCGATGATCTCGAGTGTTCTCGCACGGCCAGGAAAGCCGCTCAATCTCCAGACCGTGAATCGCCAGACATGTGGCCGGATCGGATCGGAACTGGCGAAAGTCGCAGGGCCACTCGTTCAGAACTACTTCACAACATTCACGCAGACGATCCCCCAATACGGTGGTGTGCCGGCTGAGCCTCCGCTTCGCTGCTACGCGCGGCCCGGGCCGGGATGCAAACGCTGACGTGAGGTGGACCTGAGCCGGCGCCGGCTCGAGCGGTTTCGCTTTACGACAGCGTCGCGTGTGCGCAAACGGGGAAGGTGCCCATCCCAGCGACCCTTGGCGGTGCAGCGGTGAAACCTCCCATTGACTGCCGGGACCGTGCCCTCGGCGTAGCTAGCCCGTGACGCGGCGTGCGAAAGGTGGTCGCCGATTGCCGGCGCCGGCAGTCCGGGGTAGGTCGTCATGCCGTCGGTGATCGGATGGCTGAGGTCGATCACGCCGCGTGGGGGCGTCGTGGCTGCGTCGGTCGGTTCTGGTGCCGTTCGCTTGTGCGGTTCGGTGATGATGCGCTTGTTGAGAATGCGCACCCGACTGACCATCAGCAGGCGGCGGTCGCCGATGATGGCGGCGGCGAGCTCATCGTCGTCGATCTCTTCGCCGGTGATGTCCAACCGGAAATCCTGCCCCTGGATACCGCCGCCGTTGGAGAACTCGACGTCGAAGTCGAAGCAGACCCGCTTGTCGTCTGTCGTCATCGGCCTCAAGCTATCGGGTGGATGGGGTCCCTAGCTACACGAGCTTTGTCGGGGGTGTGGTTTGCGGCATCACGGTACGTTTGGCAACGATGACCACACTTGAGATCACCCTGGGCTGGGTTGTGGCGGTACTGGGGGCCGTAGCGACGACCACGACCGTCCTCTGGCTCGTCGCACGCCATCGAACCCGGTCCCTGCAACGCCGGCTCGACCAGCTGAACGCGCCCTCTCGTCGTCGGCGGTTGCGCGTCCCCACGGCGAGCCAGCTGGCCAGGGGGGCGGTGGGTACCGCGATCAAGGTCGTCGACGAGGGCCTCGTCCGGGTGGTGCGGAGTTCCGTCGACGAATTGGCGGGCTGGGCCAAAGTGCAGCGCCCCGACTTGGTGCAGATCGCCGATGCCGATGGGCAGGTGACGATCCTCTTCTCCGACATCGAAGACTCCACGACGCTCAACCACCGCCTCGGCGACGACGCCTGGGTGCGCCTCCTCGGCGAGCATGACCGCATCATCAACCGCGCGGTCGACGCTCATCACGGCTACGTCGTCAAGACCCAGGGCGACGGTTTCATGGTGGCCTTCGGCTCGCCCGCCGACGCGGTTGGCGCAGCCGTCGACGTCCAGCGCGCGATCTCCGACGTCCGGCCCGGGTCCCGCCTCGATCCTGTGCGCGTGCGGATCGGTGTGCACCGCGGTCCCGCAGTCCACCGCGACAACGACCTCTTCGGCCAGAACGTGGCCATGGCCGCACGCGTGGCCGGGCAGGCCGATGGCGAGGAGATCCTCATCAGCGACGCCGTCTTCGACGATCTCGGCGGCTCCGTCCCCGTCGTGCAAGCGCGCGACGTCGAGCTGAAGGGCATTCCGGGGACGCATGTGGTTCACGCCATCGACTGGGCTGAATCGGTTCGCTGACGGTCGGTTATCCACAGTTGCGAGTTGTCCACAGGCTGGCGGCGATACGAGGGTGAGGCCGGAACCCCAGGGTCGTCCCATGGCAGTGGAGGTCCCGAAACCAGTCGATGATTGAGCCGCAGAGGGAAATCCTCCCTTTGTGTGGCGCTAGTCGGCAGGGTTCGGTGGGCTACCGCGCTATCTCGCTGTCGGCTGCACGACTTGTCGGTGGTGTCCGATACCGTCTGACCCATCGCAACGGGGAGGACCGCAGTGGCCGACGATCTGGTGACTTGGGTGCATGCGCGGTTGGACGCGGACGACGCGATCTCCGACGACGCCACGCTGCTGATCCTCGCCGCCCTGGAGGGCAAGCACGCCCTGGCCGACATGGCCGGTTACACGCCCCCGCTTCCGCCCGAGCCGGTCGACGACGAGACCGAACCGATCGGCGCGTTCCTCAAGCGGATCACCGTCGCAGGGTTCCGCGGCATTGGGCCGCGCTCGCAACTGAACCTCGACCCGCAACCGTCGCTGACTGTCATCTCCGGGCGCAACGGGTCGGGCAAGTCGAGCTTCGCCGAGGCGCTCGAAGTGGCGCTGACCGGCAACACCTACCGCTGGAGCGACGACCGTCCGGCCGTGTGGCGCCAGCACTGGCGCAACATCCACGACGGTGAGGATCCGCGCATCGACGTCGTGATCGCCGAGGAGGGTGAGGGCCCCACCACGCTGACCGTCGACTGGCCCGCCGACGCCGAGAAGGTCGACGACATGACCACCGCGGTGCAGCGCCACGGCCAGAAGAAACAGGCCGGCCTCGACAGCCTCGGGTGGGCCGCGCCCATGGAGACCTACCGGCCGCTGCTCACCTACGAAGAACTCGGCGCCGTCCTCTCCGCCGAACCCAAAGTCCTCTACGACGCCCTCTCCACGGTGTTGGGCCTCGAGCAGATGACCGCCGCGGTGAAGGCGCTCGACGAGCATCAGAAGACCCTCAATTCGCCGGCCACCCCACTGCGCAACGAGAAGAAGGCGTTGGTCGCCGCGCTGCAGGGCCTCGACGACGAGCGCGCCGCCCGCGCCTTGGCCATCGTCAAACCGACCCTCGTCGACGCCGAGGAGTTGCGCCGCATCGCCACCGGCACGACCGACGACGACGGGAGTGCCGCCGCCTTGCGGGCATTGCTGACCCTTGCTGTCCCGTCGTCGGAGGCGTGTGACGCGGCGGCGGGTGAGCTCACTGCCGCCGTCGGCGAACTGGCTACCGTTGCCGACCGCGTCGGGGAGGGACTGCAGCGCCGCGATGACCTGCTCGCTGCGGCCATCGCCCTGCATGACCACGACGGCGACCAACCCTGCCCGGTCTGTGCGACCGGCCGGCTCGACGTCGACCGTGTTTCTGCGATGCGGGCCGAACTCGCAGACCACCAGCGCGACACTGCCGACCTGCGTGCTGCCCGTCAACGACTGGCGGACGCACAGTCCGCGGCGCGCAGTCTCGTCGTCGGCGTCCCTTCAGCACTGGCCGCTGATCTGCCGGTCGGACTTGAGGACTCCTCGTCGTCGGCGATTCTTGCCTGGGAGCAGTGGGCGGATACGCCCCCCTCAGATCTGGACCTCGCCGGCCATCTCACCGTCGTACCTGGTCCTTTGCGCACGGCGTTGGGCGAGCTGCAGCGGCAGGCGCAGGAGCAGATCACCGCACTCGACGAGGCATGGAGCCGAGTGGCAGCGCGCCTGGCCGCCTTCGCTGACGCGTCGGAGGCGTGGCAGCTCCGCAAGCCCGAGGCCGATACCGCGAAAGCGGCGCACAAGTGGATGAAGGACAACGAGATCGTCCTCAAGAACGAGCGCGTCCAACCCATCGCCGCCGAAGCCAAGCGCATCTGGGCGGGGCTGCGGCAGGAGAGCAACGTTGAGATCGCCGGCCTGACGCTGGAGAGTTCCAACACGCGGCGTCGCGTCACCATCTCCGCCGAGGTCGACGGTGAGGATGCCGGCGCGCTAGCGGTGATGAGTCAGGGCGAGCTGCACTCGCTGGCGCTCGCGCTGTTCCTACCGCGCGCGACGATGCCGGAGAGCCCGTTCCGGTTCGTCGTGCTGGATGACCCGGTGCAGGCGATGGACCCGGCCAAGGTCGACGGTCTGGTGGCAGTGCTGCTGGATATCGCCGCGACACGTCAGGTGATCGTCTTCTCCCACGATGACCGGTTCGCCAGCGCGGTGCGGCGCGCGCCCAAGGGGGTGCCCGTCAGGATCGTCGAGATCACGCGCGCGGCCGGGTCCAAGGTGAGCGCGTCCGTCGCGTTCTCGCCGAGTAAGCGGTATCTCAACGATGCGTTCGGGATCGTGAAAGATGCGGCGCTGCCCGACGAGACGTTGCGGCGGGTGTTGCCCGGACTGTTGCGGATGGCGTTGGAGGCGGCGGCACGGGACGTCTACTTTGCGCGCGAGGTGTCTGCCGGTGTTCCGCACGCCGACGTCGAGGCGGCGTGGGAAGGGGCGAAGAAGACTCGGGAGCGATTGGGCTTGGCGCTGGGTTCGGTGGATGTCGAGAAGTGGCTGGGGGATCGGCCGTACCGCCGGTGGGCGTTGAAGAAGGCGAACTCCATCCACACGCTGCTTGAGCAGGGCGAGCCGGTCGATGCGTGCCGCGACGTCGAGAAGACGGTGGCCGATCTTCAGGCGGGGGTGACGTGACGGCGTCGGGCACGTTGGACCAGGCGTCGGCGATCGTCTCCGGCGCACTGCCTGTGCGGGTTCATTCGGCGCGCGCGGCGGCGTGGGTGGCGCGATCAGCGCTCGAAGAAGTGTTGCAAGCGCTGGTGCTTGCGCGTGGATGTGATCCCGGTGGGGCGTCGGCGCGGACCCTGCTCGGGTGCATCGAGGTGCTGTACCAGGACGTCGATCCGACGGTTCCGGGCCGTGCGCAGTACGCGTGGGACGCGCTCTCCCGTGCGTCGCATCATCACGCATACGAACTCGCGCCGACCGTCGGAGAGGTTGAGGGGCTGATTGAGACCGTGAGGGGCCTCGCCGAGTTGGTTGCCACTGATTAGTGGGCTAGTGCGGAGTTGGGCGACCACATGCGAGTCGCAGACCTCCGCAGTCCGGTCCTCAGGGGCACGTCTCGTCGAGTTTCACCACCGAGAAGTCGATCGTCGGACCGTGCACCGGTACCTGCGTGCCGGGTGCGACTGACTGGCTGCACACCTTCCAATGGCGGTCCCACATCTGCCGGCGGCCCTTACCCGTCGCATCCGACGACGACGTGTAATACACGGGGTTGCCCGAGATCCGCTGCATCTCGTTCTGTGCGGTCTGCAGGACCTCGCCGACGAGGTTCGGCATGGTGAACGACCCCTCGTCGGTGGCCGACGTCGCGCCAGGAGGCGCCGATGCCGTTGTCTCCGTCGTGTCGGTTGGATCGGTCTCGTCGGCTTCCGAAGTCTCCGTCGTCGGGTCCGACGTTGTGGTCTCGGTGCTGATGACCGTCACGGTCGACGGGATCTCCTTCGGTTCGGAGGATCCGCATCCGGCCAGCGAGAACAGAACGATCAGGATCGCCGCGCCGGCGCCTACAGACTTGGTCACAGCACGAATGCTAAGACAATCGCGACGATGACGAGCAGGGCGATGCCGCCGATGATCAATGCCGTTCGCCGGTTGCCGGATGGCTCGTACGGCGCTCCTCCATATGGGAAGGCGCCTGGCTGCCAGCTTTGGGGAGGCGCTGGCAGCGGCTGTTGTGGTGCGGGTGGCCACTGGGGGCTATCGCCGATTCGCCCGGCGACCGTCGGGTCAGCGTAGCTCGGGCTCCCGTAACCTGCGCCTGCGGGGAAACCTGGGCCTGCGGGAGAACCCGGGAAGCTCGGCGGTGCGGGTGGCGATTGGGCGCCGACCGGAATCACGGCACTGTAGGTGAGTACGTATACGTCGTCGGGCACGCGGGAGACGCGGGTCGTGCCGAGACTGAGCTCGGCGACTGGGCGCCCTTGGTAGAAGACCCGGACCCACACCTTTGACGGGCCGAGCGTCGGCCCGTCCTTGGGATACAAGTCGAAGACGACGGTGCGCGAGTCCGCGTCGGGTGACAGTTCCACCTCGGCAAGGTCGTCGCAGGCGCTGTCCGGGTAGGTGGCGAACTCCACGTCGTAGTGTTCGGCGATCACGCTGACGCACAGAATTGCTGGCAGGAGCGAACCGTCGCAATCGGTGGGGAAGGCCATGGGGAAGGTGGCGTGCCGGACATCGCCCTTGGCGATCTCATCGCCACTGTCGAGGACGGCGGGCAACTCGGCCTTGAGGCCCTTGCTGTGCGGCCGGCAGAGCTTCACGCGGACCTCGGTCCTGAGACTTTCCGCGACCTCCCTGGGCATGGCCGCTTCCAGTCGGCGAGGCAGATTCGTCGCGAGCGGCGACGGTTTGGGGCGAGGTGCGGTCCACACCAGGTTCGGGTCGACGTTGCTGCACTGACGTCGCAGGTGCTCGACGGCCTCGTCGAAGAAATCGGGGTAGAACTTGATCCCCTGTTTGGTGACGAGTCCGCGCATGTCCTCGGGCAGGTGGGCCGGCGGGGGAAGGAGTTGGCCTTCGTACAGCACCAGGACGATCGGCTTGTCCAGGGCCAGTGCCAGCGAGGCCTCCCGTCGGATCCAGTCCTCGCGGTGCGCGACCCGCTCCTCGTCGAGGGTCCGTGGCGTGACGATCAGAAGGAAGACGGCGCAGTGTCGGACCTTGTCGAGTAGTTCGCGCTCGTAGTCGTCGGTGTGGATCTTGCGGTCGATGTAGACGACGCCGCGCGAGCTCGCTTCCAGGCGCTCTTGTAGGCGATGCGCGAAGGGCCAGTCGGCGTTGCGATAGCTGATGAAGACCATCTGACCGTCGTCGGAGTCGTCCACGTCACCCCCTCTGTCGCCGGTTCAGTCAGTATGCGCTCGGGTCCCTGAAACCAGCAGATGGTTGGGGCGCCGAGGGAATTCCTCCCTTTCCGATCGACTCACTCGCAGGCTTCAGGGGGGCGACCGCTGCGATCGCTCGTTCCCCGCGGCATCGGGCGGAAATGTCAGAGTGGCGTGATCGAATCCCGGACATGAACGACTGCACCCTCCCTGGCCGGACCGGCGTCATGATGCGAGCACGAACACCAAGCTGGTTGTACTGGCGGCTGCTGGACAGGGCGACCGGCGTGATCGAGTGGATGGCAATTACCCAGCCGTTCGAGCGGGCCGCTGCCGACTTGGACTCGGTGTGGACGATGCTGCCCGACAAGGGGGTCTTCATCCCGAACTGGGTGGCGAGACTTGACCGTGCGGTCGACGAGAGCGATCGACACTGGGTCCATGACCCGATCACGTTGGAGGAGTTCAAGGAGATCGCGCCCAGTGTGCGACGGCCTACCGGCGACGACCTCAAAGGCATCGTGAGCCCGAGGCGGGCTTTGACACCGGATCAGAGCGACTGCATCGCGATTGAACGGATCGTCGGCAAGAGCGTGGCCGACCGCATCGCCGCCGGTGGCTGACTTGCCAACTTCAGCTGAATCCAGGGGGTCCGAGGGGATATTCCCGTCGGAGGGCTGATTTGAGGCTGAAGTTGGCAGCTCGCGGTCAGCGCAGGGAGTTGATGATGGCGGAGAAGTCCTCGGCGGCGTGTTCACCGGCGAAGGCGGCATAGAGCTGAGCCGCGTGCTCGCCCAGCGGGGCGCGTGAGGAGGTCGAGGCCACGGCGTCCATCGCCAGGCCAAGGTCCTTGTTCATCAGGGCCGTGGCGAAACCGGGCTTGAAGTCGTTGTTCGCCGGGGATGACGGCGCAGGTCCGGGGACCGGACAGTTGACCTCGATCGCCCAGCAGTTACCGGTGGCGCCGGTGACGACGTCGTAGAGCGACTGCGCCGAGAGTCCGAGCTTCTCGGCCAGGACGAACGCCTCGCCGACGGCGATCTGCTGCACGGCCAGCAGCATGTTGTTGCAGACCTTGGCCGCCTGCCCGGCGCCGGAGTCGCCGCAGTGGATCACCTTGCCGGCCATGGGGTCGAGGATCGGACGCGCACGGTCGACGGCGGCCTCCTCACCGCCGACCATGAACGCCAGCGTGCCGGCGGTCGCGCCTTTCACACCACCGGAGACGGGTGCGTCGACCTGCGCGAAACCGGCGTCGACCGCGCGCTGGTGGATGGCGCGCGCATCGTCGACGGAGATGGTGGAGGAGTCGATGAACAGTGCGCCCGGCGCCGCGGCCGAGAGCACGTCGTCGTAGGCCGCGCCCACGATGGTGCCGTTGGGCAGCATGGTGATCACGACCTCGGCGCCGGTCGCGGCGTCGGCGGCGGTGTCGCAGGGGACCACGCCGTTGGCGCGGGCGGTCTCCACGGCGGCGGGGACCGGGTCGAAGCCGCGCACCGTGTAGGCGGCCTTGACGAGGTTCGCGGCCATCGGGCCGCCCATGTTCCCCAGGCCGAGGAAGGCGATCGTCGTCATGTCATTTCTCCCTTGTCGCTAGCAGTCAGTTGTCTTTGAAGCGCGCGGCGACCGACCGGCCCAGGACGACGCGCATGATCTCGTTGGTGCCCTCGAGGATCCGGTGCACGCGCAGGTCGCGCACGATCTTCTCCAGGCCGTACTCGGTGAGGTAGCCGTAGCCGCCATGCAGTTGCAGCGCTTGATCGGCGACGGTGAAACACGTGTCGGTGACATACCGCTTGGCCATCGCGCACTGCTCGACCTTGTCCGGCGCTCCCTCGTCGAGGGCGGTCGCCGCCGCCCACAGGGTGAGCCGCGAGGTGTGCAGGCCGGTCATCATGTCCGCGAGGGTGAAGCGCACGGTCGGCTCGTCGATCAACGCGCCACCGAACGCCCGACGATCAGCGACGTAGGACGCCGCCTTGTCGAACGCGGCCTGTGCGCCGCCCAGTGAGGCGGCCGCGATGTTGAGCCGCCCGCCGTTGAGCCCCGACATCGCGATGGTGAACCCGATGCCCTCGGTACCGCCGAGCAGGTTGGCCGCGGGCACCCGCACTCCGTCGAGGATCACCTGCGCGGTGGGCTGGGCGTGCCAGCCCATCTTGCGTTCTTGTGCACCGAAACTCAGTCCGGCGCAGTCTTTTTCGACGAGGAAGGTGGAGATGCCCTTTGGTCCGGGCCCGCCAGTGCGCGCCATGACGACGTAGAGATCCGACGCCCCCGCCCCGGAGATGAACTGCTTGACGCCGGTGAGGACGTATTCGTCGCCGTCGCGCTCGGCGCGGGTGGCCAGGGCCGCGGCGTCCGAGCCGGCGCCCGGCTCGGTGAGGCAGTAGGACGCGACGGTCTGCATCGACGCCAGCCGCGGGATCCACGTCGAACGCTGTTCTTCGGTGCCGAAGCCGTCGATCATCGCCGCGCACATGTTGTGGATCGAAAGGAACGCGGCGACCGCCGGATCGGCGTAGGCGAGTTGCTCGAAGATCCGCACGCCGTCGAGGCGTCGCAATCCCGAACCGCCGACGTCGTCGCCGCAGTACACCGCGCCCATGCCCAGCTCGGCGGCCTCCCTCAGTACGTCGATCGGGAAGTGTTTGCGCTCGTCCCATTCGAGGGCAAAGGGCGCCATCTTGCGGGCCGCGAAGGCCGCGGCCGTCTCGACGAGGACGCGGTCGTCCTCGTCGAGACCGGAGATGTCGCCGGAAACCGGGGCCATGTCAGCTCATCGTCGGGATCACGAACTCGGCCCCGTCCTTGATCCCCGACGGCCAGCGCGACGTCACCGTCTTGGTCTTCGTGTAGAACTGGATCGCCGCCGGTCCGTGCTGGTTGAGGTCGCCGAATCCGGAGCGCTTCCAGCCGCCGAACGTGTGGTAGGCCACCGGCACCGGGATCGGGACGTTGACGCCGACCATGCCCACCTCGACGCGGGAGGTGAAGTCGCGGGCCGCATCGCCGTCGCGGGTGAAGATGGCGACGCCGTTGCCGTACTCGTGCTCGCTGGGCAGGGCGAGCGCCTCCTCGTAGTCGTGAGCGCGCACGATGCACACCACCGGCCCGAAGATCTCGTCGGTGTAAATCGACATGTCCTTGGTGACGTGGTCGAACAGCGTCGGGCCGAGGTAGAAGCCGTCGGACAGGTCCTGCTTCTCGAACGTCGACTCGTCGCTGGTGTGCGCACGACCGTCGACGACGAGCTCGGCCCCGGCTTTCACGCCCTGGTCGATGTAGTCGATGACACGGTCGCGCGCGGCGGCGGTGACCAGCGGACCGTAGTCGGACTTGGGGTCCAGCGGATGGCCGACGCGCAGCGAGCGCACCCGGTCGGTCAGCTTCTCGCGCAGTGCGTTGGCGGTCGCCTCGCCGACGGGGACGGCGACGCTGATCGCCATGCAGCGCTCACCGGCGCTGCCGTAGCCGGCGCCGACGAGGGCGTCGACGGCTTGATCGAGGTCGGCGTCGGGAAGGATCACCATGTGGTTCTTCGCGCCGCCGAAGCACTGCGAACGCTTCCCGTTGGCCGCCGACGTCGCATAGATGTACTGGGCGATGTCGGAGCTGCCGACAAAGCCGAGCGCCTTCACGTCGGGGTGGTTGAGCAGCGCATCGACGGCTTCCTTGTCGCCCTGCACGACCTGCAACACACCGTCGGGCAGGCCCGCCTGCGTGAACAGCTCGGCCAGCATGACCGGCACCGACGGGTCGCGCTCGGACGGCTTGAGGATGAACGCGTTGCCACAGGCGATGGCCGGGCCGATCTTCCACAGCGGGATCATCGCGGGGAAGTTGAACGGCGTGATGCCCGCGACGACGCCGAGCGGCTGGCGCACCGAATGCACGTCGATGCCGCTCCCGGCGCCCTCGGTGAATTCGCCCTTGAGCAGGTGCGGGATGCCGATGGAGAACTCGATGACCTCGATGCCGCGCTGGACGTCGCCCTTGGCGTCGGGGAAAGTCTTGCCGTGTTCGAGGCTCAGCTTGGTGGCGAGCTCATCCATGTTCTCGTTGACCAGGTCGACGAAGCGCATCATGACGCGGGCCCGGGCCTGCGGGTTGGTCGCCGCCCACTCCTTCTGCGCCTTCGACGCGATGTCGACGGCGGCGGCCACTTCGTCGGTTGAGGCGAGCACGACCTGGGCCTGCACCTGCCCGGTGCTGGGGTCGAAGACGTCGGCGGTGCGGCCCGACGGCTTCGCATCTCCGACGGTGGTGGCGCGCTTGCCGTCGATGAAATGGGGGATCTGGTGGTTCACGGTGTTCTCCTCTGTTGCGCGTCAGCGGTCTGTGGGTCGTCAGCGGTGGGTAAAGTTCGGCGGGCGCTTCTCGATGAAGGCGGCCATGCCCTCGGTCTGATCGTCGGTGTGGGGTCTTCGTCCATCGTGGTGCCGTGGGTCACATGGGTCAACGGGCAATGGCGCACCCCGGGTGGTGCAGAATTGCCCCCGGGCTGTGGCTTTGCGCGAGCGATCATGCCTATCCTGGATTGGTGTCTGATCGTCGTCGATCGCAGGTCGATCCGCGCGCCATCCGCGCCGACGACTTGCGCTACCTGCTGGCCGTCGCACGCTCGCGCAACCGGCGTTCGGCCGCGTCGGATCTGGGCGTCGATACGTCGACGGTGACGCGGCGGATCCGCGCTTTGGAACGCGCGTTGGGTACCGAGTTGGTGCGGCAGAACGCCGCCGGGTGGGAGCTCACCGAGGCCGGGCGGACTGTCGCGGAGACGGCTGGGCCCATCGAGGACGCCGTCGAGCGGGTTGCCGGGGCGGTCGCGGGTGATCAGGGGCGCACGCTGCGCGGCAACGTGCGGGTCACCGCGCCCGATGCGTTCGGCGCCTACTTCGTCGCGCCCGCGTTGGCGGGGCTGCACCGGCGGCACCCCGATCTGACCGTCGAGCTGCTGACCGCCACGCGCGAGCCGAACCTGCACCAATCCGGGTTTGATTCGGCGATCACCGTCGGGACGCCGACGAGCGGGCAGGTCGTGAGTGAACCGCTCAGCGACTACTTCCTCGGGCTGTATGCGACCGACGGCTACTTGCGGGAGGAGGGTGTGCCGACGACCGTCGACGACCTGCACCGGCACACGCTGGTCTGGTACGTCGATTCGCTACTGCACGTCGGTGAGCTCGATTTGGACAAGCACCTGCCCGGTATCACGCCGCGGGTCATGTCCACGAGCGTCTTCGCCCAGGTGGAGTCCGTGCGTTGTGGCGGGGGGATCGGGTTGCTGCCCTGTTTCGTCGCCGACCGCCACCCCGAGCTGCGCCGCATCCTGCGCGACGAGGTTGCGGTGCGGTTGGGTTTCACGCTGTCTGCTCGTCGGGAGAGGTCGGTGCAACCCGCGGTGCAAGCGATCCGGGCGGCGATCCAAGCCGAGGTGCGTGGGCGTGTGGGCGAGTTGCTGCCAGAGCGCGGGTAGTTGCTGCGGAGATCTGTCCCATATCCGGTCACCTCGGTGATAATCACCGAGCTGACCGGTATATGTGTCGTTTTCAGCAGCGCCGCGCGGCGTTGACCGAGGAGTGCCGATGAAGCTAGATGGGGCTGGGTCATGAGGCTGCCGGATGCACAGGCGTGGGAGCGGTTGGCGGCGTCTGACCATGGTGTTCTGGCGACCGTCCATCCTCGTCGCGGTGTCGACGCGGTACCGGTGGTGTACGCCGTCGACGACGGTCATGTCGGGATTCCCGTCGACCGGGTCAAGCCCAAGGAATCAACGCGGCTACAGCGCGAGCGCAATCTGGAGGCCGATCCGCGCGCGACGCTCCTCGTCGACCATTGGGACCCGGTGGACTGGGCGCAGTTGTGGTGGGTGCGGACCGAGTTGCGACGGGTCGATTCGGCTGAGCGTGCCGGCCGACTTGGGGAGTTGCTTGAGGAGCGGTACCCGCAGTACACCGGTCAGCCGTTCGAGAAGGTGTTGGTGCTGCGTATCGAACGCGTGACGGGCTGGCAGGCTAGCGAGTCGTAGCCATTCCCGCTTCCCCGCCTCGATCCCGCGAACTCAGTCGGCGAAGCGGGATCGAGACGGGAGTGCGGGAAGGGTTGTCGAGATGCAGCGGAGATTAGCAGCGCTACCCCCGGAAGTCTGACAGAACATGCGTGCCTCGATGAGTCGTGTCAATTTTGATTCTCCATGTGGTCGGCCATCCAAGTCACTTTCGGCGAACATTTGGCGTAGATCGATCTCTTGCGGCGCCCATGCAGCGGCAACCCCTCTGCTCTGACGACCGAGCATCGCCTCACACAAGTCAGCATGTCGCACATATGCCAAGTGCCATAACGCCAATCGGAGAAAGACTCATAGACAACTGCACAAGCCGGTGCTTTGTCCACGCTATCTTGCTCATCTCCACGAGCTGTTTCGACAGTACCGGAAGAAGAGTCGGGCCCTCGAGCCGATCCTGAACGGCTTCGGGCGTCAGGTGCCGCAGGTGTCCGAAATAGACAAAGTTGTCCGGCGCCTCAACCTCGAGGTTGGAGGCCCGTAGCCGGGGACGCACAACCCAGGCCGCACATAGGACGCTAGCTACTAAGAGGAGGATGCCAACGACGTACCAGACTACGGCCCAGCCCCCAAGGTCATGGAGCACCCGCCCCTCGCCCGACAGCGTGATAACTCCCACGAGGAGCGCGGTCTCAATTGTCAGTGCAAATGGCGCCTTCGTATCGGAGATATTGTCAAGACCTGTGGATGAGGTTGTTTCAGGCGGCCTCCTCTTGCGATGTTGATGGGGTGTCGGATTCGACGAGTTTGCCTTTCTCGAAGGTCTTGCCGGCTCGGACGAGGGCGACGACGTGGGGTGCGTTGAAGCGCCCTGGGTTCCGTTCCGAGTCTCAGCAAGGAGAATCGGAGTATGCCCAAGAAGTTCAGTCCAGAGCTGCGTGAGCGTGCCGTGCGCATGGTCTACGACCGCCAAGCCCGCGAGGGCGGCC
>WBZU01000513.1_pt1 | contig 33038 bp, 28 predicted proteins | sample 5204311 | NCBI WGS metagenome assembly WBZU01 (sample SAMN12344359, study PRJNA552823) | activated sludge metagenome | biome: Activated sludge suspended growth; feature: Nitrification reactor; material: Wastewater; isolation source: activated sludge from nitrification reactor of wastewater...
GTTTTCGGATCGCAATGATGTACACCGCGGGAGTGCCGATGGTCGGTGGAGCAAATGTAATCGTCGGGGAAAAACCAATCCCGGTGAGCGTATCCTGTGCGGGCATGCCGTTGACTTTGATATCGACCGGTGGTGAAAGCAGCGGCTTCGCGGGGCTCGTGAGCGAATCGATGGGGCCGCTTTGGCCGATCGTAATGACGGTTGATTTCGATATTCCCGTCGGAGCAAGATGCTCGACGCCGTATGACACATCGAGCGTCCCGACTTCAGCCCAATCCGATGGGAAAGGGTTTCCATAAGAAAAACTCGACGGGAATGTGGAGATGAACAAAGCTTCGCAAGTCAACAAATTCGGTGTAATCGACGTCGAGGCTCGCGTGCCTCCGGGTTCCGCAATGATTCGCGCGTTTTTACCGGCAACCGTGGCGTCTTTGTGCACCGCCGATTTTAATTCGTTGAATGCAGTGATGTCGATATCGGCGCTCCAAACCCTCGCGGGGGCATCGGCGAACATGCCCGAAAGATTGGTTGGAGTTCCGTCCATTTGCGTAAAACTCGCCGGTTTGAAGACCTTGCGCACGGATTGATACGGTGCGAGCAACGGGTCCGCCACACCGGCTACTTGGGTCACGAAAGCCGTGTCGCCTTTGCTTCCGTCTACGAGCTTGGGATTGAGCAATTGCGACATGTCGACACGATAATTGGTGAGCGCGGTATCGTCGGCTTTGGGATAGATACCGTTTGTCGGAACAAGCGCGCCGGCGGCTCCGGAACCCAGGGAAAACATTTCGAGAACATCGCCGTCGACCCACGGCCGCATTCCCATGGCGGTCAATGATAAATTGGTAGGTTCGATGGTGATGTCGGCGGCGTCGGGACGCCCGACATAAATTCGACCCAAATCGACGTCCCGGGGCGCATTCATGACATATCGCGGCGGTAACGCTCCGGCGTTCACGAATTCGACGAATCGCAGATCATAAGGGCCTTCGGGTACTTTGGGAATGACAAACGTACCGTCGGCGTTGATGACGGCGAAAATTTCGCTCGGAGTACCGTCTTGATTTTTGACGATGGCTGCAATCTCGAAATTGGTCGGTCCGCGTGTGGATGAGACATCACCCGTTTCCGTCACGTGCGTGTCGATGATCGACCCTTTTACATCGGATACGGGGCCGGGCGGTGGATCGGGGTTTTTCCCGTCATTGCCGCCACACCCCAGCGTCGCCACCACGCTCGCCAATACGCAACCGAGAAAAAATCGCATGCGGTGCCGTAGCATGTTTTGGCCTCCGGCGCAATGCGCTTGGAGAACGAATCAAAAGAAGTTTGTCTAGAGCAACGACGTCAGTCGCGAAGCAAAATGTCGAGGTCGAGGTTCGACAACGAAAGCCCGGCGGCGGTACCTTCTCGCCGCGCGGACGCAACGACGACCTGGGAATGAGGTTTGCCCATGGCCGCAACCAATCCCGCGAAATAGCCCGATAACATGGGCGTAAACCAAGCCATCAGCCACGAGGGAATTCCGCGACCCGTCACGCGCAATCGATAAGGTTCGTGACGAAGAACATCCCATTCACCGAAATTGTAATAACGACTCGCCAGCGGTCGCAAACGCAAATGAAAATCGTCCGCCGTGCGGCCCTGCAACAAGGCTCGATATGCATGCTTCACATCGTGAACGGCTTGCGCCCGGCCCTGCTGCTGTCCGAATGTTTCGAGCGGCGTGCGCGTCAATTCCGCAGCCACCGCGCTTCCCGCGGCGAGCGGCAACATGTCATAAAAACTGCCCGCCAAAAACGGCTGCTCGAAGAAATCACGTAATGCATGATTCGGTAATGCCACCGCAAACGCTCGAATGCCGCCGTCGATACGCTGCTGGCAATAATGAAGCAATCCCCGATGAGCAACCCCTTTGACTTGAAATGGCCCTTCCCCCGGTCGAAGCGGTAGCTCGGTGTACCACTGACGCTCCTGCGTTACCGGTGCCGTCCGGTCCGAAACCACCGGAATCATACTGCTGCGACTCGTCGGCGAGGTCCGCACGGCACGCATGGAACTACGGGATTCACTGCCGGGCGGAGGACTCAATCGCTCCGCTGCCAACAGGGCCAAACCGGCGCGATCCGTCGTCTGAGGAAGGGAAAATGTCGGTTTGTCCGGTGTAGGTGGCGGTGGCGGGGTAAAACTCGAACGCTCACTCGGCGCAGGCGGAGGCCAACTTTGCCGCTCGACGGGCGCGGGCGGAGTCCAACTCTGCCGCTCCGGAGATGGCGGAATCCAGCTCGTTCGCTCGGTCGTCGTCGCCGGCGGCGGTGGGGTCGTGCGTCGCTCGAAAGTGCCCATTCCTGCATAAGCGAGACATTCAAATGCCTCGCTTGGCTCAGGCTACAACAATTTTACCTGACTTGACTACTGTCTTTTGCACGCTTTCGTTCGAGCCCCAAAGATTTTTATCTTACTTCTCGCGGGATCTGCGCATGTTTTTTCGCGGGCAAGACGTCGACTTCAATTCAGCCGAAGTCGTTTTCGTCGACGGTCATCCCTTTGGGAAGCGGTGCGGCATTGCTCGATTCCACCATTCCCGCAACAGGATATGCACAATAATCGAGGCTATGAGCGCCGGCGGGCCTGTGATTTCCGGACAAACCAAGACCCCCAAAAGGCAGCTTGCTGCTGGCCCCGGCCGTTCCCGTATTCACGTTGATGCATCCGGCTCGCGTTTCATCGAAAAATCGGTTCATCGTTTCCGCGTTTTTCGTGAAGATGGACGCGGCGAGACCAAATCGCGTCGCGTTCACTTGTAGGAGCGCATCATCGAACGATTCGGCAATTGAAATCCGCAAAAGCGGTCCAAACACCTCGATGTCCGAACCGGCTCCTTTGGCGTCCAAAGCAAATCGATCGACCAGCACGATACCCGGGGACAGGTAAAACCCTCCGGCGTCTGTTTCAATGCGTCGAGCTTCCAGCAAAACGCGCGCTCCTTGGGCGGCGAAACGCGATTGCGCATCGATCACGCTTCGTCGCGCTTCCTCGGTGATGATCGGACCCATGAACGGCTCCGGTTGGTCGAATGGATCGCCTATCGTGAGCCGCGACGTCATCGCCACGATCGCTCGGACAAACTTCTCCGCGATGTCCCGATGCACGACCAAGCGTCGCGTGCAGGTACAGCGCTGTCCGGTCGAGACAAACGCCGAACGAACCACCTCGATCGCCGCCTGACGTAAATCCGCGTCGGGCATCACGAGCGTCGGGCTGTTGCCCCCCATTTCCAAAGCGAGGATCCGTCCGGGTTCGTCCAGGCAAAGCTCCATGATCCGCCTGCCGACAGGCCAAGAACCGGTGAACAACACGCCGTTTGTCCCGGGATGCGTAACGAGACGCGTCGCCACATCCGCTCCGCCATGCACGACGTTGACCACTCCTTCAGGCGCACCTTCGGCGCCGAGCGCTTCCTGCAACCAAGCTCCAAGGGTTTGTCCAACCATAGGCGCCTTGTCGCTCGGTTTGAACACCACCGCATTTCCAAGAGCCAACGCCGGAATGATGTGCCCATTCGGCAAATGCGCCGGGAAGTTGTAGGGACCGAGCACCGCCATGACGCCGTGAGGTCGAAAGACGGTTCGTCCGGTACGTGTTGCTCCCAGCGACATTTCAAAACCGGCCACACGACGCAGCCCGCCGTGTTCCGAAGCATCGAGCGTGATGTCGACCTTCGCCGCGAGCAGATCGGCTTCGGCCCGAGCGTCCCACAAGGTTTTTCCTGTCTCGCGCGCGATGAGCTGCGCCATGTCCGCCGCGCGAGACCGGCACAGATCTCGAAAACGGACGAGCGCTGCGAATCGCTGCGCTTCGGACAAACGTGCCCAGCGAACCTGCGCCCGAGTGGCCGCATCGACCGCTTGATCCAGATGATCCAGCACGGAATCGGCCCGCCAAACAATGTCCACAGGTCGCGCGGGGTTTGTCGAGATAATCGATTCACCCGAGAGAGGAATATGCCGGCCGGCGATGATGTCGGCAGGACCTACGGCAGGAGTCTCGTGCATTGCCCGTAGGGTTTGCCGAATTGGCGGCAGTGTCAAGGAGCGACGCCGCGCGTCTTACTTGGGCGCGAAAGCGATGCCGCGATAGAGCGTGTTTGTCGGCGCCGTCGCGATGGGGACGATTGTCGGGGAAAACCCTGGTTCGTCGAGGATGGACAAGATGCGGTTGGACGCCGCTTCCGCCGTCGTCGCGATGATGCGTACGCCATTGCCTTCGACCGCCGCGGCAAGTCCGCGCACGCCGGCCGTGCCGTCCCCAAACGTCAGGTCGTTTGTCCAAGTTGAACCATCGTACACCCAACGTTGAATTCCCCCGCCATTGGCGACGCTGCGATCGTCGGCGACGTACAACGTATCCACGCCGGGGATGTTGCTCGAACGATCGACGAAGGCGAAGGAATAGGGGCTTGGGCCGGTTGTCGTGGGCATACCTGGGAGCGGCGTTGCAGTTTGTCCCGTCGACATGGGCAAACCCGAACCGATGGTAAAGACGTTGACGAACGTTCCTGCACCCGATGTTGCATACAGCTGATTGTCGAAAATGTGCGTGAACCGGGTATTGCTTGGCGCGGCAAGAATCTGCGTTGTTCCGGACGCACCCAGGGTCGTGTAGTGAACGCCGCCCACCGTCGGGCCCCCATTGCCGGAGATCCAAAGCGAAAAGCCATCGGTCGAAGCAGCTCCGCGCGGGCTGCTGACGTTGAATGCCATCCCGAGGGATGTCGTCGTGTCGACGTTTCCCGAGCCGTCGATTCGCCCGACGACGCGCGGGTAAATCGTGGCATCGGTGCTGCTCACGGTCGTTGTCCCCACGTCCGCGCCATATCCCACGAGCAACAGAAATTGCCCATTGCCGGCGAGCGATAAATTGCCCTCCGCCGTCGACGTACCCGACAACGTCAGCGGCCAATTGTTGCCCGAAGCAAATGTCGGCAATGCCGTAGGGGTTTTCCCCGGCGTGGGGTCGCCGTTTGTCTCGAAATACTCCACGTATACCGGCGTCGCGTCTCCCGTGAGCATCGCGCTGCCGTCACCTACGCGCACGACCGCGAGCGAACCGGAGGCGACTGTGCCGCCGCTCGATGTCCCGCTTGACGAAGACAAACTTCCGGACGATGACGAACCCGGCCCATTGCCGGAGGAACTGCTTGACGATTGCGCGCCCCAGGTGTCATCTCCGCCATTGCCTCCGCTGCCCAATGTAGGCAATGTCGTCCCTTGGGCACATGCGACCACAAGGCACGATGGAAGGACGAACATAGCCGGCGGGGTCGTAAAACACGATCGACGTAGCGGCATGAGGGAACCTTTCTGTATGAGCGTGGATCCAAGAATCGATTTACGTGTAAGCTGACGCGAACTCGCGCGTTTGGTGCACACATTATGCTCTGCAAATCACTCCGTCGTGGGATTTTTACGTTTGGTTTCACAGCGATTACGCTGGGGAACGTGCCGCTTGCATTGGCGCAGCCGGCTTCACCGCCCGCTGCGGAGTCGCCCGAGGTTGCGGCGCAGATTGACGAGTCGGGTGTCGCGGTGCCGGATTCGGCCCAAAGGCCGCACAGACCGCTCGAAATCGCCGTCGATCCCTATCCTCCGCCTCCGCCTCCACCCCCACCGCCTCCGCTGCCTCCGCCACCTCCACCAAAGCCGACCGATTGGTATGTCATTCATCCGGGTATTTTTCCCGAGGCCGATACTTTTTCGGGTATTTTGCAAATAGGTTTGGCCCAAGCAACTTCGGAGAACTTCTACGGCATCTTGCAGTTTGCTCCTTACAAGAGCGAAGCGGCGACGTTCGCCGGCTTGGCGCAAGTGGGACTCGGTATTTCCGAAACCGAGAAAGCCTTCTACGGGGGCGCGCAAATCGCTCTGGGAAAAAACACGGCGCGGAACTTTTACGGCATGTCGCAGATTGCGTTGTATCGCAATGAAGTCGAAGACGAGTTCCGAGGTCTGATGCAATATTCGGTATGGGAAAATGATGCCGACGATTTCGTCGGATTGGGTCAGTTTGCTATTAAAAACCGCGTGAGTGGTTTTACCGGTGCATTGCAGCTCGGAGCGTACAATCGCGTCGATCCGAATCATGATCCGGATCCGTCGTCCACGCGGCATCATCATCACGGTTCATCCTCCACGCAATTCGTGAGCCTCGCCCAAATCGGAGGGCTCAATGAAATCATCGATACGCCGTATTACGGCGTTTTGCAGCTCGGAGGCGTTAATTGGCAGGAAGACGCCGATTATCGCGGGATCCTGCAATTCGGCCTTTACAATTATTCGGAACGCGACCATTACGCGGTCGTGCAGGCGGGTGCGTTCAGTTATGCCAAGGGCGACTTCTACGGGCTCATGCAAGTGGGTGGCGCGAATATCACGAATCATCAATTCACCGGCGGCTTTCAGCTCGGGGCCATCAATGGCGCCAAAGGCTTCAAGGGAATCGGGCAAGCCGGGCTGCTCAGCATGGCCTTCGATGAATTCGATGGCGTCTTTCAAATAGGTGGACTCATCAACGGCACGGACCATTTCCGCGGCGTCCTTCAATTCTCGGGTTTATTCAATTACGTCGATGATGACTTCAAGGGCGTTGTTCAGGCCTCCACGCTCAACATCAATCGTCAGGACGTATCCGTGCTGGCCCAGATTGGCGCCGTCAATTATACGCGTAGCGAATTCATGGGCACGCAATGGGGCGTCGTGAATTACGTCAACGAGAAGATGAATGGCATTCAGGTGGGCGGATTCAATTTTGGGGAGAAAGCCAAGGGAATCCAGATCGGTGGCGCGAATATGGCCACACAACTTGCCGGCATGAGCATCGGTGCCGTCAACGTCACCAAGGAAGTTCGCGGCCTTCAAATCGGCGTCATCAACAAAACGAAGCATTTGCGCGGCATGCAGCTCGGCTTGATCAACGTCTCCGAAGATGGCGGATTGCCGTTCATGCCCGTCATGAACCTCGGTTGGAAATAGCGTAATTCCGGCACATTGAGCCGCTCCGTCTTGCGTTTTCCCATGAGGACTGGTACGCCCTGCGCATGCAAGGCCGAGTCCTCATTGTGGCAGGGTCGGATTCCGGTGGAGGCGCCGGAATTCAAGCGGATCTCAAAACCGTCACGGCGCTCGACGCGTTTGGCATGACCGCTGTGACGGCCTTGACCGCCCAAAATACTCGAGGCGTCTTCGGGGTTTTTCCTGTACCAACGGACTTCATCAAGCAGCAAATGGCGGTCGTGCTCGACGATATCGGTGCCGACGCCATCAAGACCGGCATGCTCCATTCCGCCGCGGTCATTGATACCGTCGTGGATACGCTCGAGCAATTCGCGCCGAACGTTCCTCTCGTCGTCGATCCCGTCATGGTGGCCAAAGGTGGCGCGCCATTGCTCCAGACGGAGGCTCGTGAAGCCCTCGTCAAGCGTCTTTTGCCTCGGGCTACGTTATTGACGCCAAATTTGCCGGAAGCCGAAGTTCTTTGTGGACAAACCATTCGCAACGTCGAGGACATGCGCCGCGCCGCCGCGGCATTGTTGCAAATGGGCCCCTCGGCCGTGCTCCTCAAAGGCGGGCACCTCGAATCACCACGTCTCGTGGATGTGTTGGTCACGAAAAACGGCGAAGAGCTCTTCGAGGACGACCGAATCGAGTCCCGATCGACGCATGGCACCGGATGCACGCTGGCTTCGGCCATTGCGGCGTCAATTGCGCAGGGCATGGACCTCGTCGAGGCGACGAAACGAGCTCGCCGATATTTGCGCCTTGCCATTCTTCGAGCACCGGGGTTTGGCGCGGGACACGGCCCTCTCAATCACGCCGTCACGGTCGTTCCTCTGCCGAATACCTGAAATTCTCTCGAAGGGTACGTACCGGACGCACGCGTTTGTCCATCATCGACAGCACGAAGTGTGCGCTCAAAAACGAGTCGCCGGGCATCTGACGAAAGTGTATTCTCTTGCACGCTCAATGGACGGGGGCGAACCATGAGCTACAGCCTGAAATCAGAACTTGGGAAAAAAGCTTCGACGCAAGATGGTTTGTCCGTGACGGAGGTGCACGACCTTCCGCCGGAGACGATTCGAGCCACGTTTCGATACGAGCAAAATGGCATAAGGCAATTGACGGAAGACATGCGCAAATCGGTCGAGACCGTGGCGGAAATGCTGATTCACACGGCCGCCGAAGAAACTCGAGCGAGGTTTTTGGCTGAAGCGAGCGTGCGGCTTTTTGCTTCGACGGACGAAGATGCGACATTTGTCACCCTCGCGCACCTGCTCGTACCTACGCTCGCGGACGGCGTTTGCATTTTTTCATTAGGCGACGACGACGCGCAATGCCGGGCGTCGGCTCACGCCGACCCTGAAAAAGAGCGCTACATCCCGAGGTTTGCCCGGCACCTCGGAGGCTCCGCTGGAAAACGGCCCGATTGGGTGGAGCAGGTCTTGCGCGGTGGTCAAGGCAATGAGTTGTCCGGACAGACGATTCGTTCGGCATTGTCGTTATCGCCGGCGGACCGGGAATTGACCGAAGCCGTCTCGGCGCTCGAGATGCAATGGCTCGAAGGTTGGCCTCTTTTTGCAGAGAATCGAAGAATCGGGGCGATGTTCTTGTTCGGCGGCACATTGCGTCACGCGTGGGATGTGGGTGGAGCGGAAATGTTGCAATCATTGGCGCATTGTGCGAGTTTGGCCGTGCGTAACGCGCAGCAGCACGAACATTCGCGACGTACGATTCGCGCCCGTGAACACTTGCTGGCCGTCTCCGCGCACGATTTGCGTAATTCCTTGTCGCTGGCGTTGATGAGTTTGTCCACGCTCGAGGTCACGAATGAGCCTGCGAATGGGCCTGTCGTGCTTTCACGTATGGCGCTCATGCGCAAAGGGATGGGCCGAATGCAGCGCCTCATCGACGACTTGCTCGATTCTTCCTGCATCGAAACGGGGCGTTTGTCGATTGCTCCGAGCCATCAATCGGCCGGTGTGCTCATCGACGAGACGATTGAAACGTTTCGCGACGCAGCTCATCAAAAAGGGGTGGGGCTCGTCGGATCCACGCCGACCGCGGCTTGTTTCATCGATTGCGATGGTTATCGACTTTTGCAGGTCCTTTCGAACCTCGTGGGTAATGCGCTGAAATTCACTCCACGTGGAGGCTCGATTCGCCTGACACTCGTCGATTGCGGAAGCGAGGTCGAGTTTTTTGTGGCTGATACGGGGTGTGGCATTCCTCCGGCGGAGTTGCCGAATATTTTTGAATCGTATCGACGGACAAACCGCTCCCGCTACGGCGGCGTGGGCCTTGGATTGTCCATCGCCAAGGGAATCATCGAATCCCATGGCGGAAAGATTTGGGTGGAGAGTCGAAAGGGGGAGGGGACCACGGTGTTTTTCCGCGTTCCAAAAGAAATGAAGTCGCCTTGAATCGCTACACGCCGAGCCCGATCGGGCAACTGACGCCGGTGCCTCCAAGGCCGCAATATCCATCGGGGTTCTTCGACAGATATTGCTGATGGTATTCTTCGGCGTAATAGAGCGTCGGCGCGTCGATGATTTCGGTCGTAATGGTCCCGTGACCGTTTTGCGTCAATGCTTTTTGGTATTCATTGCGTGATTTTTCGGCCGCGGCTTTTTGCTTTGCATCGTAACAATAAATCCCGGACCGGTATTGCGTGCCGACATCGTTTCCCTGCCGCATCCCCTGCGTCGGATCATGGTTTTCCCAGAACACCTTCAAGAGTTCGTCGTACGAAACCACCTGCGGATCGAAGACCACGAACACGACCTCGGCATGCCCCGTTCGTCCGGAACAAACCTCTTCGTACGTCGGGTTCGGCGTGTACCCGGCGGCGTATCCGACAGCTGTCGATCGCACGCCTTTCGTCTTCCAAAATTTGCGCTCGGCTCCCCAAAAACAACCCATCGCAAACATCGCCCGCTCGAGGCCTTCGGCAAACGGCGCGACGTAACTCGTTCCAAGCACGTGATGCGTTCCCGAAACGCGCAGCGGTGTCACGCGTCCCGTCAAAGCGGCTTCCTTCGTCGGCATCTTGGTTTTGTAGGATGAGAACATGCGCGCATCTTGAATCGTCCGCGCGCGCTTGCAAAGCGACGCTTCGAAGTGCGTGCTTTTTCCCGACGTCTTTCGCGGTTTTCGCGGTTTGCGTCGTCGAACCTCCTCGGTCGCTTGCCCGTCACCAGCCGGCTCGGCCGCGCCCCGTCGCGTTGGTCGATGTCGATGGGCACCACGATACAATTGTTTGAGGTCCAATGATCTTGCGCACTCGTGTGGCGCTTCAACCGTGCCGGGATCCGCACGACCGGACGATGAATAGAGCTTGCGATCCGCGATGGAATTCGTCTAGGCTGATTCCCAATGGCCAGCGTCTACGATCTCGCGCTCATTTCTCAAGCCGTGTACGACACCGACGGCGGCAAAATCGCTCGCTCAGTGCAGGGGTTTACGGCCCAGAAGCCACCGTTCGGCAATGCGAACAAGGGGTTTTACGCAGTCGAATTTACGTCCGGCAAAACGGCCGACGTGATTCTTGGTATTCGCGGCACCGATCCCGGGCAGGTCAATACGGACATCTGGGCGGATATTCAGCTCGCGATGGGCTCCGTGCCTTATCAATACGAGCAAGCCGAGAAAGCCCTTCGAAGCATCCTGACTCGTTATAAAAATCGCCCGATTTACGTGACCGGGCATTCTCTTGGCGGCGGTCTCGCATCGATGCTCGGCGCGCTTTATAAGCTGCCTGTCGTAACATTCAATGCGCCGGGAATGCATAACTCCGTTTCATCGAAGCTCAGCGGGACGTCGCCGACAGCCATTGCGTTAACGGCTTCGTCATCCGCCTATCCCGGGGCCATGCCCGTCTATACTCCGGCATTGATGCAACAGCTCGAAGCGCAGAAAAAGGCGCAAGCAACCGTCGCCGCGCTCAATAAATCGCAAATGCTCAATATCCGGGCTTCTTCCGATGTCGTGAGTGTCGGAACCGGGCCGGCGATCGGTCCTGTCGAGGCCATCAGCGTACCGAATCCACCCGTCGGAGTAAGCTGGGATGATTGGGTCCTGACGGGAGCTTTGGGGTTGTGGGGACTGCTTTATCGACCCGCAAAAGTCAGTGCGATCAATACTTTCAATCAGCACAGCATCGACAGCGTGGTCAAAGCCCTCGCGGCACTCCCCAAATATCACAATGACTTACGGTGGGGAGTCGTGGCGCCGCCCAAACCCGCCCAGCCGTCGAATACGGGCCCGAAGGCCACCTATTACGATGTCGTTGCCAACGATTCTTTGTCGAAGATCGCGTTGAAGTATTATCGCGATCCGGCCAAGTGGACGGTGATTTACCAGCATCCGCAAAACAAGGCGCTCATCGGTGGAAATCCCGCCCTCATCAAGGTCGGTATGCGCCTCGTCATTCCGTAGCTCCTTACGCTCACCCTCGACCATTGCGATTGCATTCATTCGAACCAAAGCATTTCGCAACGTCGGCCCTTGAATCGAAGGCGCCAAACCCGCGATGCTCTGGACAAACCTCGTGCCGTGCTCGACGTTCATGCCTCGCGAGACCCACGGCTACTTGCGCGGTTTGCGTCCCGGGACTTCCTCGGTCGCTTTGCCCGTCACCACCGAGCTCGACTTCGCGCCGTCCCGCTTGTGAATGTCCACGGGAACGACGATCCAATCGTTTGGGGTCAAAAGTTCTTTGGAAATCCACCCGATCGGCGCGTTTTTTGCGGTTGTCTCGACAAATGCGTACGAACGTCCCTCGTGCTTGATCTTCGTCCCTTGCGCGGGCAGGTTCACACCGAGCATCGCATGCCGATGCGCATCCGAGTTCAACAGCACGCTCTCGATGCCCAGTGAATCGAGCAGCATCAAGAGCAACAGCGCCTTCGAATCGCAGTCGCCTTTCTTTTGAGCAGCAACGAGTGCCGGAGGCAAAAGCCCAAAAGGCCGGTCCTTTGGGATCTCATACGGGATCGCCTGCACGTACGACATCACGAGTTCCGTGGCTTGCGTCGGGTCGAGTTTGGCTTCCCGAACCCGAGCCTTGAAGCGCGTCGCCAACGGCTCGACTTCGTCGCGACTGTCTTCCGCCAACGCTTCGAAGATGCACTGCATGTTCACGTTGCATCCGGGCGGAGGTGTCCAGCGAAAGTTCCCGTTGCCTTGATCCTTGAACTTCACCCGTTTCGCGAGCGCACGATGCGCTTCATCCACCGCCGCCTGCTCGCTCGTGCCCAGCGCATAACGCGCGCGATACACCGATGGCTCGAGACGTTTGTCGCGCCAAGCGTACTTCGTGGCCTGCACCTCGGGCGTGGTTGCTGGAAACGCAGCGAGGCCCAGATCGACACCGGGCGTCGTGTCCGTCGGTTCCGGATCGTCCTCGATCAGAAACGAGGACAGGTCGGGGAAGGCACAACAACAGCCCGAGACAAACAGCAGCAAAACCGCGTAGAAAACAGAGGTTTGTCCGCGGTTCATGACGGCGCCACGACCTCGTCACGCGCCAGCGTGGGCAGTGGCAAGAGTCCGTCGAGCGCCGTTTCGAGCCCCGGCGCGGCCATGAGCGCGATGACGACCATCACCGTACCAAGCACGATCGCCGGCGCGATGTTGCCCTTGCGAACCTGCGCAATCTCATCCACGCCCCGGGTCAGTCGACTGAACACGAACGTGCCGATCGCCAACGCCGCCGCACCGACCGCGAGCGACAGTGCCGAGTGGACAAACCCGTAGAACGCCAGCTTTCCAAGCGCCGGTCCGGAAATCGTTTGACCTCGAAACAAAAAATCCACCGCGGCGAAGGTCGACGTCACGGCGTGCTTGGCGAGCAAACCGAGCGACAACAGCCCGGCTGCGGCGAGGATGGCCGCTGCGGAATTGCCCTTCTCGAGCTCGGCATCCATGTCGCCCGTGCGCAAGAGCCGCTCCAGGACACGCGCGCCCATCCACACGCCGGCTGCGCCCACGAGGATGCCGAAGAGAATCTTGCCCAAGCCGATGAGAAACAGCGAAACGTTCACGAGCGCGAGCGTACCCGGACGTGCGTGTGTGGGACAGAGTTTGCGAGACGGAGGCGTCCATCGTAGGTAAAGCGTCCCTCGCATTCAGCAGCTCGACACGGAGAACGAAGAACATGTCCGACGCGTCCGACAACCCGCTTCTGCACCTGAAGACCCTCATCCCCTTCGATCGGATTCGTGGTGAACATGTCGAGCCTGCGATGCATGCCCTCATCACCGAGGCGAAACAACGCCTTGCAGCGCTCGAGTCGTCGACCGGTCCACGCACCTTCGCCAACACGATGACCGCGCTCGAGCACATCACCGAAGACGTGGAGATGGCCAACGGTGTCATCTCGCATCTCGAGAGCGTCGCGACGACGCCCGAACTGCGCGACGCGTACGCGGCGGTGCAGTCGCCGATGAGCGAGTTTTACACGAGCATCACACTTTCCGACGGTGTTTGGCGCGTGTTGCGTGAGTTTGCCGAGACAGACGAAGCGAAGGCGCTCACGGGAACGAAGCGCCGGTTCCTCGACAAAACGATCGCGGAGTTTCGTCGTCACGGCGCGGAGCTCGATCCGGAAGGCAAGAAGCGTTTGGCGCAGATCAACGTCGAGTTGGCGCAGCTGACGCTGAAGTTTTCGCAAAATGTTCTCGATTCGACGAACGCGTTCGAGCTCGTGGTGGAAGATGCCGCGAGGCTCGCGGGTTTGCCCGAGCGCGCGGTGGCGGCGGCCAAAGCGAGCGCCGAGGAAAAAGGTTTGTCCGGGTATCGCTTCACGCTTCAGGCGCCGAGTTACAATGCGATCATTTTGAATTGCGATGATCGCGAATTGCGGGAAAAACTCTATCGAGCCAACATCGCGCGGGGGACCGAGGAAAAATTCGACAATCGGCCGCTCGTGCGGCAGATCTTGGATTTGCGCAAAGAAAAAGCCAAATTGCTCGGTTTTGCGAATTTTGCCGATTTGGTGCTGGAAGATCGCATGGCGCACAAAGGGGAAACGGCACGAAACTTCGTGGCGACGTTGCGCGAACGAGCTTGGGTCCAGTTTCAGCACGAGAATGAAGAACTGGAAGCTTTCAGCAAAGAAGTCAATGGTGCGTCGGCGCCGCCGCTTGCTCCCTGGGACGTACCGTATTACGCCGAAAAACTTCGCCGAGCCAAATACGATTTCGACGATGAATCGCTGCGCCCATATTTCCCGGCCGATTCCGTACTCCACGGCGTCTTCACGATTGCTTCGCGTCTGTACGGTGTGAACATTGAACCGTGGAATGAAGCGCCGGTTTGGCATTCCAGCGTCAAGGCGTATCGCATTCTCGAGACTGACGGGCGTCTCGGTTCGTCGTTTTATGTGGATTTATGGCCGCGTGAACCGAAGCGCGACGGAGCCTGGATGCAGGGCCTCGTGACGTACGTCCCGGGAGCCGAGGTCAAACACGACGATCCTGATGCGGGGCAACATGTTGCCGTTTTCGCCGGAAACTTCATGCCTGCTGTTGGGGACAAACCGGCGCTGCTCAATCATCGGGAAGTCGAGACGATTTTTCATGAATTCGGGCATTTGATGCATCACGCATCGAGCCGCGTCGACGTGCGCACATTGGCCGCGACGAACGTAGCTTGGGATTTCGTCGAATTGCCCTCGCAAATCATGGAAAACTGGTGCTGGGAAAAAGAATCGCTCGATCTTTTCGCCCATCATCACGAAACGAATGCGCCGATTCCCGATTCGTTGCTCGCGCGTATGCAAGCCGCGCGTACGTTCCGCGCCGCCAATGCCATGATCCGCCAGCTTGGTTTCGCGGAAGCGGACTTGGCTTTGCATATCGATTGGGACGCCGAAAAACACGGTGATCCCGTCGAGTTTGGCCGGGCTATTCTCGAACGGTACTCGCCGCTGCCCTTGCCGCCCGAACATGCCATGCTCGCGTCGTTCTCGCATTTGTTCTCGAGCCCCGTGGGTTATGCGGCCGGATATTATTCGTACAAATGGGCCGAAGTGCTCGATGCGGACGCGTTTTCCCGATTCAGAAAGGAAGGCATCTTCAATCGGGACGTAGGTTTGGCCTTCCGTAACCATATTCTTTCCCAAGGTGACAGTCGAGATCCGATGGACTTGTATCGACAATTCATGGGCCGCGAACCGACGCTCGACGCTTTGCTCGAACGCGATGGCCTCAAAACCGAATCCGTGGGGGCGGCATGAACACGGAAGCAACAGGCGATCGCGTGATTCGCGCGATGACCAATGACGGTGCATTTCGCGTCATTGCTGCGGTCACGACGCAAACCGTCCGCGGGGCGGTGAAGGCACAACAAGCCAAAGGACGAATTGCCGCGCATTTTGGCGAATTGATTTCGGGCTCGATTTTGATTCGGGAAGCCATGAGCCCCACGTTGCGTGTTCAAGGCATTCTGAAGATTCCCGGCGGCGGAGGTATGGTCGCCGATGCTCATCCCGATGGAAAAACGCGCGGCATCGTGGGTTTTTCCGGGGCCGCCGCGACGACGTCGGGCGCTCAGTGCCTGCTCGAAATGATGCGCACGCTTCAAAATGGGGCTTTGCACCGAGGAATCGTCGAAGTCACCTTCGATGAAAAAGCCGGCGGTATTTCCGCGGCGCTCATGGAGTACATGCAGCAATCGGAACAAATCGTCACGAACATCGCCGTTTCCACGCTCATGGACGGCAATGAAATCGTGGCGGCCGGTGGCTATATGGTGGAATTGTTGCCCGAGGTCGAGCGCGGGCCGTTGATGGTCATGACGCAACGCCTCGAAGACTTTCCGCCGCTTTCCGAGCTGTTGCGCAAAGAAACCAAATTGACGACCCACCTCGTCGAAGAGTTGCTGTACGGCATGCCGTACACCATGCTCGCCGAATCCGGTTTGGAGTATGGTTGCCAATGCAGCGAAGTGCGGGTTTTATCGAGCTTGATTACGTTGCCGAAGTCGGAGATCGATTCGCTTCTCGAGGAAAATCGGGTCCTCGAGATCCAATGCGACTATTGTCGTCAGGATTATGCGATTACTCCGGAGCAGCTCAGGGCATTTTTGACACCGAGCTGATACCTTGGCGGGCGTTCAATACGCGCAAACTTCCGTCGAGTCGGAACCGGTGCAGACCATGTTGACGCATTTGAGTGTTCCGAGGCAGCGGATGGCATCGCTGCACGCCTCACCTTCGACGGGCCGTTTGCGGCATGTTTTCGTGTCGTCGCAATACGCGTAATCGAGGCATTCGTCTTTGTCCGTGCAGGGTTTTCCGTCGCCCGGCAAGACGGTGCATTTGCGATCCGTCGGATGGCAATAATCATCGTAACGAATGCACGCGCCGGCGTCGAGCGCCGGATTGCAGGCTCCTCCCCGATTGGACAACAAATAACACGTCTTCACGCTGCCATTGACGTCGCAACGCATGCCTTCTTTGCATTGACCTTGCGCCGAACACGCGTCGCCGTTGTCTTTGCGCGGTTTGCACGTCGCGGGCATCATCGAATCATCGCAATACGCGCTCTCCACGCAGAGCGTATTCGTCGAACAGTCACCATTCAATGCGACGGGGGCGGGTTTGGCTTCACAAACTCCAAGGCAACACGCGCCATTGCCCATGCACATCGTCGTGTTGCATACGCCGCCGCCGCTGCATTCGTTATCGAACAAGCATGAGCCGCCCGCGGCGACTGTCCCGACAAACATCTTCGCGCAGGCGGTGTCGAGCGCTTTTTTCGTCGCCAGAGCGCCGTCGCACACGCGATTGCGGATCGCTTCCACGCACGTGCGTGCCCCCGCTTCATCGTATGTCACGCGCCCGAGCGCCGCGTCCGTCAATAGTTGAAGCGTGAGAAGCGAGTCGCCTTGGGCCGCCTCGCACGTCGCTTGATCGGGCATTTGTCCGCAACGTGCGTACTGATTGCAAAGCGCGGTGCTCAGTTCGTCGCGCAGTTCATCGAGCGGAATAGGGCCGGGACCGGGATCGTCCGCGCATCCGAGGACGCTCGAGACGGCCGAAAAGAGCGCGAGAAAAGCGAGAGCGACGCCGCGTGATCGGCGGCGTGAAGAAGCTGTCGAGGCATCGTTGAACATGATGCTCCGATTGTACCCGCGCTTGTCGGATTGATAAGAAGATTGTGTGAACTGCACGTATTCTCATGCAGACCGAGGCTGTTTTACTTGGCGGCATCCTGGGAATGGCGTATCGTCCCGTGCCCGAACTTCGGTTGAACACAATCGGGGCTTCGAGTCGCCTGGGGCGCAAGGTGCCCCGAGCCCTTGATTTCGGTGGAGGTTTTCATGACACGCGCGTTTGTTGCGGCTTTCGTTTCCATCGCTCTGCTGTCGGGTTGCGGAGGTTCGTCCAAGGATCCCGCGACGTCGGACGATGCGAAAAAAGAAGACTCTGCGGCGAAGACCGATACGTCCGCGGACTCGAATGCCAAACCCGAAGGTGGCGATGGGGAAGCCAAACCCGAAGGAAATTCCGACGCGCCCGCCGACACCAAACCAAAGGAACCGGCGAAGACCGCAAGCGAAACGGAGACGCTCGCTCGGGAAATCGTCAAAGGCGGTGGTCGACGGATCGGTTTTTCCGCGGCGAAGAAAATGTTTGCGGTTCCAAATGAAAAGCGTACCGAGACAAACTTCGGCCTCGATGTGTTTTTCTACGGCGAAGACGGCGCGAACCGGGATCCCATCCGCGTCTGTCAAATGGGCGAATGTGAAGAACATCTGTCGGAGAAGCTCGACGAAGTGCTTCCGAAAATCGTCCAAAAGCTCGACGAGGGCGGTTATGTCTCCGTGCGAGGCATCGGCTGGCCGGACGGTCGGGACGAACTCGAAGTGAGCAGCTTGGGTATGAAGCTCAAGTTCAAGAGCGGGCGTCTCGAGGGGTTGCGCGAGGGCAAACCCGCGGTGACATTTCAAGTGGCGGGTGGCAGACTCGACGTGGCGGAGATCAAAGCGATTTACTTGCCGACCGACAGCAAAATCATGGGGCTTTTTGGCAAACCCGCGAAATCGACGGGATCGGTGCAGCAATTCTACGTGCTCAAGATTCCCTGATTGCAACGGACTGAAAGAGCGGTTCAACACGTAACTTTCGAGATTGGGACACGGTCAAGATGATGGACGACATTTCCGAATTTACGGCCAGGCATACGTACGGCACATGGCGTGCACAACGTGGATGGAAGCCGCTGCACGTCACCAAAGCCGAGGGATGTTACTTCTGGGACGCTTCGGGCAAACGGTATCTCGATTTTTCCTCCCAGCTCGTTTGCTCGAATCTTGGTCATCAAAACCAAGCGGTCATCGACGCGATTTGTGCGCAGGCCAAAGAACTCGCGTTCATCGGTCCGGCTTATACGTGCGATGTGCGCGCGAAGGTCGCGGAAAAACTCTTGGAAGTCATGCCGCAAGGTCTCGACAAGTTTTTCTTTGCGACATCCGGTACGGAGGCGAATGAAGCGGCCATTAAAATGGCGCGGGCGGTGACGGGCAAATACAAGGTGATTGCCCGTTATACGTCTTATCATGGCTCGACGGCCAGCTCCATTGCGGCGACGGGCGATTGGCGACGTTGGTTTGCCGAACCGATGGGGAAGATTCAGGGCGTGATCTTCGGCCCGGAAGCGAATTGTTATCGTTGTCCCATGGGACGAACGCATCCGGAATGCAATGTCGCTTGTGCCGATTACCTTGCATACATGATCGACCATGACGAAAACGTTGCGGCGATCATTTTCGAGCCGGTTGTCGGGACCAACGGCGTGCTCGTGCCGCCTCCGGACTACTTGCCGCGTTTGGTCGAGCATGCGCGTAAGCGCGGGGTGCTCGTGATCGCGGACGAAGTGATGACGGGCTGGGGACGGACGGGCAAGTGGTTTGCCGTGGAAAACTGGGGCATTACCCCGGACATTCTCACGACGGCGAAAGGCGTGACCAATGCGGCGGTGCCGCTTGGGATTGTTGCGACAAACCGTGCGGTGTCCAATTATTTCGACGACAACTTCTTCGCGCACGGCCACACGTACGAAGCGCATCCGCTCACGCTTGCGCCGGCGATCGCCGCGATTAATGAATATCGCCGAATGGGGCTCATCGAGCGGTCGGCCGAAATGGGCGAAATCCTGGGTGCCAAGCTGCGCGAGCTCGCGGAAAAACACCCCTGCGTCGGAGATGTTCGAGGTCTGGGTCTGTTTTGGGCTGTGGAGCTCGTCAAAGATCGCACGACGAAAGAGCCGTTCAATACTCCGCAGGACAAGGCTGCGCGCAAACCATTGGTCATTGATCAAGTTTCGGCGGAAATGTCGAAACGTGGGGTTACCGTACTGGCGTGGATTAGTCATCTCGTCATTGCGCCGCCGCTCATCATCAATGAAGAGCAAATCGACGAAGGAATTGCCGCGCTCGATGCGGCGCTTTCGATTGCCGATGCGCTCGTGACCGCGCGTTGAATTCTCTCCGCAAAAACTTTTCGATTTACGGCCGTCCCTGATATACAGTCGCGCACCATGCGAGCGGTGATGGTCGGGCTATTGGGGTGCGCCCTGGCGCTGGGCGGATGCAGCCTATTTGGATTTGCCAAGGCGCCTGCCGGGGTCGAAGCGTTTGCTTATCAGGCGTCGCGCGTTCCCGTGGGCACGGTGTATCACTACGTCAAATCCAACATCGATGGTTCGACGCCCGAACGTGTGTCGCTGTATGTGTCGGATGAAACGACGCTCGAGGCTTATCGTTGGCGGGAGCCGAAGCCCCAGACCACGACGTATGTCAAAGCGACGATGGATTGGGGGCGATTGTCGGCGATTCGTTTGGAATCACAACGCAAGCAGCGGTGGATGGGCAGTCAAGTCAACGCGATTGCGGAATATACGCCCTCGACGAAGACCATGTCGATCGAGTTCTCCGACAAGACGCGGCATACGGTGACCATCGAACACGTCCCATTTCATTTTTACCAATTCGATTTGGCGAGCTTGAATGTAGCATTTCGTCAATTGAAGGATCCGACGGCGCCGTTTCAGGTGGGCATCGTGAACCCGACGTTTGCGGAAACCGGAGCGGCGCTCGAGTATCGAGGGCAAGCGACGATTACGTACGAAAAGGAAGAAAAGCGCGCGGAATTGCCTTGCCGGCGCTACCATATCGATGGACCGGGCGTAAAAAATCAAGGCGGAACGATTTGGGTCGACCGCAATGAGGGGCATATCGTCGACCTCGAAATCAAAAACCCGAATCACCCGGATTGGGTGTCGTTCAAATTGAAGTTCGTCGGAAGAGAGACGATGACGCCGCCGGAATGGCAGGCGTTCATGAAGTCGCGGGCCGAAGCGAATTAGCGATTATTTGCAAACACAAGTGACATACCGGCACGCGAGGGCGAAAACGGGACAATTGCTCTGTATCACCGTTCCGAACGTAACGGTTTGGCTCGGTGTACCCACGACGCATGTGGTTCCCTGAATGCTCGTACACGTTGCGGTTTTATCACTGCAATCAACACACAATGCGCCAATGGCAGCGCAACATTCGGGGGTCACACTTCCGCTGCAAGTTCCGTCGCCGCATTGCCACGCTCCGGTGCAGGCCATACACCCCATGCCGCAATCGGTGCCGGTTTCCGTACCATTTTGCAGGCCGTCGCTGCAGCGACAAACGCCATTCAAACAGACATCGCTCGCCCCGGAATTGCATTCGTTGTCCGGGTCGGTGTCATTGGTAATGGGCTTGCATAATCCGCTTGGCTCGCCGGTTTTCGCTTGACTGCACCCCATGCATTGTCCCGAGCATTCTTGGTCGCAACAATACCCGTCGACACAATAGGTGCTCGGACATTCCGCGCCGCTCGTGCATTCGATTGGTTTTGGAATACATTTGCCGTCGGGGCAATCGTAGAGCCCCGTGTCGCAGGCCGCGCAAATTCCTCCGGCGGCACACATTCCGCACGTTCCGCACAGAGTATCCACATTGGAGGGGGGATGGTCCGCTTGGCCTTCCGCATTGCAGATATCCGACGTGCATTCGTTTCCGTCGGAGGGAGCATCGTCTTCGACGATGGATTCTACGGCCTCTCCAGCCGCGTTACAGATGACACGCCGACAATCGCCCATTTGAGGGTCATCCACGACCGTCCCGAGCAATTCGATGTTTTTCACGCAAATCGAATTCTCACACGTCCAATGCGCGCACTTCGTGTCCATACCGCAATCCGAATCGGCAAAGCACCCCGCACATGCGCCCGCTTCATTGCACCGTACTTGAGGCGCTATGCCACATGCCGTACCGGATTCGGCCGGCGCGTGGCTTGGCGTTCCATTCGTGCACAAATCAAGCGTGCAATTGTCTCCATCCACGGGCAGATCCGTGTCTTCCGGTACCGTCGTCTCGGCGCCGTTGCCGTCGCACACTCGGCGCAGGCAATCGCCACGATCCAGGTTGCTCACGAGCGTGCCTGCGGGTTTGGAATTCTCAATCGTGCAATAACCTTGGACGCATGAGCGGTCGCCACAAGCGTCCGAGCCCGGACATTGTTCTTTGGTCGTGCACTTGGGTGGTGCATCGTTCTCGAAATCATCAAAAGTGTAAATCGCGATGCACCCGCCACTCATTCCCACAAGTGCCGAAATTGCAAATAAATAATGCCAAGCGCGCAGATGCCTGGTTCGCATCAGAATGTCCCTTCAATGCCGACAAACCCGGGACCCAATAACCACGTGTGGGCGCTCTTGGGTTCGGACGGTTCTTTCTTGCCTTTATAGAGAAGCAAAAATGTTCCCGCCCCGGCCCCCGCAATGCCCAACCCCCAAGCTATCGTATTGGCAATGAGCAGCGGTTTGCCCTGTTGCGACTTCAAATAGGCGTCCGGCGAATCGCAGATGCCCCCTTTGCAATGTTCGTCGACGAGCGATTTTCGCGAAACCAGAAAACCGCCCGTCAACGCCGCCCCAATCACGCCAAGTCCACCCGCGCCGAACGCGGCGATGATCGCTATTCGCTTGGGACCCAAGTCCTTGAATCGTACTTGTGCGGGGGGATCCGGCAATCGGGCGCCGATCGAAATCGTCTTGGTTTCTTTCTTGAATTCCTCGATCTCGAATTCCACGACGCCGTCCGCATATTTCGGCGCCAATGCCCGCAGCTCGTGCTTTCCGGGATTCACCGCGAATTCTTTGCCAATCACCTCGATTTCCCGGCCGTCGAGCGTCACGCGACCGTTCGCAGGCAGCGCCCCTTGGATCGTGACCGTCAAATAGGGCATTCGCGGCTCGATGTTCGCCAATTGCTTTTTCGACGGCGCCAATCGCGGATCCCCGGGCTCCAAGACGACAATGCCTTCTTTGTAATACTGCACCGCCGTGACGAGACGCCCTTCATGCTCCTCGCATTGCGCCAAGTTGAACAATGTGCCCGCTCGACGCGCCAGTTTCAGGCTGGCTTCGAACTTCGGACACGCCGTCTTGTAATCCTCCGCTTTGACCGCCGCCCGCCCTTCATTGAACAATCGTTCCGCTTCTTTTCGATCGTCGTCTGTTTCATCGGCCAAACCCGGGGTTGGAATCATGACGACGAGGGCAACGAACGACAACGAAATCGCCCGAAAGGCTCGGTTCTTCCATGACCGCAGTTCGTCTCGGGCTACCATTGGCTGAAAATATCTTTCGACCCGCCGGTCGTGCTCGTGGGCTTCGTGGTTTTGGTGTTCGGTTTGGTCGTTCCCTGAGCCGCCGGTTTCGAATTGCCTTGTCCGGACGTACCTTGCGGCACCGGCGCCGCCACTGTGGTCGATGCCGATGCCGTTGCCGATGCCGTCGCCGGCGTCGCCGGTTTCGCCACGCTGGTCGCGCTCGCCGGAGCTGCGGGGACAGGCGCGGCGGAGGGCATATTTTCGGACAAACTCGGTGCGGGAGGACGCGTCGACATGAACACGACGCCCCCCGTGACGATCGCCACGACCAGCAATCCACCGACCGCCATCAGGACCCGACGTCCCGCACGTGCCGAAGGCTCGATCGCATCGTGCGCGATCGCCACGTTGCTCGTTACGGGCTGACGTCCGACGGCTGTCGTCCGACTCATCGGCAAAAATGGCGACGTAGCCGGTAGAGACTGACGAACCGTGCGCAACGCTCGCTGCATCGTCGCCGCATCGGGCCAACGTTTGTCTCGGTGAAACACGAGCGCACGGTCGACGACTTCGCACAAGTCTCGCGGCACATCCGGCGCGACCGCTCCGACCGGCGGAGCTTGTTGCGTCATCGCCGATAAAAGCACCTTGTTCAGCGTCTCGGCGTTGTGAATGAGTTTTCCTGTGAGCACGTAGAACATGATCGCGCCGAGCGCCCAAAGATCCGTTCGACCGTCGACCTCGGCATTGTGTCCGAGCGCTTGTTCGGGCGGCATGAACGCGGGCGTGCCCATGATGTGCCCGACTTCCGTCATCCGTCCGGTGTTTGTCCCTTCGAGCACTCGCGCGGTTCCAAAATCGAGGATCTTCGCTTGACCATCGAGCGTCAGAAAAATGTTTTCAGGTTTGAGATCCCGATGAACGATGCCCTTTTTGTGCGCGGCATGGAGCACGTCGAGCAGTTTGTCCGCGATGAGCGCCGTGTCGCTCGGTGAAACGCGCATGCCCGGACAAGCTCGGGCGTAATCCTCGAGCGTTTGTCCTTCCAAAAGCTCCATCACGAGAAAAACGGATCCGTCCTCCGCGGTGTCGTCATCGAGCACGGCTACGGCGCCGGGATGTTCGATGCGATTGGCGACGTATCCTTCACGAAGAAATCGCCGCTTGGCTTCTTCGTTCGTACACAATTCCGGGCGCAAGAGTTTTACCGCGCCACGTTTGCCATTGCGATGCGTCGCCGCAAAAACACACGCCGAACCACCAACGCCGAGCAGCGCATCGAGTCGCCACTTGCCGCGCAAGATTTGACCGACACGCGCCGCGGCCAATTCATGGATATCGACGGCATTGGCGGACATCGTCGTGATCGAACTGTTTTATTCGTGGAAAGTCAAGGTCGGCGGCGATGAATCGTTCCCGGACTCAAGGCTTTTTTGCGCGTTCGAGCGATTCCTGCAAAGCGAGGAAACGTTCGCACTTCTTGCCCAGCTCGAGTTTCCAATCGACACGCGCTTGACACGACTTCTTGGCCCGTTCGACCGATTCGGGATCACCTTTGCCCAGCGCTTTGCTCGCCACCGCTTCGGCCTCTTTGCCGATGTTTTCCTTGTACGCCGTCTCGTTCTCGAACTCTTTGGCTCCCAGCGCCTTGCGGAGTTCGTCCGAAATCACCGGCGTCTCGGTCCAAGCGTCTTTCGAGCGGACAGCTGTCTTCACATACGCAGTCCAAAGCCGATCTTTGGCCTTCGTATCCCCACACGGCATGTCGGCGGGTTTGGCGAGAAGATCTTCCGGCTGGAGTTTGCCCGTAGCGGCTCGGACCAACCTCGCCGCCGCGGTTTTCGCTGTCGCTTCGTCCTCCGGCGTCAACTTACCCGCCTCGAAGTCCTTCGCCAACGTCTCGCAGGACGTCAGGTAACGTTCCTTCGCGCGTTTTTCTTCACAAACCTTCTTCTTGTCGTCGATCGCCGCAAAGTGCTCCGGAAGCGCATGGCGTTGCTCTTCGTCGGAAAGCTCGATCGGTGTGCAAGGATCCTTGATGGCGGCGATGCGCGAAGCAACACGTTGACGCGCGTTGGCGATGCGTCGTTCGCGGATCTGAAACGCAACGACCACCGAAATCACGGCGAAGATCAAGAACGCGAGCGAAACGCGAAACATGGTTCGCCGCTGGAGCACGCGACGTACGAGGTTGCTCTTGTCGATCGTCTCGGCCGCTTTCTCGATGCCCTCTTCCCAGATCTCGAGCTCGGCGGAGAGGTGTTTCAAAGGACCAACCAAATCGCGTTCTCGGGAAAACCTGCGCGAGACGTTCATCAACGCTTGCGCTGCGCTCTTGCGGCGTGGATCCACTTCGATCGTCGCGCCGGCCAGGCCCGTCAGCAGACCGCCGACGGCGAGCGAGTAGCGTTCGAATGTTGCTTGGGCGTCGACGCGCGCCGCCTCGATTTTGTCGAGGTGCGCGATCATTTCGGTCCAAGGCAAGATCGCTTGGATCTCCCTCGGCGCAAGTCCAAACCGTTTGGCGGTCAGTTGCACACCCTGATCGAGCGCCGCGTAGAGTTTGTCTTTCGTGACTTCGTTCAGCCCGGGGATGACCCGGACTTCGCGCCATTGTTCGAATGCAAGCACGATCGGGGCGAAAGCCGCCTCGCTCAGCGTGTTTCCGAATTCGATTCTTTGGGCTGTCACGTGGTTTCCTCGGGGTTTGCCGGGGGCATGGTACGAACAATCGATGCCGGCTGCAATGCTCCCGCTCATGACATGTTGCTGACGCGAGGTTGTACCCTTTTTTGCGCACTACGAGTACGATGCTCGTCGATGTCGACACGAACGCTCATTTCCGGTGTTGCTTTTTCCCTTGCGATCACGGTCGTTGTTGCTTGCGACGAACCGAAGCCCGACACCAAGGCGGCCAAACCCAGTGCTACGCCTTCGGTTGTCGCAGCTCCTCCGACACCCACGCCGACCGCGACCGAAGCGGCTGCTCCGCCGAAGAAAAAAGACGTCGTGTGCTCGAAGGAAAACACCGTCACGTTGTCCGATCCGAAGTTCGAAGCGGAAGTGCGGGTGCAAGCGCAAAAGCCCGATGGCCCGTTGACCAAAGCGGATCTCGGCAAGGTGAAGACGTTGAAGTTGCAGGAAGCCAAACTCGACGAGCTGGATCCGTGCATTTTCCCGCTGTTCACCTCCGTCAAGGGCCTCTACTTGCCGCCGGGAAAAATCGACGATCTCACGCCGCTCAAGACGCTCACGACGCTCGAGTCGCTGCGCGTGTCGGCGACGGCGGTCAAAGATCTCACGCCGCTATCGGGTTTGGCGAAGCTGGATCGCCTCGACATCGGTCGTACGCCGGTGAAGGATTTGTCGCCGTTGTCTGGACTGACAAACATGACCGAATTGCAGATCGACGAAACGGAAGTGACGGATTTGGCGCCCATCGCCAAACTGACGAAACTCGAAATGCTGCAGATGAAGCGAACTCGCATTTCGGACTTGTCGCCGCTGCGGGGGCTCAAGTCGCTGAAGACGTTGTACATCGAAGGATCGGCGGCGAGCGGCAAGGCCGGGGGACTTGGAATTCCCGGCCTCAAAGTGCACGACGAATGATCGTCAATGCGCGGGTAGTTCGGGGCAGGTGAGCAGACGCGGGGCGTAACGGTTATCGCGCATCGCTTGGTTTTGCGGTGCGTGATAATCGATTTGCGCTCGGAATTGCGCGGCGACCATGCGCGACAAGGCGCGGGCGACAGCGGGTTTGTCCGTTGCCAGATTTCGGTTTTCCTCGGGATCGTCGTCCAAGTGAAATAGACGCACGACATTGCCGTCCGTACGATCAATCCACATCTTCCACGGATAACAAATGACGCCTTCGGTCATTTGATATCCTTGGGTATTCAGGAAAATGCCGATATTTTTCGCCGCATGGGCGGCGGGATTCGCAAAACTGTGGCCTTGGAAGGCCGGATGCGGAGCGATGCCCGCCAAGTCCAAGATCGTGGGCAGAACGTCGAGGTGCGAGACGGGAACGGTCACGTCGGCGGGTTTGACTTTGGGCGGGTAATGCACGATCAACGGAATGCGCGCTTCGCCTTCGAAGAGGGATTTGCCGTGCGTGACGACGTCGTGTTCCCCCATCATTTCGCCATGATCCGCGGTAATCACGAGAATCGTGTCGTTCAAAAGACCGGCCTGTTCGAGGTACGCTTCGATTTTGCCGACTTGGGCGTCGACATAAGCGATGGCATTGTCGTAACGGTTCGAAAGGAGCGGTTTTTCTTTCTCGCCATACCGCACGAAATTCGCCGTGAACGGGTAATATGCAGGCGTATACGTCGGTTCGACGCCCTCGGGCAAACCATAAGGGAAGTGAGCGATCTGGAAATTGACGTACAGCGAAAATGGTTTGTCTTTATGATCCTCGAGCCACGTGATCGCGCGTTTGGCGGTCATTTCATCGGGAACGACCTTTTCGCTGATGATGTCGACGCGCGGACCGTCGTAATCGGGCGCATGCCAAAGAAATACCGGGGCCGTGGTTTCCTCGAATCGGGCGATGCCTTGCCAATTCTGATCCTGGCTCGATATCGTCGCGAGCGCATGGCCGGCGTGGTGGAAAACGTCGTGCAACAAGACGCGGGGGTAATCGAGGCGCGTGTATTGATCCAGCCACGGAATACGGCGAGGAAAGAGCGACGAAATGATGGCGGGCTGCGCGTAATTCGAATGCGTCGCGGCGGCCCAAGCGCGCAAAAGACGCATGCTTCGCCCGGCAATACGATCGATGTTCGGCGTGACCGGATGCGAATAACCCAAATAACCCATGCGCCGCGTCGTGAGCGAATCGATGACGATGAGCAACACATTCGGATGCTTCGCCGTATCCCGGGCCAGCGCCTCTTCCCATTCGGTTCCGAGGAACCGGGGGGCGCCTTCCATCACTTGCCGCGGGCGCGTTCCAGCAGGTTCGTCCGGGGAAACCTCTTCGGTCCAAGCGGGAATCGTGCGCAAAGAACTGAGCAGCGCCATTTCCGGTGTCGTTCGAGACAAACCGCTGGCCATTGCCGTTCGGGCCGGTAAAACCAGGACAATCACCCCGTGCAGGACGACGAAACCCGTGGCGATACCCAAATGACGAAACGCTTTTTGTGCGTTTCCTTCATTGCGTAAACCGCGGAAAAGGTACGTCGCATAAAAGGCGGCGATCGTCAGACCAATCAGGCCCACCACGGTTACGTGCAGCGCATACGTCGTGCGTAGCGCACGCACGACGCTTTCTTGCCCATTCAGGAAAAACTCGAGCGCACCTCGCGTCAAGAATGAGCCCGAGACAAGCCGTACGGCCACGCCAATCACATGCGCCGCGACCAACCCCATCACGATCAACGTCGTCAACGTCACGGAGACGGCTCGACCAATCGCCCAGCGCATCGTCGGCGCCGTCATCACGCTCGTGATCAGAAGAACTGCGGCATATCCCGCGGCGGTGAGCAATATGCTGCCCAGACGCGCTCCAAGCCCCGGCGCAATGCCTCCCGACGGCGCACAACCGAAAAATAGGATTGCCGCTTGTCCGACAAACGCGAGGATCGCTCCGAGCGCCGCTCCAAACAAAACGTTTCGCGTGCACCACAACACGCCTCGGGCGGAAAGTCCGCGCGTCAGAGTTTTCGTCACGATAGGATCATGGGAACGCAAAGTGACCCGAACGTGCAACATTTCTGTGACGTTTTCGTCACGCACGGAATTTCTGCCGTCCGCGATCGCGTGCGTTGACACATTCGTGGCGGGTCGGCGTGGGCGTCGTCCAGGTTTCTTGACGCCGGCGAATCGATGCTTCTAACATGCGCGCCGCGATCGGAAAACATCATGAGCACCGCTGCCGAAGCTGTTTCGAAGGACAAAACCACGCGCGCCGTACGTTTGGCCATCCTCGTTGCGGCTCTTGGGTACTTCGTTGATATTTATGATCTCGTGCTCTTCAGCATCGTGCGCGTGAAGAGCTTGCAAGGGATTGGCATTACCGAGCCCGGTGCGCTCCTCGATCAAGGCGTATTGCTCATCAACATGCAGATGGGCGGAATGCTGATCGGCGGCATTTTGTGGGGAATCATCGGCGACAAACGCGGTCGATTGTCGGTCCTTTTCGGGTCGATTCTCTTGTATTCGTTGGCGAATATCGGCAACGGATTGATCCAATCGATCGAGGCTTACGCGGCATTACGCTTCATTGCCGGAATTGGTTTGGCCGGAGAACTCGGCGCGGGAATCACGCTCGTCAGCGAGATCATGCACAAGCAATCGCGCGGGTACGGGACGACGATTGTCGCGACAATCGGCATATGCGGCGCGGTCGTGGCGGCGCTCGTGGGCGGGAAGTTCTCGTGGCGCACGGCGTATTTCGTAGGTGGGGCGCTCGGCCTGATGCTGCTTGTTTTGCGAATCGGCGTGTATGAATCGGGGATGTTCGAAGCGACGAAGGCCAAATCGGTCGAACGGGGCAATTTCTTGAAATTGTTTTCGACCGGGGAACGCGCGCGTCGTTATGTCGGCATCGTGCTGATCGGCGTGCCGATTTGGTACGTCGTGGGGATTCTCGTGACGTTTTCTCCGGAAATCGGAGCTGCCATGGGCATGACGCCGGCGCCGAATGCGGGGCAAGCCATTCTGTTTACGTACGTCGGCCTGGCGCTCGGGGATTTGTCGAGCGGTGCATTGAGTCAAATCATCAAGAGCCGCAAACGCGCGGTGATGGCGTTTCTCGGGATTACCGCGTTCGGAATTGTGTTGTACTTTCTCCTTGCCGCGCAATCCATTACGACGTTTTACGGCGTCTGCGTGGCCATGGGGTTCGGCGCCGGTTATTGGGCCGTGTTCGTGACGGTGGCTTCCGAGCAATTCGGGACAAACCTGCGGGCGACGGCGACGACGAGCGCCCCGAACCTCGTGCGGGGAGCCGTGGTGTTGTTGACGTCCGGATTCAACGCCATGAAAGCGCTCGTCGGCGTCAAAGAAAGCGCTATGATCGTCGGAGCTTTTACGCTCCTCGGCGCCTTCGTCGCGTTGCGGGCGATGGAAGAGACGTACGGAAAAGACCTCGATTACTTGGAAGAGTAGTCTCGACTTCGCCGCCCGAATTCGCGTCGTTTTTCGCCAAGCCAAACCCGCGCTTCCGCTTCGGTAGGCCAAAAACGAACGTGCACTTGCGCTCGGGTGAGCGTACGAATGGCCCGCACGAGCAAATCGATGAATGTGCGCGTGCGAAATGGTGCGCCGACCATCGCCACCGCGTGGGTGGGCAAATCCCGCGGACGAGATTGCCAGGCGTTTTTGGCGCCGCGTTCCATTCCTGCGGCTTTCGAGACATCCACGAGGGTAAAAAGGACGCCGGTCGCGAGCAATCGCTCGTCGTGTTCTCGAAAAAGCGCAAGCATTTCATCGGAGCGCAGAGGACCGTGAATTTCCAAGTACAGGAAATCGGGCTCTTCTACGCGCAACAAATGGGCGCCGAAACGTTTTTCTTCCCGCATGCCGAAGTCTCCGCCTTGGAACGATTCGCATTCATGAGTGTTCGCGTCGCTTTTCGACTTCCGCGAGCGCGTCGGCTTCCGTGGCCATGAAAACCACCTCGACCCCGTCGCGCATCCCCATGATTCGACGGGCTCGACTCATCATTTCCATTGCGATTCGCAATCCAAAAGATGCGCCGTAAGCGATCGTGATCACTTGCGTGGTCGTCGAACCGTTCAGCTGGGTCGCATATTGACGAGCTTCGCGCGAAACGGAACGTAATTGGCGCACGTCGCAGACGATGAAAAAGCGCGGCTTCTGCTTTCCCCATTCCACTTGCCAATCGATGATCTTTTTGAGATCGGCGGCCTCGAGCGTTCCGGTGAGGCATATATGAAAAATGTCCGGCTCTTGGATCCACGTGAGTTGTTCACCGAATCGTCGAATGCCCGTCGCGTTCGAAAGCCGAAGGAATCCCCTGCCAAGCGTTGCCATTATGTATGGACGTTACCACGATGCGCCGCTTGTTTACAAGGGCGGGTTGCTTCGTGGCGAGCTTGGCGAGAAGACGCGAAAATTCGGTCGATTTTGTCACCAACTGCGACCGTCGATTTTCTGGAATGTGAGCGATTCGAGGTCGATATCGTCGAGGCAACGCAAATTGATCGCGCGCATGTCCTTGCCATCCGGCGATGTGCCATGGCTGAACGAATGAATTCCGCACGTCGAACAAAAGACGTGGTGAGCTACTTTCTTATGGAATTGGTAGTCGCGTAAAACCTCTTCCCCCGACAAAAGCTTGAATTGGTTCGCCGGGACAAAGGCCAAGAGATACCCGGCCTTCGTGCATATCGAACAATTGCACGATACCGTAAATTGAAGGCTCATGGTCACTTCGTAACGGACCGCGCCGCAATGGCAACCGCCGGTTCGCGTCTTGATTTCGTTTGGATCCGTTACGACAAACCCTTTGATTTCTTCGGTCTTCATGGGCCGAGTTCGTCGCATGAGAACGGGTGTTCGTCAAGGTCATACACGGGCGCGGGCAAATTTTTCTGGACATCGGCGAAAAATCGAGGGATGATGCGCTGCATGGGAGAAGCGGCAGCCAAGCTACGCATGACGGCGCAGGAATACTTGGCGTTCGAGCGGGCGTCGGACGAGAAGCACGAGTTTGCCGACGGCGAGATTTTCGCCATGTCCGGAGGGACCTACGAGCACAGCGTCATCGCTCAGGCGATCGGTGCCGTTCTGCGGAACGCGTTCGTGGGCCGCAAGTGTGCGGTCCAGAACTCGGACATGAAGGTACACATACCTATCACCGGACGTTACGTATATCCAGACGTTGCCGTTGTTTGCGGTCGACCCGAATTCGTCGACGACAGCCGAGATACGCTCCTCAATCCTCGCATCATCGTCGAAGTGCTGTCTCCTTCGAGCGAAGCCTATGATCGCGGCGATAAATTCACCAATTATCGTAAGCTCGCATCAATGAATCACTATATCCTGGCTGCTCAGGACAAACCGTTCGTCGAAGTTTATACGCGCTCGGAAAATGGCGTTTGGGAACTGCGCGAATATGGTCCGGGGTCGACGATCGTGCTCACGTCACCGGAATGCACGCTCGACGTCGATCAAATCTACGCCGGCGTTTTCGACGCTTACGACGTCGCCTGATTTGCAGCAAATCCCGCGTTCGCTCGTCTGAACGCTCATGCTGCAATCTCTTCGCTTCGTTCCTCTCTTCGCTTTCGGCCTTCTCCTTGGTTGTCTCGAACCGGACGCCGAAGTATTCGGTGAACCCTATACGGTCACCGGGCCCAATGGCCCGGCGCCCGATGCGGACGTCGTGCAATGCACATCTTCCAAGGGTTCGTCATGTCCACCTCCACGGGCGCGGATCTGGATGCCCGATTGGTCCGTGTCGTATGTGGCTGCGCGCGGGACCAAAGCGGCATTTATTGCACGGCCGGTGGCGCCTTCCGAGCCAAATGGTTTGGCGTCGCCAATGTACGTTGGAAAATTGAATCTCGGCACGGGGCAACTCGAATGGGTCACACGCCTGGGCGATGATCTGGATGATGTGGCTACCGTTTACGCAATCGCAATGACGCCGAGCGGCCACGTTATCGTCGTGGCTCAAGGGTATGGTGCACAATACCTTGGCGACGGAGGCGGGCAATACGATGGGTTTTTGATTTCCCTCCACTCGGAAAATGGGCAAACCAATTTCGCTCGGCGCTTCGAATCCTGGGACACTCCACCTCTTCCCAGCGAGAGGCCGCGCTTCGTCGGCGTAGATCTCATCATTGACGACGACTCGATTCGCGCGTGCGTCAATTTTCAACAACTGAATGCACAGAAACAGGATGACCAAGCCGCGTATCTTTTCTCATTTGCATACGACGGAACGCAGCGGTATCGTGAACGATTACCCGATATCCAGACGAATTCGTATTGGTGGATGCGGCCTTCTTCCGACGGTTCATCGTGGGTATTGGGATATCCGTACTCGATGGCCCATTATTCGAAGGAAGCAAAACTCCTCGATTCGTTCGATTTGCCCATGGTCGATCCATTTACGATTCGCGGGTTTCTTCCCGTTGGATCCACGTCCCTCTTCGTCAACTTCATGGATAACTCCGACATCAATACCGTGCAGCGTTATCAGGGCGGCGGCATGCCCATGCAAGTCGCGAGTTTTTTGCGTACGGACGGTTATGGCGCGGGTACGTTCATGCAAAACGTGAGTCTTACGCAATCGTACGTGTACGAAATGGGGAATTTAATTACGTCACATCGGCTCAGGACCATCGACA
>WBZU01000515.1_pt1 | contig 32951 bp, 23 predicted proteins | sample 5204311 | NCBI WGS metagenome assembly WBZU01 (sample SAMN12344359, study PRJNA552823) | activated sludge metagenome | biome: Activated sludge suspended growth; feature: Nitrification reactor; material: Wastewater; isolation source: activated sludge from nitrification reactor of wastewater...
GCGGCCGATCAAATCGCCCAGGGTGCCGGCGACGAGGGCGCCGAGCATCATGCCGATCATCGCGTACGAGCCGAGCATGCCGGCGTCTTTCGGCGTGAGTGCGTGGTCGCCGATCCACTTGGCGGAGTCCGGCCCCATGAAGCCGGGCAGGACTGCGCCATAGACGACGAGGTCGTAGCCATCGAAGACCAGGCCGACGAAGGCCAGGGCGATCACCCAGATGATGGTGCTGCGCCGCTTGCGCGCCATCTCCGGGTTTTCCATCGGAACGTTCGTTTTCAAAATCGTGCCTCTTTGGGGGAATTGCTGCAGGGGAGATCGGACGGGCGAGCAGTGACGAACTTGACGTGCGTCAAGCTTCCTTGATTGCAAGGCCGTCAGGTTATGGCGCGATCACACCGATCAATATCCAGCTTGTGCACGATCGATATCCGCTTCGTGCACACCCCGATCCAAGGCGCGAAAATCCGCTCGACCGGCTCAGCTGCTGGCCACCGTGCGGTTGGTGATGATGCGCGCGTCGACCACCGCATAGCCGTCCGGGTAGGCGATCACCGGGTTGAGGTCGAGCTCGGAGAGCTGCGGGTAGGCACTGACGATGCTCGACACCCGCAGCAGCAGCTCGACCAGCGCGACCTTATCCACCGCCGCCTCGCCACGCACGCCGGCGAGGACCTTGCGCGCGCCGAGCTGATCGACCATGGTCTCGGCGTCGCGCCGGGACAGGGGAATCGCGCGGAAGGCGACGTCCTCGAGGATCTCGACGAAGATGCCGCCCAGGCCGAACATCAGCACCGGGCCGAAAATCGGGTCGCGCACCACGCCGACGATGACCTCCACCCCCTTCCTCGCCATCGGTGTCAGCAGCACACCGCGAATGTCGGCGTCGGCATCGTATGCCCGACAGCCCGCCAGAATCTGTGCCCAGGCCTCGCGCAGCGCCGCCTCGCCGACCAGGTTCAGCTTCACCCCGCCGGCGTCGGACTTGTGCAGGATGTCCTTCGACACCACCTTCATCGCCAGCGGCTGGTCGCGGAAGCGCTCGATCGCCACCGCAAGCTCGTCCGCCGTGTGGGCGACGATTTCCTCCGCCACCGCGACACCGTGCGTGCGCAGCAGCGCCCTGGCCTCGTGCTCGTAGAGGTCGCGGCCCTCGTTCTGGGCGCGCGCGAACATCGCCTGCATCGCCTCGTCGGGCGCCGCGCCGGCCTGCAGGGGCTGGCCGTGGCGGTCCTGCAGGTAGAGCCCGCGCTCGGCGAGCGCCTGCAGCACCTTCACCGCCTGCTCGATGGAGGCGTACACCGGCAGCCCGGCCTCGTGCAGGCGACGCAGCGCGGGCGGCTTGACCGGGGCGTAGAGGCTGTAGACCACCAGCGGCTTGGCGCTGGCGCGCGCGAGCTCGATCATGGCCTCGGCCGCGCGCATCTCGCCGCCGAGCAGGGACTCGGCGAAGCGGATGTGGTAGCCGCCGAACATGCCGACGAGGAAGACCGCGTCCACGCTGTCGTCGTCGGCGACGATCTCCACGCAGCGCGCCAGCACCTCGGGGTCGGCGTCCGAGCTGCCGGCCACATCCACCGGATTCGCCAACGCGGCCTGCGGGAACAGGATCGCCGCCAGGCGCTTGCGCGTCGCCGCAGACAGCTCGGCCAGTTCCAGGCCGGACTCCGACAAGCGGTCGGAGGTGATCGTAGCCTGGCCGCCACCGTCGGCGATCACCGCAATCCGCCGCCCGCGTGCCTGCTGCATCAGCGCCAGGCCCTCGGCCACCGGCAGGATCTCGTCGGAGTGATGCACCACGCTCACCCCCACCTGGCGTAGCAGGTCCACCGTCATCGCGTAGCTGCCGGCGAGCGCGCCGGTATGCGAGCTGGCCGCCTTCTTGCCGAGCTCGGTGGCGCCCGACTTGTACACCACCACCGGCTTCACCGGGGTGATCTCGCGCGCCACCTCGAGGAAGCGCTGGCCGTCGCGGAAGCCCTCCACATACAGCGTCGCCACCCGGGTGTGCGCGTCCTCGCCGAGGTAGCGCAGGTAGTCGTTGAAGCCGACGTCGGTCTGGTTGCCCGGGCCGACGTAGGTCGAGAAGCCCACGTGGCCGTTGTGCTCGGCCTCCAGCACCAGCGCCAGCAGCATGTTGCCCGACTGCGAGATGAAGCCGATGTCGCCGGGCCTGGCGTTGCGCAGGTCGAGCAGGTTCACCTTGTGATGCAGGTTGAACATGCCCGAGGTGTTCGGGCCGATGATGCGCACGCCGCCCGCACGCGCCGCGTCCAGCACCTGCTGCTCGAGCCTGGCGCCCTCCGGCCCGCTCTCGCGAAAGCCGCTGGCGAGGATCACCGCGCCCTTCACGCCCTTGCGCCCGCACGCCTCGAGCAGCCCGGGCAGGGTCTTCGCCGGGGTGCAGATCAGCGCCAGGTCGATCGGCCCGGGCACGTCGTCGAGCGTGGCGCAGGTCGGCACGCCGAGGATCTCGGGCACCTTGGGGTTGATCGGGTAGATGCGGCCGCGGTAGTCGCCCTTGACGAGGCCGACCATGGCCTTGTAGCCGCGCTTGGTGGGATCGGCCGAGGCGCCGACGATGGCGATCGAGGCGGGGGCGAGGAAATCGTGCAGCGGGCTGCGCTGCGCCTGCGTCCGGTTCTCGTTCATGTCATTCCCCCCTGAACACCGGCGCGCGCTTCTCGGCGAAGGCATCCACGCCCTCCTGCCAGTCGCGCGTGGTGCCGACAAACATCATGCCCTCGAGCTCGGCGACGAGGCAGGCGTCGAGCGTGCGCTCGGCCGAAAGATTGAGCTGGCGCTTGGCGAGCTCCATCGAGAACGGCGCCTTGGCGGCGATCCTGCGCGCGAAGGCGCGCGCCTCGTCGAGGAAGCCCGCGTCGGCGAACACCCGGTTCGCCAGCCCGATGCGCACCGCCTCCTCGCCACCGATGCGCTCGCCGAGGAAGACCAGCTCGCGCGCCTTCGCCAGCCCGACCAGGCGTGGCAGCAGCCAGGTCACGCCGCCGCCGAGGAAGTTGCCGATCGAGATCTCGGGCAGGCCGAGCTGCGCGCCCTCGGCCATCAGCAGGAAGTCGGACGCGAGCGCGATCTCGGCACCGGCGCCGAGTGCGTAGCCGTTGACCGCGGCGACCACCGGCTTCTTCAGGTCGATCAGGCGGCGGCACACGTCCTGCTCGCCCTGGAGGTATTGGCGGCGGTCGAAGGCGCTGCGTCCGGCCTTGTGTTCCTTGAGATCGGCGCCGACGCAGAAGGCGCGGCCCGCGCCGGTGAGCAGCACCACGCGCGCCTCGCGCGCGACCTCGGCGCGGCCGAGCGCGTCGTTCAACTCGTCGTAGAGCCGCTGCGTGACCGCGTTGAGGCGCTGCGGGCGGTTCAGGCGGATCTCGGCGATGCCGTCGGAGAGGTCGTAGAGGAGGGTTTCGTAGCGCATGGAGACTCCCGGTCGGGGTTGGGGGGAGAAAGGCACGGCGCGACGGCCGCCGGCGGCGCGGGCTTGTGCAGCAGCACCACGTCCTTGGCCGGCAGCTCGCAGCGCCAGCCGAAGCGGGCGGCGATCACCCGGAAGGTGACCGCGCGATAGAACACCACGTGGGTGGGATCGCGCCGGTAGTGCCAGGCGGCGAAGCGCGCATCCTCGGTCTGCAGGCAGGTGGTGATGCCGAGCCAGCCCCCGGGGCGCAGCAGACCGTCCAGGCGGGCGAACTCGGCCGCGGGCGCGTGGAAGTGCTCGACCACCTCGGTGCAGGTGACGAAGTCGTAGCGGCGCGCGAGCGCGTCGGGGTCGGGGGCGAAGAAGGGGTCCCACACCCGCATCGGGTGGCCGGCCTCGCGCAGCATCGCGGCCAGCGCCGGCCCCGGACCGCAGCCGTAGTCCAGCCCCTGCGCCGCGGGCGCGAGGCGGATGCGCAGCGGATCGACCAGGCGCGCGAGGAAGCGGCGGTAGCCGGGATCCTCGGGGTCGTTGCGGTGCAGGCGGTATTCGGCGCACTCCGCATCCGCCGCCGGCCGCTGGGCCGGGTGCAGGAAGGTCGCCTCGCAGGCTTCGCAGCGCAGGTAGTCGCGCCCGCCCACGTGCAGAAAGGGGCGCACGGATGCGCCAAGACAGACCGGGCAGCAAGTCGCCGTCCCGGGAGCCGGCTGATTCATGCGGGCGATTGTATCGAGCCCCGCCGGCCCTGCCCATGGCGGAGATCCCGAACCCGGGGGCAGGCGGAGCACGGGGCTGCATCTGACGCTCGTGCGGATCCGCGCGCGGCACATCGGAGCCACTGGGTCGCGACTCGCGTCGCTCCCACGACAAGGCCCGCGGGGTGAGTACCGTTCTCGTAGGAGCGACGCAAGTCGCGATTTTCGGAGCCGCGGAACCGCTGGATCGCGACTCGCGTCGCTCCCACGACAAGGCTCGCAACACGACGGTCTCTGCAGGAGCGACGCAAGTCGCGATCTCCCCGGCGGTTCACGCGGCCTCCACAATCGCCGACAATGCGCGCCGGACCCGCGTGCCGATCCTTCGCATCGGCCTTCCGCGCCGCGGACACACCCCGCACACGGCCGCCGGCAACGGCCAACCATCAAGCCCCGGCGGCATCCCGCACCGGGGCGGCTTCGCTCATCGGGAGAACACATGAACCGCCGCAACTTCCTGCGCGCCGGCACGCTCGCGGCCGGCCTCGCGCTGCCCGCGCTCGCGCGCGCCCAACAATCCGCCGCGACCACGGCGCCTACGCCGCTCGCCACCCCCGCCCCGCTCGCCGAGCCCCCCGCCTTCGCGCCCACGCCGGAGACCGGCTGGCGCCGCTTCGAGCTGACGAGCCGCATCGAACCCCTGCCTGGCGACGGCCCGCTGCGCGTGTGGGTGCCGCTGCCGGCGATGCACGAGACCGCCTGGCAGCGCCCGATGGGCAGCCTGTGGCAGGGCAACGCCGACCTCATGGAACGTGTGCGCGACCGCTCCGGCGCCGAGATGGTCTACGCCGAGTGGGCGCCGGGCATCGCCCAGCCCCGGCTCGAGATCCTCAGCCGCTTCGCCACCCGCGACCGCGCCATCGACTTCAGCCAGTCCAGTGCCGCGCCCCAGGTACTACCGCGCGCCGAACGCATGCACTACCTGCGCGCCACCGCGCTGCTGCCCACCGACGGCATCGTGCGCGATACCGCACGCGACATCGTCCACGGAGCGAAGACCGACGAGGACAAGGCGCGCGCCATCTACGAATGGATCGTGGACAACACCTTCCGCGAGCCCAAGGTGCGCGGCTGCGGCATCGGCGACATCCGCACGATGCTGGAGACCGGCAACCTCGCGGGCAAGTGCGCCGACCTCAACGCCCTCTTCGTCGGCCTGGCACGCGCAGCCGGGCTGCCGGCACGCGACGTCTACGGCCTGCGCGTCGCCGACTCGCGCTTCGGCTACAAGAGCCTGGGCAAGAGCGGCAACGTCTCCAAGGCCCAGCACTGCCGCGCCGAGGTCTTCCTGGAGCGCTTCGGCTGGGTGCCGGTGGACCCCGCGGACGTGCGCAAGGTCGTCCTGGAGGAACCGCCGGGCAAGCTCTCCATGGTCGATCCCAAGGTCGCCGCGGTGCGCAAGCAGCTCTTCGGCGCCTGGGAGATGAACTGGCTGGCCTACAACGACGTCCACGACCTGCGCCTGCCCGGCAGCACCGGCAGCGAGATCCCCTTCCTGATGTACCCCCAGGGCGAACTCGCCGGCCAGCGCTTCGACAGCCTGGACCCCGACGCCTTCAGCTACACGCTTAGCGCACGGGAAATTGCCTGAGGCGGGAACACAGGCGTGCGAGCGCGAAACCTCGCGCGATCCCGAGCCCTCGGCCGGGCGCCGCAGCCTGCGGCATCGAAGCCCCCGCACCTGCGCGAGCGCTGCAGGCCACGCGGCCCCCCGTGCCTGCAAGCCACCGCAAACGGTCCCGGCCGCGGCATCGGGTGCCGCGCGGGAAGATCAGGAGCGCCGAGGTGGAGGACGTCGCGGGGGAAACAAGGCGACGCAGGTCCGAGGCACGCAGCGACGCGTTTGCGTCGCCGCCCCCGCGGCGTCCTCCACCGAGGGCCGCCCTGAGCGCCAGCGAAGGGCCGCGAGTGTACGCCCCGCGCGGCGCCCGACACCGCGGCCCCGGACGGGGCCCGACCCGGCGCGCCCATGCGCGCTTCCGTCATCCGCCACCCGCTAGAATGCCCTGTCCCACATTCCCACGAGAGGAAGCCCCCATGACCTACCCCCATACCCGCCTGCTCATCGACGGCCAATGGTGCGACGCCCTCGACGGCCGCACGCTGGCCGTGCACAACCCGGCCACCGGCGAGGAGATCGGCCGCGTCGCGCATGCCGCGATCGCCGACCTCGACCTCGCCGTCGCCGCCGCCGTGAAGGGCTTCCAGACCTGGCGCCGCACCCCGGCGATCGAGCGCGCCAAGACCCTGCGCCGCGCCGCAGCGCTGATGCGCGAGCGCGCCGGCGACATCGCCCGCGTGCTCACCCAGGAACAAGGCAAGCCGCTGCCCGAGGCGAAAATGGAAACACTCGCCGCCGCCGACATCATCGAGTGGTTTGCCGACGAAGGCCTGCGCGTGTATGGCCGCATCGTGCCGGGACGCAACCTCGCCGCCACGCAGATGGTGATCAAGGACCCGGTCGGCCCGGTCGCCGCCTTCACGCCGTGGAACTTCCCCATCAACCAGGTCGTGCGCAAGGCCGCGGCGGCGCTCGCCACCGGCTGCTCCATCCTGGTCAAGGCCGCCGAGGAGACGCCCGCGGCGCCGGCCGAGCTGGTGCGCGCCTTCGTCGATGCCGGCGTGCCGGCGGGCGTGATCGGGCTGGTGTATGGCAACCCGGCGGAGATCTCCAGCTACCTGATCGCCCACCCGGCGATCCGCAAGATCACCTTCACCGGCTCGACTCCGGTGGGCAAGCAGCTCGCGGCGCTCGCCGGCCAGCACATGAAGCGGGTGACGATGGAGCTCGGCGGCCATGCGCCGGTGATCGTGTGCGAGGACGCCGACCTCGAGCTGGCGATCAAGGTGTCGGCGGCGTCGAAGTTCCGCAACGCCGGCCAGGTATGCATCTCGCCCACGCGTTTCCTCGTGCACGAGGCGGTGCGCGAGACCTTCGCCGCCGCGCTGGCCCGGCATGCGAGCACGCTGAAGGTCGGCGACGGCCTGGCCGAGGGCACGCAGATGGGTCCGCTGGCCAATCCCCGCCGCGTGGCGGCGATGGCGGACTTCGTGCAGGACGCGCTGGCGCGCGGCGCGACCGTGGCGGCGGGCGGAGAGCGCATCGGCGCCGCGGGCAACTTCTTCGCGCCCACGGTGCTGACCGGCGTGCCGCTGGACGCGAAGGTGTTCAACGAGGAACCCTTCGGGCCGGTCGCGGCGATCCGCGGCTTCACCACGCTGGACGAGGCGATCGCGGAGGCGAACCGCCTGTCCTTCGGGCTGGCGGGCTACGCGTTCACGCGCTCGCTGAAGAACGCGCACCGCCTGGCGCACGAACTCGAGGTCGGCATGCTGTACGTGAACCAACCCGCGACGCCGAGCGCGGAGATGCCCTTCGGCGGCATCAAGGATTCGGGCTACGGCACCGAGGGCGGGCCGGAGGCGCTCGACGCCTACCTGAACACGCGCGCGGTGACGGTGATGAACGTGTAAGTCGCTGCCGCGATGCGGTGACGGCGCAGGGCTCGCCGCATCGCGGCAGCCCGCCACCTCGGATTCGGGTTGCGTGCGGCGCCTTGCGCGCCGCGGTGGCTGTCACGCGGCACCCTGCCCGACCGTCGATCGCGACTCGCGTCGCTCCCACCGCGCGGCACCGGAAGCGCGGCGCGGGAGGCGCGGCGGTTTTGTAGGAGCGACGCGAGTCGCGATCGATACGCTCAGAAATGCCACTCCATCTGGAAGGTCGGCGCGTCGGTGTCGATGCCGGGCTTCTCTGCGCCGTTCGCGAAAGCGTGGTTGCCGAACTTGTTGCGCCAGTATTCGTAGCCGACGCCCATCAGGAAGGTGTTCTTCTTGCCCCAGGCCATCTGGCCGACGTCGACCATCAGCGAGGTGCGCATCAGGGTCTCGGTGTGAGTCTTGATGCCGGCGTAGTCCTTGCCCTTCTCGCCGTTGATGTTGATGAAGCCCTGGAACTTCAGCGGCACGGCGCCGGCGCTGAAGGGAATGCCCCAGGCCGCGCTCACGATCCATTGCGGGTCGAAGCTCACCTCGGTCTGCGGGCAGGGATCGAAGGACGACGGCGCGACGGGGTCGAGACCGCAGCGGTTCCACTCCTTGCCCAGGAGCAGGCTGACGTCGAGGAAACCCGGCACATCGAACTTCAGCGTGGGCCCCAGCACCACGAGGCGCTTGCGCGGCGAAAACGCGGTGTTCTTGGTGTTGAGATCGAAGCCTGCGGTGACCGCGACCTCCTTGACCGGGCCGAGGGCGAAGCTGCGGTCGAACGCCTTGCCGAGATGCACCTGGTGGCGGTAAGTGAGGTAGAACTCGGTCGCCCCGCTGCCGCCGCCGTTGGCCGGATCGGCCTTGTCCGACTGGAAGATGTCCAGGTTGAGGAAGTTCTGCCCGACCGAATAGCCACTGGCGTGGGTGAACTGCAGCACGTGCTTCTCGACGTCCTTCGTGTTGGTGGGCTCGCGGAAGTCGCTGCCGTAGCGGTAACCGACGAAGGTGTCGCTCCAGGTCGCGGCCTGGCTCGCCGCGGGGGCGGCGAGGAGGGCGCAGGCGAGGGCGAGTGGGGCGATGCGGCGGGTCGTTGTCATTTTGTGTCTCCGTTCCTGTCCACTGATTGGCTTCTGCGGCGCAGCGTCGTGCGCACGGCCGCCAAACTAGCAGGCCCCGCACCGGGACCGGATCCACCCATCGTGATACGACACATCAGGAAAAGCGGATATTCGCGAGGCCGGGCGTGCAATCCGCCCTTGCGGGCGACGGGCGGAGCAGCTTCAATTGGCCATCGGGGCAATCCCGGAACGGCCGGGCGGGACGATGAGCGAAGACACGGGCAACGAGGATTTGCAGCGCGACGAGCTTGCGGAGGAACACGAAGAGGACGGGGCGCAACGCGGCTACACCTTCGAGGACATGCGGCTGGCGGTCGGCGACCGCCTGCAGATCGAATGCGCCGCGAGCACCGGCGTGCGGCGTGCATTCGTGCGTGTGGTCGGCTATGTGGACGGGATCAGCCTGCTGGTGACCACGCCGGTGGCGGGCGGGCGGCGCGTGGAACTGGTCGAGAACGATCCGGTGATCGTGCGGGTGTTCTCGCGCCAGAGTGCCTTCGCCTTCCGCGCCTCGGTGCTGCGCGCATGCAGGTTGCCTCTCGACTATGTGCACCTGAGCTTTCCGAGCGTGATCCAGGGCAGCGTGATCCGCAAGTCGACGCGGGTGCGCACGCAGTTTCCGGTACAGGTGAACACCCAGGCCGGCGGCGCGGCGGGCGAGGGCACGATGCTGAACCTGAGCGCGACCGGCGCGTTGATCCAAACCCATGCCTCCCTCGGCGAACCGGGCGCGATCGTCCGTCTGCGCTTCGACGTGGACCTTCACGGCCTGCAGACCGAGCTCGACATCGAGGCCGAGATCCGCAACGTGCAGCAGGCAGCCGACGCCGAGGCCGAAGGCATCGAGTACCACTACGGAGTGGACTTCCACGAACTCGGCGCGGAAGACCGCATGAAGATCAAGAGCCTGGTCTATCAGACCATCATCGAGCAGCCGCGCCGCATCATCTAGGGCCGCGGCGGGTCGAGTGCCGCCTTGAGCGTGCGCATCGGCGCGATCTCCGCCGGGGTGCGCGAATACGTCAGCCAGCCGCGCTCCAGCGTGGCGCGCATGCGCGCCACGCACTCGCCGAGCCGGCCCACCGGCACCTAGACGTCGAAGTTCAGCGTCGACGCCTGCTCGCGCAGCACCTCGGCGATGCCGTCGCGGATCACGCGGTTGCCGCCGGCGTTGCCCGGGAGTTGCGGCGCCCGTGGTTCAGATGAAGACCGGCTCGGGCTCCAGGCGCACGCCGAAGCGCGCCTCGACGTCGGCGATGATCGCCTGCGCGATGCGGCGCACGTCGGCACCGGTGGCACCGCCGCGGTTGACCAGCACCAGGGCCTGGCGCTCGTAACAGCCCACCGGGCCGAGGTCGCGCCCCTTCCAGCCGGCCTGCTCGATCAGCCAGCCGGCGGCGAGCTTCTCGCTGCCGTCGGCCTGCGGATAGTGCGGCAGCGCGGGGTGCGCGGCGAGCAAGCGTGCGCAGCGCGCGGCGTCGACGACGGGATTCTTGAAGAAGCTGCCGGCGTTGCCGAGTACTGCCGGGTCGGGCAGCTTGCGGCGGCGGATCGCGATCACCGCATCCGAGACCTCGAGCGCGGAGGGCTGCGCGAGCGCGCGTGCCTCGAGCTCGCGCGCGACATCGGCATAGCGCGTGAGCGCGCGCCACGGCCGTGGCAGGCGGAAGCGCACCGCGACGACCAGCCACCTTCCGGGAGTGCGCTTGAACACGCTGTCGCGGTAGCCGAAGGCGCACGCCGCGGCATCGAAGCGGCGCAGCTCGCCCGTGTCGAGCTCGACCGCGTCGAGCGACTCGAAGCGCTCGACCAGTTCCACCCCGTAGGCGCCGATGTTCTGGATCGGCGCGGCACCGACCGTGCCGGGAATAAGCGACAGGTTCTCGAGCCCGGGCCAGCCCTGCGCCAGCGTCCAGCGCACGAAATCGTGCCAGCTCTCGCCGCCGCCGCCCTCGACGATCCAGGCATCGGCCTCGGCGCGCAACAGGCGGCGGCCCGGAATCTCCACCCGCAGCACCGTGCCGGCGAAATCGCCGCCGAGCACCAGGTTGCTGCCGCCACCGAGCACCAGGCGCGCCGTGTCGCTCCAGCCCGGCGCGGCGATCGCCGCCTGAAGCGCCGCGACTGAACGCACGCGCAGCAGGCGGGCCGCGTGCGCACGCAGGCCGAAGGTGTTTAGCGCGGAGAGGTCGGCGTCGAGGACGACCGCCGCCTCCGCCACATCACCCGCGCTGTCGCCGGTCGCCATCTCAGCGCTCCGCCGCCAGTCCGGCCGCGTCCGCCTCGCCGCCGGCGGGCGCGATCGGGAACAGGCGGTCGTAGCCCAGGTTGAACAGGAAGGCGTAGATCGTGTAGGTGATCGCCAGGCCGATGTCGGCGATCAGGGCCTCGACCCAGCCCATGCCGGTCCACCACACGATCACCGGCAGCGTCATCACCAGCAGGCCGGACTCGAAGCCGAGCGCATGCACGGCACGCAGCCGGAACGGGCGACGGTCGGCGGTGCGCCCGGTAAGGCGGCCCTCGATCCAGTCGAAGGCGGTGTTGTAGGCGCCGTTCCAGATCGCCGCCATCAGCGCCAGCAGCGCGAGCAGGCCGATGGAGTCGCGGATCGGCACCCCGCTCGCCCAGGCGAAGGGCGGGGTGATCAGGACCAGGCCGCCGATCTCGAACATCGCGATCTGGCGCAGGCGGTCGGGGAAGCTACGAAGCTTGGGTTTTGTGGACACGGAAGGGAACTCGGGCAGCGGCGGGCGGGTCGGGCCCACGCCTCGTCCTGCGGGTCGTCCCGCGGGAAACCGACGGTCGCAGCGCAAGGCGCGCAGGGCGGGCGGGGTCGTCCCCGCGTCGGACCGGATCGGGTGTCGAAGACACCCGAGCGGACTTTTAGCAAGTCGCACGCGGATTGGCAAGCCGGACGAGGCGGGCGCGTCCGCCCGAACGCCGCCGGCCTCGGCGCGCGATGGCCGCCGCGGCCGGCGACCTCGAAGCTGCGGACCCCGAGGCGGAAGGCCGTACGGCCTCCCGCAGCGAAGCGGAGTCCGTGTCCGTGACGGAGGCCGCCTTGCCGCCGCCTCCCCACCCCGGCGCCCTCCTCAGGCCCCGGCCATCGCCTGCGCCCACCACAGGTACAGCGGGATCCCGAGCAGCAGGTTGAACGGGAAGGTCACCGCCAACGCCGCCGCCACCCCCAGCGCCGGGTTGGCCTCGGGCACCGCGATCCGCATCGCGGTCGGCGCGGCGATGTAGGAGGCGCTGCCCGCCAGCGTCATCATCAGCACCGTGCCGCCCACGCCCAGGCCCATCGCCTGCGCCACGCCCCAGCCGGCCAGCGCCAGCAGCGGCGGCAGGGCGAGCGCGCAGCCGACGAGGAACAGCCCCGCCTTCTTCAGGTCGGGCAGGCGGTCGGCGGCGATCAGCCCCATCTCGAGCAGGAACAGGCACAGCGCGCCCTTGAACAGATCGACGAAGAGCGGCGACAGCGGCTCCAGGCCCTGCGGCCCGGCGATCCAGCCGATCAGGATGCCGCCGCCGAGCAGCACCACGCTCTTGTTGGCGAAGACCTCGTGCACCAGCGCGCCGGCCGTCGAGCTGCCATCGGCCGACTTCACCCCCCAGCGCGCGATCAGCGTGGCGACGATCAGCGCCGGCGCCTCCATCAGGGCGGCGAGCAGGGCCAGGTGGCCTTCCACCTCGATGCCGCGTCCGGCCAGCACCGCCGCGCCCACCGCGAAGGTCACGATGCTGACCGAGCCGTAGTGCGCCGACAGCGAAGCTGCGTCCGGGCGCGAGAAGCGCAGGCGGAAGAGCGGGAAGACCAGCAGCGGGATCAGCGCGCCGAGGCCGATCGCCAGCAACGCATCGACCCACAGCGTGGCGCTCTCCGAGCGCGCGATCTCCACCCCGCCCTTGAGACCGATCGCCAGCAGCAGGTAGATCGACAGGGTCTCGAAGACGGCGGCGGGCAGGCGCAGGCCGGAGCGGGCGAGCGAGGCCACCGCGCCGAGGGCGAAGAAGAAGGGAACGGCATCGACCATGTGTTGTTTTCCTCGATGAACGGAGCGCGCGGGCGCGGAACCGGGGGAGCACCGCGCCGGTTCTCCGGGGGCGCGGCTGCGTCAGTGCGAGGCGAATTTTGCCGCGGCGCACACATCGAGAAAAATGATTTATTCTTCAACTTACCATAGATTTCTTTCTATCAATTGAATGACGCTCGTCCATCGCCGATGCGCCTGACCTTCCACCAGCTCCGCCTGCTGCTCGCGGTGTCGCGCGAGGGCAGCGTGTCGCGCGCCGCCCAGCGCCTGCACCTGACCCAGCCCACGCTGTCGGCGCAGCTGCGCCAGCTCGCCGAGCAGGTCGGCCTGCCGCTGTTCGAGCGCGTCGGCCGCCGCCTGCACCTGACCGCGGCCGGGCGCGTGGTCCTCGACACCGCGAACCGGGTCGAGCAGGAGCTGGAGCGCCTCGACGAGACCCTCGCCGAGCTGCGCGGCGATGTGGTGGGGCGGCTGCGGCTGGCGGTGGTCAGCACCGCGGAGACCTTCATCCCGCGCCTGCTCGGCGATTTCCGCCGCGAGCGCCCGGCGGTGGAGGTGTCGCTGGCGGTGCTCAACCGCGACGCGGTGATCCGACGCCTGGCCGACAACCTCGACGACCTCTACATCATGAGCCGGCCGCCGCAGGCGCCGCCGGTGGTGGCCACGCCCTTCCTGTCGAATCCGCTGGTGGTGGTGGCCTCCACCGCGCATCCGCTCGCGGGATGCCGCAGAAAGCTGGAGATCGAGGCGATCGCCGCCGAGGAGTTCGTGCTGCGCGAGCCCGGCTCCGGCACCCGCCAGGCGGCCGAGCAGTTCTTCGCCGCCCACGGCCTCGCCCTGCGCCCGCGCCTGGAACTCGGCAGCAACGAGGCGGTGAAGCAGGCGGTGGCGGGCGGCCTGGGTCTGTCGCTGCTGTCCGCCCACGCGCTCGCACATGCGGTGGACGAAGGCATCGCGGTGCTGCGCGTGGAAGGCACCCCGCTCCCGACCCAATGGCAGGTGGTTTATCCGGCCGGCAAGCGCCTCACTCCGCTCGCCGGCGCTTTCCTCGAGTTCCTGCGCGAACGTGCCGCCGAGCTCGAGCGCAGTGCACAGGCGCGCCTGGACGCGGCGCGGCGCTAGGCTGGCGCAAGGCGCGCCCCTTGGGCCGCCACGCGCCGACCACTAGCGCTCGGCGGCCGTCGCCTGCTGCAGGCGCCGCGCGGCCTCGTACACCGCCTCGAAGGCGAGCGGGGAGACATGGAAGGTCTTGTCGTTGCTGGCCGTGGCCAGCAGCGTCCCGTCCGGGCTGAAGGCGACGCCGCGGACCTCGTTCTTGTGCACCGTGATGGTCTTGACGAGCGTTCCCGCGGGCATCTCGAACAGGCGCACGCCGGCGTCGCTGCAGCCCACCGCCAGCCAGCGGCCGTCCGGACTGTAGGCGAGCGCCGCGCAGTGGCGCGCGCCCTCGATGAGCGGCAGGCGCACGGGCGGATGGACCTCCGGCTCCTTGAAGGCTGCGACCGGCCAGACCCGCACACGTCGCTGCACCACCGCAGCGACGTATTGTCCATCCGGACTGAAGGCGAGGCCGGCGATGCGGATACCGAGCTTGCGCTCGTCATCCGGCAAGCCGACCGTGCCGAGATCGGTCCCGGACAGATCCCACAGCTTCAGCTTGCCGTCGAAGCCGCTGGTCGCCCAGCGCTCGCCCCCGGGATGAAAGGCCACGCCCGACACCTGGATCGTCGCCCCGCCATGCAGCACGGAGACCGGGCTTCCCTCCCCCGCAAGCGGATAGAGCCGTGCATGGCCGTCGGCCCCGGCACTCGCCAGCAGGCGGCCGTCCGGACTGAAGGCCACCCCCCTGAGCTGATCCTTGTGCCGATGCTCGGGAGGCACGCTCGGCAGCGTGACCGCCTCGCCGCTCGCGACGTCCCAGAGGCGCAGCTGGTTGTCCAGCCCGGCGGTCGCGAGCCGCGCCCCGGAAGGGTCGAAGGCCACGCGATGCACCTGATCGGCATGACCGCGCAGGGTATGGCGCAGTCGCGGGGTACCGTCCGCGAAGTCCCAGATGCGGGCGGTGCGGTCGCTGCTGCCGGTGGCCAGGGTACGACCATCCGGGCTGAAGGCGATGCTGGTGACCGTGTTGGCGTGCCCCTCGATGTTCCAGAACTTGACCGTGCCGTCACGGCTCGCCGTCGCCACGTGACGCCCGTCGGGGCTGAAGCGGGCCGCCTCCACGTAGGAGAGGTGCCCCGTCAGCGTAAGCAGGTTCTCGCCCGTATGCCGGCTCCAGACCCTTGCCGTCCCGTCGCCGCCCGCGCTGGCGATCAGGGCCCCGTCCGCACTCACCTCCACATTGCGGATGCGGTCGCCGTGACCGGCCAGCGTCCGCCCATTCCACGCGAGCACCTCACCCCGGTGCGTGCCGCCCGCCGCTTCGCGCAGCAGCACATCGAACCCTTTCCCCGCGGGCTCCCACACCCGCAGCCAGCCATCACGGCTGGCGGTGACCAGCGCGCTGCCATCGGGCGCGAACGCGATCGCGTCGCTCGGCTCCTCGAGCGGCAGGGAGAGGATCTCGCGCCGGCGCTCGAGCCCCCACAGGGCGATCGCGCTTCGCTCGGCCTTGCCGCGCTCGACCGCAGCGGTGGCGACGCAGCAGCCATCCGGGCTGAACGCCAGCCCCATGATCCAGGCCCCCTCCGCATCCAGGGTGAGCAGCGGCTCCGGCACGTCCGCGTCGACGTCCCAGATGCGGATCACGCGCGCCTTCTGCGCGCCATCCCCGGCGGTCGCGAGGCGCCGGCCGTCGGCGCTGGTATCGAAGGCAGAGTAGATGTTCCCGCCATGCTCGAAACTGCGCAGCGGAGCCGTCGGCTGCGCGAGGGACCACAGGTGGGCCAGGCCCCCGGACACCGTGATGACGCGCTCGCCATCGGGCAGGAAGCGGCCCCGCCGCACCCAGGCATCGTGCGCGAAGGTGACGACGGGCTCTGCGGGACGGCCGCTGCGGATATCCCACACCCGCGCGGTCTGATCCTGGCCGGCAGTGAGCAGCCGGCCGCCATCGGGACTGAAAGCCACATCGGAGAGCGCCTTCCCGCTCACCGGCAGGGTCCACACCAGGCGCGAGGCCTGGATCGCCTGGCGCAAGGCGTCTTCGGCGGCAGCGGTCGGGGTCAGGTGCAGGCGGGCCGCGCGAGCGACCGACATCCAGGACGGGACCGTCGCCTCCACCGCCTCCAGCGCCAGGCTCAGCGCACTTCCGGGATCGATAGGCGCGTTCGAGATCGACTGCGCCGCCTTCTCGTTGGCCGCCGAACGCATTCCCTCCCAGGACGCATAGAGCCATCCCGCACCGGCGACGCAACTCATCATGCCCAGGCCCACGAGCCACCTGTGCAAGGCGCGCCGGGCCGCGCGTTCGCGCGCGATCTGCGCCTCCTCCTCGCGCCGTGCGGCCTTCTCGCGAGCCACCCGGAGCGCTTCCTCGCGCTGCCGATCGGCCTCGAAGCGCTGGCGCCAGTCGAGGATGGCGGGCGCGAGGACGTCGTGGTAGATCTCGTAGCGCATCACCTCCGGGTTGTCGGGGACGGACACGGTGCGCAGGATGCGGTTGCGCGCGTCGCTCAAGGACTGCAGCACCGCCGGGACGTGGGGCGCGAGATCCCCCGCCCAGCTGATCAGGTCCGCGGCGCCGCAGGCGATCTTGCTGCCGCTCGGGGTGACCAGCCGATCGAAGAAGCTGGCGCACACTGCCTGGCTCGTCGCGTCGAGGCGGGCCATCGCGACGTCGAGGTGGGTGCGGACGATCTCGTCGGCACCCTTCAGCCGGTCGAGCGTCTCCCGCCGCAACCGGTCCGAGCCTTGCGCGCGCTCCTCCTCCCACAGTCGCACCATGACCAGCTGCAGGAAGGGCGCCTCGATGCAGCCCTCGTCGTGGCGCAGCCCCCCGCTGCCCCCGGGACGTCCGGCCGAGACCTGGCCGATGCGGACCTGGCGGAGCAGCTCGTCGACCAGTTCATCGTCGATGCCGACCGGCGGCACGCCCACCGCCTGCAGCGCGTTCCACACCTCCAACGGCTTGCGGATCGCGTCGCCGGCCGCCTCCGGCTCCAGATGGTTGAGCCGCAGGCGGTTGCTCAGCAGGTTGTGGATGCGCTCCTGGAAGCGGTCCAGCCGCGACAGGCTGTCGTCGCGCAGCGCGACCAGGAAACCGACATCCACGTCCTCGCGGTTGACCGCGCGCGCGAACTGGGCCTCGAACGCGCCGGCCGCCTCGCTGTCCTTGGCGTGATAGAGGAAGTATTCCTCGAACTGGTCGAAGATCACCAGGATCGTGCCATGCGCAGCTTCAGCGCAGGCGCGCAGCACCTCGTCGAGGGGCAGGGTCTCCGCCGGCCTGGGCTGGTCCACCTGCATGGCCCAGACGGTTTCGATGCAGGCGCGCGTCAGCGCGAGCTGGAAGTCGCGATCCACCCAGTTGCGGAACACCACCACCGGGGTCCGCGGCCGCTCGCGATGCAGCTGCGGCACGACGCCGGCCATCAGGACCGAGCTCTTGCCCACCCCGCTCGATCCATAAAGGATCGTCAGCGGGGACGAGAGCAGGTTGGCGATGATCACCCGCTGGTCGCGCTCGCGCCCGAAGAAGAAGGCCCGGTCGGCCTCCTCGAAGGGCTGCAGGCCGACGTAGGGGCAACGCTGCTCGATGCGGACCTCGGCGTTCATGGCGACATCCTCGCGCGCAGCAAACGGACGAACTCGTCCAGGTTCACCTCGTAGGGATACACCCCGCGCCGCTGCCAGAACTTGAGCTCGAGCTCGGAGAAGCGATCGTCGATCGCCCACGACTGGATCTCGTCGTCGCCGGCGACGAGGCGCTTGGCGAAGAAGCGGTTGAGGCTCTGCAGGATCGTGCGGAAGCTCCAGTCGCGCAGACTGTAGCCGAGGAACAGCAGATTGCGGTCCTGACAGTGCGACGCGAACAGGGCCGGAATCGCCGACCTGCTGGCGATGCGCGCAAGCAGTTCGACATAGTCCGACTCGGTGATCACGAAGGTGTCGAGGTCGGACGTCTGGGGAACGATGGAGCCGTGCATCTTGAAGATCACCGTCTTCTTCTCGAGCTCGATGGAAAGTTCGTTCGGCGCCACCGTCTCCGGCTTCAGGGCGCCGTGCGGCCACCACAGGACGGCGTTGCCGAGCTCCTTGAGTTCGGAGTACACGACCAGGTCGTAGGGTTTCTGCGCGTTGCGGAAGACCTGCTCGATCAGGGTGTCGTAGTTGGTCGTGATGATCAGCAGCGGCTTCTCGAGACTGGCGAGCAACGAGTAGAGCGGCGGCACGGCGAGCTTGTCCGGCGCGGCCGGCGCGAGCAGCGAACGCAGTCGCTCGCGCAGGGCATCGCGGGTCTTGAAGGCCTCGTAGTAGGACGCCACCTCCGCCAGCTGGTCGCGTTCGGCCTGCGACGGGAACCCCGCCTCGTCGGCCAGGCACGCCGACAGCTCGTTGCCGCTGGGGAGAAAGCGCGGTGCATCGGGGTCCCAGGGCTCGTCGCCGGGGCGCCCCGAGCGGCAGATGCCGGGGCCGATGATCGGCACCGCAGAACCGCTGGCGAGCGCCTTCGCAATCCGTCCATACGGCGGCGGCGCGTTGACGCGTACGGTCTGCCCGTTGGCCTGCTCGCTGTCGAGTCGGCGCTGGATGAAGGCGCGCAGATCCACGCGCAGGCGGTCGCGGAACTCCTGCGGCGTGTCGTACTCGGCGAAGCCGCCGGCAAGCGAACCATCCGCGTTGCGGAAGCGCTTGAAGAAGTCGTTCGCCCTGCGGTACTGGGCGAGGCGCTCGTCGTAGTCCGCATCGAGCGGGTCGCCGAGCTCGGGCGGGCTGCGCCGGCGATACACGAGGATGTGGGGCTGCGGCCTCGCGGCGATGGCATCCTCGTATTCCCATTCGGTGCCCGAGAGATAGCGGCTGCCGTCGGGGCGGGTGCAGCTCGCCGGCAGCGGCGTCCCCAGCCGCGACCACAACACGACGATCACGCAGTCGCACGCCGAAGGCCGCGGCAGCCCGCGATTGACCGCTTCCTGCGGCGTCAGTGTCGCCGGCATCGCCACCGGTGCCGCAGGGTCGTCCCAGCGCACCGCCTCGCAACCGACCCGGCCGCGCATGAAGGGATCCTTCGGCAGCTCCTGCTCGATGACCTGCTGGGCGAATGTGCGCTCGTCGGCGACATCGCCCGGCGACGACAGGAAGAAACGGAGACGCATGACTTTCCCCTCGTAGGCGGCTTCGCGGGACCCGCATGACAAATATAGGCCGACAACGGCGAGATCGAACCCCCTGCGCCACTGCAGGCACCCGCTGCCGGGCTGCGGCGCCGACGTGGATCGCCGCGCACCGCCCGACTTCAGCCACCGCTCGAATGAACCGAGAGGAATAAGCTATGGAATATCAAGTCTTTTGAATGCATAAACGCGGCAGCTAAGCTCCACTCCCCCGCCCACTCGTGCCGCCATGCCGCTACCCGAGCTCCACGCCCCCCTCTTCGTCGGACTCGTCCTCGTCGTCCTCTTCGTCGCCTTCGTGCGCGAGTGGGTGAAGCCCGACGTGGCGGTCATGGTCGCCGTGGGCGTGCTGCTCGTGGCGGGCATGCTGAACACCAAGGAGGTGCTCGGTGTGTTCGGCAACAGCGCCCCGATCACCATCGCCTGCCTGTTCATCATCAGCGCGGCGCTGTCGCGCACCGGCTGCGTGGACCAGCTCGGCGAGTGGCTCGCCGCCGCGGCCGGCGCGGGCGAGCGCCGCCTGCTGCTGGCGCTGATCGCCGCCTGCCTGCTGGTGTCGCCCTTCATCAACAACACCCCGGTGGTGATGGTGATGATCCCGGCGGTGATCGCGGTGGCGGCCCGCCAGGGCCTCGCCCCCTCGCGCCTGCTCATCCCGCTCTCCTACGCCACCATCCTCGGCGGGCTGATCACCATGGTCGGCACCTCGACCAACATCCTGGTCGACGGCGTCGCGCGCGAGCAGGGCCTGGCGCCCTTCTCGATGTTCGAGATCAGCCTGCCGGCGATCCTCATGGCGCTGGTGGGCAGCGCCTTCATGCTGGTGTTCGCGCCGCGCCTGCTGCCGGTGCGCGAGACGCTGAGCCAGCAGTTCGGCGCCGGCGAGCGCTGGTTCATGACCGAGCTCTTCGTGCCCGAGGGCTCGCACCTGGCCGGCAGGACGCTGCGCGAGGCGCGCCTGTCGAACGGCATCATCCAGGTGCTCAACCTGGTGCGCGGCGACACCGAGCTCGCCGACCCGGCCCCGGACACCCGGCTGGAGGTCGGCGACCGCGTGGTCGTGCACAGCCGCAGCGACGCGATGATGGCGCTGCGCAGCAGCGACGGCGTCGGCCTGCAGGCGCCGGCGGGCGCCGAGGCCCACGACATCGAGACCCTGCGCCGGCGCGACCTGGTGATGGTGGAGGCGATCGTCGGCCAGACCTCGCGCTACATCCTGCGCCCGATCCGCGATCTCGACCTGCTCGCGCGCTACGGCATCCACCTCGTCGCGGTGCATCGGCGCGACGCCTCGTTCGCGCAGATCGGCGAGGACTTCCAGCTGCTGGGCGGCGACGTGCTGCTGGTGGAGGGCACGCCGGCGCAGATCCAGCGCTTCTGCGACAACGGCGACCTGTTCGCGATCACCGAGGGCCGCCAGATGGCCAGCCGCCGCCACAAGGCGCCGGTCGCGCTCGCCACCATCGTCGGCGTGATGCTGCTCGCCGCGCTGAACGTGATGCCGATCGAGGGCCTGGCGCTGATCGGCGCGGCGATCGTGATCGCCACCGGCTGCATCACCAGCGACGAGGCCTACAAGTCGATCGAGTGGCCGATCCTGGTGCTGATCTTCGGCATGCTCGCGATCAGCATCGCGATGCGCAACTCCGGCCTCGACCAGCTGCTCGCCGCCCAGCTCGCCGCGCTCGGCGAGGGCATGTCGCCGTGGCTGATGTTGTCGCTGGTGATCCTGATCACCTCGGTGGCCACCGAGGTGCTGAGCAACAACGCGATCGCGGTGCTGTTCACCCCGGTCGTGATCGGGCTCGCCCAGCAGATGGGGGTGGATCCGCGCCCCTTCGTGGTCGGCGTGATGTTCGCCGCGAGCTGCAGCTTCGCCACCCCGATCGGCTACCAGACCAACACCCTGGTCTATAGCGCGGGCAACTACCGTTTCGCCGACTTCGCCCGCCTCGGCGTGCCGATGAACCTCCTCACCTGGCTGCTGTGCAGCGCGCTGATCCCGCTGTTCTGGCCCTTCCACCCGTAAGCCGGACCACCCGGTCCGCTCACTCGACCACCACCCCGGTGATCCTGCCCTCCCCCACCCGGCTCGATGGGACCTCGCCTTCGGGGACACCGCCTTCCTCGCCCGCCCCCACCGCCGCAGGTGCGCCCGACAGCGGCGGCGGCAGGCAGGCGTCTGCGCGCGCCAACTCCAGGTGCGGGATCAGCAAGGGCCCCATCGACTTCAGGATCTGCACCGGCAGGCCGGAGGTGAAGCGGTAGCTCGCCGCCTCGGGGCCGATCACGTAGGCGGTCAGCGTGCCGAAGTGGCGCTCGCCGAGATAGAACACGAAGGTGGCGGTGCGGTTGAGCGCAAGACCGGCGCGTCCGCGCACCACGATGCGGTTGTCGCCGGTGCCGGTCTTGCCACCGAGCGCCAGTTCGCTGCCGTCGGCCAGCTTGAAAGCGCCCGCCAGACGGCGCGCGGTGCCGCCCTCGACCACGTCCGACAGCGCCCCGCGCAGCGCGCGCGCGACCTCCGGCGCCATCACCGGGTCGCCTTCCACCGGGCGGATGGCGAAGGCGGACTCGTAGGGCGTGGCGCGCGCGAAGCGCAGCGTGTCGATGCGCTGCACGGGCAGGCGCTGGCCGTCGTTGACGATGATGCCCATCAGCTCGGCGAGCGCCGCCGGACGATCGCCCGAGCTGCCGAGCGCGGTGGCGAGCGAAGGCACGAGGTGGCCGAAGGGATAGCCCAGGCGCGCCCAGCGGCGGTGGATCTCGAGGAAGGCCTCGACCTCGAGCAGGGTGAAGATGCGCGAGTCCTGCGCGCCCTTGGCGCGGGTGCGGAACAGCCAGCGATACACCTGCTGGCGCTCGTCCGCGCTCGCCGCCACCGCCTCGGCCAGCGTGGCCTCGGGGTGCTGCAGGCGGAAGGCGACCAGCCACAGCTCGAGCGGATGCACGCGTGCCACGTAGCCACGGTCGGGCAGGTCGAAGGCTTCCGGGGCGTTGCGCGCATACAGCTGGGCGAGGCGTGCGGCGGCGGGGGGCTCGCCGAGGCGGCGGGCGAGGAAATCGGCGAGCGCGTGCGGCGGGGCCTCGGGCTCCAGGTAGCGGAACACCGCGGCGAGGCGGTCCGCGCCCGGACGCAGGCCGTCGAGCAGGGTGGAGCGGATCTCCTCCGCCGTGCTGTCCTGGTACTTGCGCCAGAAGCGGCGCAGGAAGAGCTGGCCCTCGCGGTCGGCGAAGCGGACGAGGTAGTCGACGCGGCGCGGGTCCTCGTTGTCTTCGAGCAGGCGCGCGGTGCTGCCCGGCACCTGGTACATGGTGTGGCGCACGAGCTCGCGCATGAGGCGCACGAAGGGCAGGTTGATCGAGGCCTGCAGGGCCTCGCGCAGCGTGGGATTGCGCGCGTTGTCGCTGGCGTTGAAGTTGCCGAAGGTGTGGCGGCCTCCGCCGGTGAAGAAGCCTTCTCCCGGGCTGGCCGAGAAGTGGCGTTCGAGCGCGGCCTCGAGCATCGCCGGCAGGCTGCGGTCCGGCGCGCTGGCGAGGTGGTCGATCGCCCAGCGCGTCAGACGGTCCTGCGCGTCGACCTCGACGCGGCGCAGCGCCGGAGGATCCAGCGCCGCGAGCCGGCCGTGGAGTTCGGCGACCAGCTCGAGATAGGTCGCCAGCACGCGCAGCTTGGCGGTGGAGCCGAGCTCGAGCTTGCTGCCCTCGTTGATGTCGAGCGGCTGGTCGGTGGTGTCGGTCTGCACGCGCACGCGGTTGCCGCCCGCGGTGCGCTCGACCAGGGTGAAGCTGTAGCGCACCGCGCCGAGGGTGGCCGGCTGCAGCATGCGCTCGCCGATCAGGCCCTGGCTGCGCGCGAAATCCGGGTCGGCGAGGCGCCCGAGGTAGTCCCCCACGGCCTGCTGCAGGCCGCCGTGCAGGGTGGTGCCGAGCTCGGCGTCGAGGCGGTCGAGGCTGTACAGCGAGGTGTCGAGCAGACCGGCGAGGCGGGCGCGCACCGCGGTCGTGCCCTTGCCTGGCGTGGCCGGAACCCAGGCCGGATCGGCGACGAGGTCGCGGAAGGCGAGCGGCCGCGCGAGCGCGGCGTCGCGCAGGCCGGCGCCGATCAGGCCGGCCTCGGCGAACAGGCGCAGGTAGGCGTCGGTGGTACGCGCCAGGTCATCACGCCCGCCGGCGAGATACCACGAGGGCCGGCGGTGCGCGATCATCAAGGCGACCACCTGGCGCAGGGCGCGGCCCTGGGCGATGAGCGCTTCCCCCTCGCCTTCCGGCGCCGCCAGCAAGGCATTCACACGCTCGAAGTCGGCGCCGAACCACACCCACAGCCCGTCGCCCAGTCCGTTGACCTCGCCGTGACCGGGCGCGGCCGAGAGCGGCACGGTGTTCAGGTAGTCCAGCACCAGCCGCCGACGCATCGGCAGGGTGTGCTCGCCCTCGCGGTAGGCACGCACCGAGGCGGACACCATCTGGCGCAGCTTCTCGCGCGCATCCAGGGTGATGCCGCCGGGCGAGTGGCGGTATTTCTCGATCTGGGTGGCGAGCGTGCTGCCGCCCGGCGCGTCGAGGTCGGCATCGACCATGCGCCCGAGCTGGCCGAGCGCCGCGCGCGCGAAGCGCACCCAGTCCACCGCAGGATTGAGCGTCGGCCGCGATTCGTCGAGCAGCTCGCGGTTCTCGATGAAGAGCAGGGCCTGGGCGACGATGGCCGGCACGTCCTCGAAGCGCTCGTAACCCCGCCAGGGATAGCGGAAGCCGTACAGCGGCTCGCCACGGCAGTCGAAGACGTCCAGGCCGGCGCGCGTCTTCTCGGCGTAGGGCGGGAACAGGCCGCGCTCGACGTGCTCGACCAGCGCGTCATTGAAGCGCACCTGCTCGACGAGCGCGAAACCGCGCGCCTGCAGGCGTTCGGCGAAGTGCGCCAGATCGGTGTAGCCGAGGCGCCGGTCGAAGGGGCCGTGGAGGGGAAAGCGGATGGCGTCGCTCGGCCCCGCCAGCAGGGCGTAGTCGAGGCGCGCGGCGTAGCGCGCGAGCTCGCGCGCCTGCAGGCGCGAGGTCCCGGCCTCGTGCCACAGCAGCAGGCCGCCCGCCACGCTCGCCACCAGCAGCGCCACGCAGATGGCAACGCCCAGCACGCGCCAGGGGCGCGGGCGGCGCCCGACGGAAGGCACTGCGGGCTCCGGAGCGGAAGGCGGAAGATCTGGAGTCACGGTCGGGCGGATCGATGGTGCATTGCGGAAATTATGCGCATCCTGCTGCAAGAAAATGACACTGTTACAAACTCGCCACAGGCACGGAGTCGTCCGCAGGCCGCCCGCCTCGCCCCCCCGGGCAGGCGCATGCGGCCATCGTCGCAAGCGCCAGCCCGGGGAGGCGCCAGCGCGAGGGAGCGGCGACGGCGCCCTGCCCGCTCCGCTGCGGATGTGGGCGCACGCCGGCCAGGGCTCAGCCGCGATGCACAGACAAGCCGGCGAAGGACTGTGCCACCGGCATCAGCTCGATGGTGTTGATATTGACGTGCGCCGGCCGGGTGGCGATCCAGTACACCGAGTCGGCGATGTCCTCGGCGGTCAGCGGCTGCACGTCGGCATACACCTTGGCCGCCTTGTCGTCGTCGCCGTGGAAGCGCACGTTGGAGAACTCGGTACCGCCGCACAGCCCGGGCTCGATGTCGGTGACGCGCAGCGCGGTGCCGAGCAGGTCGGCGCGCAGGTTGAGGCTGAACTGGCGCACGAAGGCCTTGGTGGCGCCATAGACGTTGCCGCCAGCATAGGGCCAGCGTCCGGCCACCGAGCCGAGGTTGAAGATGTGGCCGCGGTTGCGCGCCACCATGCCGGGCAGGAAGGCACGGGTGACCTGCACCAGGCCGGTGCAGTTGGTGTCGATCATGGTGTGCCAGTCTTCCAGCGAGGCTTTGTGCGCAGGCTCGAGGCCGAGCGCGAGGCCGGCGTTGTTGACCAGCACGTCCACCTCGGCGAAGCCGGCGGGCAGCGCGCCCGGCACCGCGGCGACCGCGTCGGCGTCGCGCACGTCGAGTTCGAGCGCCAGCAGCGCGTCGCCGAGTTCGGCGGCGAGCGCATCCAGGCGGCCCTTGCGGCGTGCGGTGGCGACGACGCGGTGGCCGCCCTTGACGAAGCTGCGCGCGATTGCGGCGCCGAAGCCGGCGGAGGCGCCGGTGACGAAGACGATCATTTGTGGAATTCCCCATGCGAAGGCGTGACAGGCCGCGCCGCGGTCGCGGGGCGGGCGAAAGAACGCGAGATGTTAGCGAACCCGGTCGTGGATTCCAAAGACGGGCCGCGCGCGCAGAGGGCTCGTCGTGCGCGGGGTCGTCGCTCTCGGGGTCGTCGCCTCCCGGCCGCCGAGCGAATAAGCAATCCGTTTTTTCTTGGTTCGGGTGAAGGCGCACGAAGGCTAAATTTTCGCCATCGCACTCACCCATCCGGAGAAAGAAATGAAGCTCGGCCCCCTTCGCAGCACCCTGCTCACCCTGGCGCTCGCCACCGGCGTCGCCGGCGTCTCCCACGCGCAGACCACCCTGCTCAACGTCTCCTACGACCCCACACGCGAGCTCTACCAGGACTTCAACCCCGAGTTCGCCAAGCACTGGAAAGCCCGCACCGGCGAGACCGTCACCATCAAGCAGTCCCACGGCGGCGCCGGGAAGCAGGCGCGCGCGGTGATCGACGGCCTCGAAGCCGACGTGGTCACGCTGGCCCTGGCCTACGACATCGACGCCATCGCCGAGCAGACGGGCAAGATCCCCGCGGACTGGCAGAAGCGCCTGGCCAACAACAGCTCGCCCTACACCTCGACCATCGTCTTCCTGGTACGCAAGGGCAACCCCAAGGGCATCAAGGACTGGGGCGACCTGGTCAAGCCGGGCGTCGAGGTCGTCACCCCCAACCCCAAGACCTCCGGCGGCGCGCGCTGGAACTACCTCGCCGCCTGGGCCTACGCGCTCAAGCAGCCGGGCGGCAACGAACAGACCGCGCAGGCCTTCGTCACCGAACTGATCAAGCACGTGCCGGTGCTGGATTCGGGCGCCCGCGGCGCCACCAACACCTTCGTCCAGCGCGGCATCGGCGACGTGCTGCTGGCGTGGGAGAACGAGGCCTTCCTGTCGATCAACGAACTCGGCCCGGACAAGTTCGAGATCGTCGTGCCCTCGATCTCGATCCGCGCCGAACCGCCGGTCACCGTCGTCGATGGCGTGGCGAAAAAACGCGGCACCGAGAAGCTCGCCCAGGCCTACCTCGAGTACCTGTACTCGCCGGTCGGGCAGAAACTCGCCGCCAAGCACTACTACCGCCCGGTCAGGCCCGAACACGCCGACCCGGCCGACGTCGCCCGCTTCCCGAAAGTCGAGCTGATCACCATCGAGGACCTCGGCGGCTGGCAGGCGGCGCAGAAGAAGCACTTTGCCGACGGCGGGGTGTTCGACCAGATCTACGCCAAGTAAGCGAGGAGCACTGCGATGGCAATCCAGGCAATCAACGTCCGCAACCAGTTTCGCGGCCGGGTGAAGGAAATCATCCGCGGCGACGTCGTCAGCGAGGTCGACGTCGAGACCTCTTCCGGCATCGTCACCTCGGTGATCACCACGCGCTCGGTCGACGAGCTCGGGCTCAAGCCCGGCTCCGAGGTCGTCGCGCTGGTGAAGTCCACCGAAGTGTCGATCGCCACGCTGTGAGGCCGTCATGCGCCAGACGGTGCTGATCGTCCCCGGCTACCGCGGCAGCGGCCCCGGGCACTGGCAGACCTGGCTCGAAGGCGAGCTGCCCGAAGCCCGCCGTGTGGCCGGCATCGACTGGGACACCCCGCTGCTCGCGCGCTGGGCAGGCGAGGTACGGCGCGAGATCGACGCCTCGGCCGGTGCGGTGTGGATCGTTGCGCACAGCTTCGGCTGCCTCGCCAGCGTGGTGGCCGCGGTGGATCGGCCGCAGAAGGTTGCAGGCCTGCTGCTGGTGGCGCCCGCCGATCCGGAGCGCTTCGAACTCCTCGGCGTGCGCGAGGACCCACAGCGCAGCGCCGGGGTCGGCCGCTTCCTGCCGCAATCCGGCCTCCCCTGTCCCAGCTTCATGGTCGTCAGCCGCAGCGACCCGTGGCTGAGCCAGGACGTGGCGCATGAATGGGCCGAGCGCTGGGGAAGCAGGCTGATCGATGCGGGCGATGCAGGACACATCAATGTCGAGTCCGGTCACGGGCCCTGGCCGCTCGCTCCGAGCCTGTTGCAGCAACTCCGCGACAGCGCGGGCGACCTCCCGCTCGGGATGATCACGCCGGACCAGCGAGCGCCGTTGCGCGGCCGCAGCAGCGCCTTGGCCCGGCTGCGGCACCAGACGCGACGCTTCCTGAGCCTGCGCAGAACGACCATGCCGAGCACGCCCTGACCGCTGCGCTTTCCCCACTGCAACACGAGCGCTGCTCTTGATCCGCTGCCAGGAGTGCCGCGGCCTCGCCCCCGCACAGGAGTGCAACATGCCCGAATCGAACACCGCCAAGCTGCTGACCTTGCCCAACGCCGGGCAAGGCGCGCTCTCCATCCGCGCCAAGGCGTTGATCTTCCATGACGCCCAATCGCTGCGCCTGCTGCGCCAGGTCGAGCTCATCGCGCCGACCGAAGCCAACGTGCTGATCATCGGCGAGACCGGCACCGGCAAGGAGCTGGTGGCGCGCCACATCCACGCGCAGAGCGGACGCAGCGGCCCCTTCGTGGCGGTCAATTGCGGCGCGTTCAGCGACAACCTGGTCGAGGCCGAGCTGTTCGGCCACGAGGCCGGCGCCTTCACCGGCGCCCAGCAGGCGCGCGCCGGCTGGTTCGAGGCGGCCAACGGCGGCACGCTGTTCCTCGACGAGGTCGGCGACCTGCCGCTGGCGATGCAGGTCAAGCTGCTGCGCGTGCTGCAGGAGCGCCAGGTGGTGCGGCTGGGCTCGCGCAAGCCGATCCCGGTGGATGTACGCCTGGTGGCGGCGACCAACGTCAATCTGGAGAAGGCGGTGCAGGCCGGGCATTTCCGCCTCGACCTCTACTACCGGCTCAACGTCGCGCCGGTGGAGCTGCCACCGCTGCGCGAGCGCCCGGGCGACATCCTGCCGCTGGTCGAGTACTTCATCGACTTCTACCGCCAGCGCCTGGACATCCCGACGCCGCGCCTGAGCCAGGAAGCTGCCGCGGAACTGGTGGCCTACCACTGGCCGGGCAACATCCGCGAACTGGAGAACGTCGTCCACTTCGCGCTGATCGTGTGCCAGAACGGCGTCGTCAATCCCGGCGACCTGCGCCTGCCCGGCTTCGCGCTGTCGCCTCCCGGTGCGACGCCCGATCCCGGCGGCAGCCACGCAGACGGCTTCGCCACCGTGCGCGCGGGCCTGCGCCGGCTGCTCGATGAAGACACGCCCGAGGTCTACGAGCGCATCGAGCAACTGCTATTCACGACCGCCTTCGAGTACTGCCGCGAGAACCAGGTCCGCACCGCAAAGCAGCTCGGCATCTCGCGCAACATCCTGCGCACCCAGCTCAAGCGCTTCGGCCTCATCGGCGACACCGCCGCCGACGCCCTGGCCGCGGCCGACGCCTGAATGTCGTCACCCATGTCCGCCCCGCTTTCCACCCCCGTTCCAGTCCCCTCCCCGCTCGAACCGACCTGTCCGCTGGCAAAGGAACCATCCCCCATGAGTCTGAGCGACGCCCATACCCTCGAACCGAATACCGTAAGCGCGGAATCCCCCGCCGCCATCGCCGCCCGCCTGGCCGCACGCTTCGCCGAAACCGCCGCCGCGCGCGACCTCGCCGGCGGCACGCCGAAGGCCGAGCGCGACCTGCTGCGCGCGAGCGGCCTCCTGAAGCTGAGCATTCCACGCGCATACGGCGGCCTCGGCGCGAGCTGGGCCGAGACGCTGTCCGTCGTACGCCAGCTGGCACGGGCAGACAGCTCGGTGGCGCATGTGTTCGCCTTCCACCACCTGCAACTGGCCTCGGTACGCCTGTTCGGCAGCCCGGAGCAATGGCAGCCGTGGCTGCGCGACACGGCAACACGAGGCTGGTTCTGGGGCAACGCGCTCAACCCGCTCGACAAGCGCACCGTCGCCACCCGCGTGGCCGGCGGGCGCGAGTTTTCGGGGCGCAAGAGCTTCTGCTCCGGCGCGCTCGACTCCGACATGCTGCTGGCCTCGGCAGTGGAGGACAAGGCCGACGGCAAGCTGATCATCGCCGCCCTGCCCACCCGCCGCGCCGGCATCACCCTGTTCGACGATTGGGACAACATGGGGCAGCGCCAGACCGACAGCGGCAGCGCGCTGTTCGAGCGCGTCGCGGTGGCCGAGGACGAGATCCTGTCCCGGCCCGGGCCGCTGTCCTCGCCCCACGCCTGCCTGCGCCCGCTGCTCGCGCAGCTCATCTTCGTGAACATCTTCCTCGGCATTGCCGAAGGCGCACTCGCCGAAGCGCGCCACTACACCCGCAACGAGGCACGCCTGTGGTCGGCCTCGCCCGCCGCCCACGTCAGCGAAGACCCCTATGTGCTCGCCCACTACGGCGAGTTCTGGGTCGCGCTCGAATCGACCCGCGCGCTCGCCGACCGCGCCGCTGCGCGTTTCGACGCCGCCTGGGACACAGGGCTCGCGCTCAGCACGGAAGGCCGCGGCGAGGTCGCGCTCGCCGTCGCCACCGCCAAGGTCGCCGCCACCCGTGGCGGGCTGGATCTCACCAGCCGCATCTTCGAGGTCACCGGCGCGCGCTCCACCACCGCCGCGCTGCGTCTGGACCGCTTCTGGCGCAACCTGCGCGTGCACACCCTGCACGACCCGGTGGATTACAAGGTGCGCGAACTCGGCGACTGGGCGCTCAACGGCCGCTACCCGAAGCCTTCCTTCTATTCCTGAGCAGCCGCGGAGCAAAGCCCATGCCCATCGAAGATCCGACCCTGCGCAACGCGCGCGAGGCCGAACTCGCCACCTACGCCAATGACATCGCCGCCGCAATCCGGCCGACGGCAGCGCGCTACGACCGAACGGGCGAATTCCCGTTCGAGCACTTCGAGATCCTGAGGCACAAGGGCGCGCTCGGCCTCACCGTCCCCGAGGAATACGGCGGCCGGGGGCTGTCGCTGTACGAGACGCTGCTGGTGCAGGAGCGCATCGCCGGCGCCAGCGGCGCGACCGCGCTCGCGCTCGGCTGGCACCTGATGACCTTCTTCGGCCTCAGCGCGACGCGCGGCTGGGACGAGGCCGTGTTCGAACGCGTGTGCCGCGATGCCGTCGAGCGCGGAGAGCTGATCAACGTCTTCGCCACCGAACGCGATGCCGGCAACGTCGTGCGCGGCTTCAAGCCCACCACCGTCGCCCGCCGCCACGGCGACGGCTACCTCATCTCGGGGCGCAAGGCGTTCTCCACCCTGGCGCCCGCAGTGAACCACTTCACCGTGCTCGCCCATGTCGAGGAAGACGACCAGACGGCCGAGTTCCTGGTGCGCAAGTCCGCGCGCGTGCGCATCGTCGAAACCTGGGATTCGCTGGGCATGCGCAGCACCGGCAGTCACGACGTCGAGCTCGACGACGTGGAGGTGCCCGCCGACGCCCTGCTGGTCCGCCTCGAGAAGGGCAAGCCGAGCCGCTTCATGGCCTGCAGCAGCGCCTACTCGCTGCAGTTGCCGGCGATCTATCTCGGTATCGCGGTAGCCGCGCGCGACTTCATCCTCGACTTCGCCGACAGCCGCTTCGCGCCCAGCCTCGGCGGCGTGATCCTGGACGCGCCGCAGGTGCAGCACAAGATCGGCGAGATCGAGGTCCTGATCGGCGTGTCGAAATCGCTGCTGTACGGCCTGGCCGAGCGCTGGGACCGCCACGACGACCTCAAGGACAAGCTCGGCAGCGAGGTCGCGATCACCAAGTACGCGGTGACCAACAACGCCATCCGCATCGTCGAACTCGCGATGCAGATCGCCGGCGGCCACGCGCTGTCGCGCGACCTGCCGCTGGAGCGCTACTTCCGCGACGTGCAATGCGGCCTCTACAACCCCCCGCACAACGACATGGTCATCGATCGCGTCGCCAGGGAGGCGATCGCGCGCCAGCGCGCAGACCGCACCCCGAGCGCCGTCATCCCGATCACGCCCACACCGCAAGGCCCAGACCGGACCGCCCACACAGCCACGACACGCAGCAGCGAAGCCATCGCTTGAACGACGCCCGCCCGTTGCCGCCTCTCCGCCCTCCATTCCTCGGAACAGGACACCCCATGCCCGCCCTCGCCTTCAACGCCTTCGTCATGAACACCGCCTCCCACATCCAGCACGGACAGTGGCGGCACCCCGATGCCCGACAGGTCGATTTCAACGACGTCGATCTGTGGGTCGACCTCGCGCGCACGCTCGAGCGCGGCCTGTTCGACGCCATCTTCTTCGCCGACGTGGTCGGCCTCTATGGTCCGCTCGGCGGCGACTACGAGGTCAATGCCCGGGAGGGGCTGCAGATCCCGAGCAACGACCCGTCGGTGCTGCTGTCGGCCCTGGCGGTGAACACCGAGCACCTCGGGCTCGCCTTCACCAGTTCGGTGCTGCAGGCCCACCCCTTCGACTTCGCGCGCAAGGTATCGACGCTGGATCACATCTCGCGCGGACGGGTGGCGTGGAACATCGTCACCACCCACCTGGAGAACGCCGCGCGCAACTTCGGCCAGGACCAGCTCACCCCGCACGACGAGCGCTACGCCTGGGCGGCGGAATACGTCGATGTCGTCTACAAGCTGTGGGAAGGCTCGTGGGACGAGGGCGCGCTGCTGATCGACCGCGCGCGCGGCGTGTTCGCCGACCACGAGAAGATCCACAAGATCCACCACGTCGGACCGCGCTACCGGGTGGAAGGGCCGCACCTGAGCGCGCCCTCGCCGCAGCGCACGCCGCTGCTGTTCCAGGCCGGCTCCTCGGGCGCCGGACGCCAGTTCGCGGCCAGCCATGCCGAAGGCCAGTTCATCGTCACCCCCAATCCCACGGTGGCTGCGGAGCTGATCCGCGACACCCGCCGCCTCGCGGTGGCCACCGGCCGCCGCGCCGAAGACATCAAGTTCTTCCAGGGCCTGAGCTTCATCATCGGCAGTACCGAGGCCGAAGTGCGGCGCAAGGAGGCGGAATACGACGAGTACGCCAGCGTCGACGGCTTCCTCGCCCACCACAACTACGCGGTCGACCGCTACGGCAAGCCCTACCCGGCCGACACCCCGCTGGCGGCGATCCAGTCCGAGGCCAGCCAGAGCATCCTCGACTGGTACGCGAAGAGCTCGCCGGGCACCGAACCGACCGTGGCCGACCTCGGCCGCCTGGCCTCGCGCCGCGGCCGTGTCGCCGGCACGCCGGAGCAGATCGCCGACCAGCTCGAGCTGTGGCAGCAGGCCGGCGTCGACGGCATCAACGTCATCAACTGGCACCTGCCCGGCTCCTACGAGGAGTTCAACGAACACCTGCTGCCGGTGCTGCAGCAGCGCGGCCTGGCCAAGCGCGAGTACCGCCCCGGCACCCTGCGCCAGAAGCTGTTCGGCAGCGACCGCATCAACGAGCGCCATCCGGCCGCCCGCTATCGCGGCGCCTTCACCCCCAAGACCGAAACCCGCAATGTGGAGTTCGCATGAACGCACGACAGTCCGGCCTGCCCCATCCCTTCATCAGAACGAAGCCCGGCGCTGAAGCGGTGGCCTCTCCGACATCCGCCGCGCCCGCACCGGCGTTCGAGACCCTGGCCGCGCGCTTCCGCCCCATCTTCGCCCGCATCGCCGAACGCGCCGCCGAGCGCGAGCACGACCGCGAGCTGCCTTTCGACGCCGTCGGCTGGCTGCGCGAGGCCCGCTTCGG
>WBZU01000210.1_pt2 | contig 32889 bp, 28 predicted proteins | sample 5204311 | NCBI WGS metagenome assembly WBZU01 (sample SAMN12344359, study PRJNA552823) | activated sludge metagenome | biome: Activated sludge suspended growth; feature: Nitrification reactor; material: Wastewater; isolation source: activated sludge from nitrification reactor of wastewater...
ACGCCGTCCGGAATATCGCGTATCTCGGCGCGCATCTGCTGTTCCGTGGCATCGTACAGATGCTGCAGGTGCGCGTCGAACCGGTCCCAGCCATGGCGCTCGATCAGCCTGACCAATTCGCGGTCGCCGACCGCGCAACCGCCCATCGCCGCCTGGATGTCCTCTTGAACGATGGGGAAGCGAATGTTGCCGAAAACCAGGTCCCAGACATCCTGGCGCTTCTCGCCTTTTTCATAAAGCTTGACGGGGGTGATGCGCAGCGCTTCCTGCCAGATCTCGGTGGCCCCGGGGTTGTAGGCGCCGGCGACGGCGCCGCCGACGTCCGCTTGGTGGCCATTGATCGCGGCAAAGCCGACCAGTCGCTCGCCAAAGAAGATCGGCCGCACGATTTTCACGTCCGCCGCCTGATTCCCGCCCGTGAAAGGATCGTTGTGAATGATCACGTCGCCGGGATAGAGCTTGTCCTTGAAGTAGGCGACGATGTGCTTGATGCTTTCAGGCACTGCGAAGGCCAGGATCGGGATGTAGGCCGTTTGCTCCATCATGTTGCCTTCGGCATCGTACAGGCCGGTGACGAAATCCCGCGCCTCCGAAAGAATGGGCGAGCGGGCGGTTCTGAGCATGACCAGGCCCATTTCTTCCGTGATCGCCTTGAGCCGCCGCTGGATGACGGTGACCAGGATCGGGTCGATCCCGTGCTTGCCAGACTCTGTCATTCGAGAACCCTCCTCAGGTAGGTGTGGCCGATCTCGCGCAGGTACAGGCAGTAGCTGCCGGCGCGATCGACGACGAAATCGAATTCGGGGGATACAAAGGTGGTCGTGGTGATTTGCTCGATGATGGCCGGGCCGCTGCCCTGATGGCCGAATTGCAGCCGCTCGCCGTCATAGACGGGCACTTCGGCAAACTTTCCTTCGCTGGGCAGATAGACTTGGCGCCGCCCTTTCTCGCAGGCGGCGATGTCGTCATCGATGCGCGTCATGAACTTCATCGCCGGCTTGTCGGTAATGCCCAGAACCGTGACCCGCAGGTTGACCAGTTCGGCCTCGGTGCCCGCCTCGCGCAGCGAGTAGCCATACAAGCGCTCGTGTTCCTCGTGCAGCACCGAGCGAAGGTAGTCGATGCCGTCCTGCTCGAATCGCACGATGTCGAAATTGCAGGTGATCTCGTTGTGCTGGCCAAGGTAGCGCATGTCGATGGCGTGTTCGACGCGGACCCGGTCGTGGGCCGTGACCTTCTCGTCGTGGAGAACCTGCCGGCCCTGGCGCTCCAGTTCGGCAAAGTGTTTCGCCATGACCCGCGTGTCAGCCTCGGCGCCGAGGGCGTGATAAGTCCGGACGTAGCTGTGCTTGAAGTCGGAGCGGAGCATGCCGCTTGCACAGAAGATCGACGATTCGCGCGGCACCACGATGACCGGCAACTCCAGCTCCAGCGCGATCATCGCGCCGTGAATCGGCCCGGCGCCGCCAGCCACGACAAGCGGATACTCGCGCGGATCGATGCCGCGCGACACGGTGATCTCGCGCAGACCGGCGGCCATGTTGACGTTGACGACGTGGAACATGCCGGCCGCCGCTTGCTCGACCGAGATGCCGAGCGGCTTGGCGATATGTTGGTCAATCGCTTGCCTGGCGGCGTCGCGGTCGAGCTTCATGCGCCCGCCAAGGAAGTACTCCGGCTCGAGATAACCCAGGACCAGGTTGGCGTCCGTGCAGGTCGGCAACTTGCCGCCGCGGCCGTAGCAGGCCGGCCCCGGCTGAGCGCCGGCGCTTTGCGGACCCATGCGGAGCAGGCCGCCGTCGTCTATCCAGCCGATCGATCCACCGCCGGCACCGATGGTGTGGATGTCGAGCATGGGCAGCGCCAGCCGTTGCCGGGCGATCCATCCTTCGCTGCGCAACAGGGGGACGCCGCGTTGGACGACGGAGGCGTCGAAGGAGGTGCCGCCCATGTCGACGGTGATGCACTGGTCGTAGCCTTGCACGCCGGTGAACACGAGGCCGGCCACGGGCCCGCCGGCCGGCCCGGACAGCAGAGTCATGACGGCCGTGCTGGCCGTCGATTGCGGCGTGGCAACGCCACCGTTCGACTGCATGATCAGCAGGACGCCCTTGAAGCCGATGCGCGCCAGATTGGACTGCAGCGATTCAAGATAGCGCTTGAGGATCGGCCCTACGTAGCTGTTCAAGGCGGCGGTGGACAAGCGCTCGTAGAATCGGGCTTGCGGCAGCAACTCCGAAGACACCGTCAAGTAGGCGCCAGGCAGGCGCTCGCGAACCATGGCCTTGGCGAGTTGCTCGTGCTCGGCGTTGGCGTGGCTGTGCATGAAGCAGATCGCCACGGCCTGGACCTGCTCTGCGACCAGCGCATCGACGGCATCGGCAAGCGACTGCGGGTCGAGCGCAAGAACCACGGCGCCGGAAGCGTCGATGCGCTCTTTGACGGGCAGGCGCCGGTCGCGCGGCACCAGCGGCGCGGGCGGGGTCAGTTTGTTGTTGTAAAGCTCTTCGCGGTAGCCGCGGCGCATCTCCAGGATGTCGCGGAAGCCTTCGGTGGTGATCAGGCCGGTCTTCACGCCGTTGCCGGTCAGCACCGCGTTGGTGGTGACCGTTGTGCCGTGGACGATCAAATCGACCTCGCCCGCGAACCGCTCGAGGTCGATGCCGAGCGAGTCCGCCATTTCGCGCATGCCGGCCAGCACGCCCACGGAAGGATCCTGCGGCGTGCTCGATGTCTTGAAGACGCTTGAGTTGCCAGCGTCGTCGATCATCAGAAAGTCCGTGAATGTGCCGCCAACGTCAATGCCGATCCTGTATCCCATCAGATTCCTCCGGACGAATTGCTTACTTGAACTCAGATGCCTGGATATGCCGCTTCAATGATCAATGCCTGTCGACAACTTCCAGCACCACCGCCATGGCGGAGTCGCCCGCCGCGCAGCCGGAAAACAGACCGATGCCGCCGCCGCGCAGGGCCAGCTCCTCGATGAGTTCTATGATCGAACGCGTGCCCATCGGAGCCTGCGGATGGCCCCACACCAGCGAGCAGCCGAAGTTGTTCATCGCGGCGAGGTCGAATCCCGTCTGGCGGCTGAAGTAGATGTCGTTGACGGCGAACGGGTTGTGCGTCTTGACGGCATCGACCTGAGACAGGCTTTTCCCCGCCTGCTGCAAAGCCCGGGCCGCGGCCGGGACCGTCGCCTCGGGCATGTAGGCGAGTTCCACGCGCGCCTGGCCGAAGCCCAGCAGACGGATGGCGATATTCGGGTCGCGTGCGAGTTCGCGGGCCTTGTTCGGGTGGGTCACGATCAGCGCGGCGTTGCCATCCGCGGGATGCGTTTGTCCACCGTAGGTCACCGTGCCGCCGGCGTTCACGGGCTTCAGGCCCGCCAGTCCGGCCGGCGTCGAGTGGGTAAGCCCTTCGTCGCCTTCCAAAGTGGCCGCAATCTTGCGGAACTTGGCGTCAGGCACCTGGAACGGCAAGGTCATGAAGCGCTTCAGAAAAGCCGAGCCGTCGGCCAGGGCTTGCCGATACTGCGATTCGCGACGCAATACCAGTTCGTGTTGCTCGGCGGTGCCGATACCGTGCCGGGCGGCGACGTTTTCCGCCGTTTGCAGCATGGCGTGGCCGCCCTGCGGATCGCAACCGAAGTTCTCCACTACCCAATCTTCATGGCTGCCCGTGCCGCCGGGACCCTTGGGGTCCGGGTAGTACAAGTGCGGCCCGTTGGAAGTCCGGTCGCACGTGATCGCCAAGGCGCAGCTGGCGAGTCCGGCCTGGACTTCCTGGGCAGCGGTGAAGAGCACGCGCACGCCGGTTGCGCAGGCTTGCATCAGGGTGGGTCCGCCAATCTGGGGAATGCCCGCCAGGGCGGCCAGCCACGGCAGGCCATAGAACGCGTGCTTCTGAGGTACCGAAAACCCCAGCGCGCCGTAATCGAACACCGAAGTGTCGATGGCACGGGCCGCCAACTCGGCTTTCGCAACGTGGGCCGCGAACTGGATGCTGTGCAGATGCGAGAAGCTGCCTTGCCACCGGGCAAAGGGCGTACTCCAGTAAGCGCCATACGGAATTTCCGCTTGGTACTGCATGTGTCTCCTCCAAGGCGAAACGGGGAAATCCACCCCGCCTAACGTCGATGAAGTCTTATAAGCAAGACTTTTAATTTAATTTCTATTGACGTTACATTGCTTTTTGATAGCATGTCAACAAATTTTTAGAAAATCACAATATTCAGGAGACAAGTGATGGGGAATTTTTTCGCCAATCCTCTGCTGCAGGCGCCCAGCCGTGCACTGCCGCGCCACGTGGCGATCATCGGCGCGGGGACCATCGGACCGGATATCGGCTATTACTTGAAGAGCGCGTTGCCGCAGATCCGATTGACCCTGGTCGATGTCGCTCAGTCGGCGATCGATCAAGGCCTGCAGCGTTGCCGCGACTACGCAGCCAAGGCCGTGGCGCGTGGCAAGATGAGCGAGGCGCAGGCCGCGCAGGTGACGACGAACCTTTTCGGCACCCTCGACTATGGCGCGATGCGCGATTGCGACTGGGTCATCGAGGCCGCCACCGAAAATCTGGACCTCAAGAGGCGGATCTTCAAACAGGTGGAGCAGGTGGTCGATGCGAACGCCCTGATCACCTCGAACACCAGTTCATTGCCCGCCGCGCGGATCTTCGCCGAACTGCACCACCGAGGCAGGGCGACGGTGACCCATTTCTTTGCGCCGGCGTGGCGCAATCCGGCGGTTGAAATCGTGGCTTGGCCCGGGGCCGATGCCGAGGTGATCGACTATTTGCGCTGGCTGTTCTGCGCTACCGGCAAACTGCCGATGGTGACGACCGATGACGTTTGCTTCATGCTCGACCGGATTTTCGACAACTGGTGCAATGAAGCCGCGTTGTTGCTCGACCGGGCGACCGCCGCGGAGGTCGATAGCGTGGCCGCGCAGTTTGTCCATGCCGGTCCGTTCTTCGTGCTGAATCTGGCCAACGGCAATCCCATCATTACCGAGACCAATAGCCTGCAGGCCGACGAGGAGGGCGAGCACTATCGGCCGGCGCCGATATTCCGCTCGGTGCAGAAGTGGCTGACCGTGCCGCCGGGCAAGCCGCTACAGGTGGAGCCCGAGACCGTGTCGCTGGTTCGCGATCGCCTGCTCGGGATTTTGTTTTCTCAGACGGTGGATATTCTGGATCGTCGCATCGGCGATCCCGCCGATCTGGAACTGGGCTGCAAGACCGCGTTTGGCTTCAAGCACGGCCCGCTTGACCTTATGCGCCAACTGGGCGAAACCGAGAGCCGCCGCATTCTGGCAAGCTTCGCGGCGACACGGCCGGGCATGCCGGAGCCCAAGAAGCCGCTGGCGCGCTATCAGCAATTCTTCCGGCATGTCCTGGTCGACGATATCGACGGCATCAAGGTCATCACCCTGCGCCGACCCGAGGCGCGCAATGCCCTTAACGACGAGATGACCGACGAGATACTCGAGGTGATTCGCAGCCACGAAAATGATCCGGCCGTTCAAGGATTCATCATTACCGGCTTCGGCCCGAAGGCCTTCTGCGCCGGCGCCGAAATCGGCCGCTTCGTCGGCATGCTGGGCGACGAGCGGGCGTCGTCGCAGTACTCGCGCGATTGCTCGCGCCTGCTGATTCACCTGGATTCGATGAACAAGCCCGTGGTGGCCGCCTTGAACGGCATGGCCCTCGGCGGCGGACTGGAACTGGCGATGCGCTGCCATGCGATCGTCGCGCTCGACGATGCCTGGATGCAGTTGCCTGAGATCACGCTCGGCATCGTCCCGGGGATCGGCGCCATGGTGGTGCCCTTCCGGCGCTGGGGTCACGCCGCCGAGACATTCGCGGCCATGCTGGGTCGCGCCGAGCGCGTCAGTGCCTCGAAACTGCGCGACCTCGGGGTCATCGACGCCCTGGCCGGCGATGTGCCATCGCTGATGGCGTTGGCGAAAGAACGGGTCCGGAGCCTCGCAGATCGAATTGTGGACTGGCGCAACAAGCCGGCGACGCTGCCCGCTGCATTGTCGTTTTCTCCCGTTTCGGCGGCTGGTGCGCCGCTGAGTCGCCAGGTCCTGGAGATCCTCGAACAGGCCATCAGGGATGCCGCCGCGGCACCAACGCTCGAGGTGGCGCTGGAGATCGGCTATCGCGCCTTTGGCCGGACCGCATGCACGGCCGCGGCCCGCGAGGGCATCGCGGCGTTTGGCGAAGGCCGGACGCCGAATTTTGCCAATATGCCCTGACCGCCGGCGCCAAATGGGAAACGTCCTGTTGTCCGGGGTGTTGGCGGGAAACCGCAGCGCCATCGCCCGCGCGCTTCGGCTGATCGATGGCGACTCGCCTGTCCCCGAGGCCTTGGCGGCGGAACTGGCCCGCCATGGCGGCCGAGCCCATGTCGTCGGCATTACCGGTGCGCCCGGTGCCGGCAAGTCGAGCCTGATCAACGCCTTGCTCGGTGAATTGCGTCGCCGCGGTCGAAGCGTCGCGGTGGTGGCGGTCGATCCGTCCAGCCCGGTGAGCGGCGGCGCCCTGCTCGGCGATCGTCTGCGCATGAGCGATCATGCCGACGATCCCGCAGTCTTCATCCGGTCGCTGTCTTCCCGCGGCCAGCTCGGCGGCTTGTCCGCAACGACCGGCTGCACCATCGACGTGTTCGATGCGGGCGGTTTCGACGTCGTGATTGTCGAAACCGTCGGCACGGGCCAGTCGGAGGTCGAGATCGCGCGGTTCGCCGATACCCGCATCGTTCTCTGCGCGCCCGGGCAGGGAGACCAGGTGCAGGCGTTCAAGGCCGGCATCCTCGAAATCGCCGACATTCTCGTGGTGAACAAGGCGGAACTGCCGCAGGCGGGGCAAACCGTCGCGGACCTGACGGCTATGGTCGCCTCGAGGCCGCCCGGCAACTGGGCCGTTCCAGTGCTGACGACGGTCGCTCGAACGGGCGAAGGCGTTCAAGCCTTGCTGGACGCCGTCGATGCCCATGCGTCGCTCGCAGGCCGGGGCCGGAGGCTTCAGCGGGCAGCGTCGAGCCGGGAACTGCCCTCGACCCGGGAAACGGCAGCGCCTGAACCGGCTGCCATCGTCGAGAAGCACCATCACGGCCATTTGCCAGGGGAAAGTATGCGTATCGTTTGCGTTGGCGGAGGCCCCGCGGGCCTTTATTTTGCGTTGCTGATGAAGAAGCTGAACCCCGCGCACCGGATTACGGTGGTGGAGCGGAACCGCCCCTACGACACCTTTGGCTGGGGCGTCGTTTTCTCCGATGCCACGCTCGAAAACATGCGTGCCTGGGATAGCGATACCGCCAATGCCATCCAGGTGGCGTTCAATCATTGGGACGATGTCGAACTTCACTTCAAGGGCAGGACCATCCGCAGCGCCGGCCATGGGTTTGTCGGCATCGGGCGCAAACAGTTGTTGAACATTCTGCAGGAACGCTGCGAAGCGCTCGATGTCGAGCTGCAGTTCAATCGCGAGGTGGAGTCGGACGCCGAGTTCCCCGATGCCGATTTGATCATCGCTGCCGATGGCATATTCTCGAAGATTCGCAGCAGTCACGAGGCGGTCTTCAAGCCGGACATCGTCAAGCGACCGAATCGCTACATCTGGCTCGGTACCCGAAAGCTGGTGGACGCATTCACGTTCTACTACGAGAAAACCGAACACGGCTGGTTCCAGGCGCATGTCTATAAGTTCGATGCCAACACGTCGACCTTCATCGTCGAATGCCCCGAGCATGTGTGGCTCGCCCACGGCCTCGATCAGGCGGATCAGGAGCAATCGGTGGCATTTTGCGAAAAGCTCTTTGCCAAGCATCTGGACGGCCACCGGCTGGAAACCAATGCGCGCCATTTGCGGGGATCGGCCTGGCTCAATTTCCAGCGGGTGAAGTGCGAGCAGTGGTGGCTGAACAATGGCAACAGCCATGTGGTGCTGATGGGCGATGCGGTTCATACTGCGCACTTTGCGATTGGCTCGGGAACCAAGCTCGCGTTCGAGGACGCGATTGAATTGACCCGTCTGTTCCGCGACATGGCGGATGCGGAGGTGGATGACGTGCTGAGGCGTTATCAGGAGCTGCGCAACGTCGACGTCCTGCGTCTGCAGAACGCGGCCTGGAACGCCATGGAATGGTTCGAGGTCTGTGGCGCCCGCTATTGCGACGCGCTTGAGCCCGAGCAGTTCATGTACTCGCTGCTGACGCGATCGCAACGTATTTCGCATGAGAACCTGCGCCTGCGCGACCGGCCGTGGCTGGAAGGTTACGAACGCTGGTTCGAGGCTCGCAGCGGCATGGCCCCGGCGGCCGGCAGCAAGCCGACGCCGCCGATGTTTACGCCGTTCAAGCTGCGCGGCCTCGAGGTGCTCAATCGCGTCATCGTGTCGCCCATGGCCATGTATTCGGCATGCGATGGCCGCGTTGACGATTTTCACCTGGTCCATTTCGGCGCGCGCGCGCTGGGGGGCGCCGGCTTGATCTTTACCGAAATGACCTGCGTCTCCGCCGAGGCGCGCATCACGCCCGGCTGTGCCGGCATGTATCTTCCGGAGCATGTTCCGGCATGGCGGCGCATCGTTGACTTCGTGCACGCGCGGAGCGGCGCCAAGATCGGCATCCAGCTTGGCCACGCCGGCCGCAAGGGCGCGACCCGCCTCGGCTGGGAGGGCAGCGACGAGCCCCTGGAAGAAGGCGCCTGGCCGCTGGTGTCGGCTTCATCGCTGCCCTATCTGCCGCATAGCCAGGTGCCGCGGGAGCTGGATCGCGCCGGCATGGCAAGGGTGCTCGATGACTTCGTGCGCGCGACTGAAATGGCCGCGTCGGCTGGCTTCGACATCCTCGAATTCCATTGCGCCCACGGCTACCTGATGTCCAGCTTCTTGTCGCCGCTGACCAATCGCCGCAGTGACGATTACGGCGGCAGCATCGAGAACCGGGCGCGTTTCCCCCTCGAAGTATTCCGTGCCATCCGCGCGGTCTGGCCGGAGGAAAAACCGATTTCGGTCCGGTTGTCCTGCCATGACTGGGTCAACGGCGGCAACAACGCCGATGATGCCGTGGCCATCGCCCGCCTATTTGTCGCAGCGGGCGCCGACATCATCGACTGTTCGTCCGGCCAGGTCTGGAAGGATGATGCGCCAGTCTACGGCCGGATGTACCAGACGCCTTTCGCGGACAGGATCCGCAACGAAGTCGGCGTTCCGACGATAGCGGTGGGCGCGATTTTCGAGGCCGATCACGTCAATAGCATCGTTGCCGCGGGTCGCGCCGATCTTTGCGCGGTGGCTCGGCCGCATCTGGCCGATCCCGCCTGGACGCTGCACGAGGCGGCGCGAATCGGCTATGGCGGGCAGACCTGGCCGCAGCAGTATTTGTCCGGTCGCTCGCAATACGAGACCAACTTGCAGCGGGCCCAGATGCTGTCCGCGGCCGGAAAATAGGCCCCCGAGCCATGGCCAGCGGTTCTTCCGACCAAAGTCCCTTCACAGGCCGCCATGCCGTGGTGACGGGGGGCGGCAGCGGTATCGGCGCGGCGATTGCCCGGGAATTGGCCGGCCTTGGCGCCAGGCTGACGCTGGTCGGCCGGCGCCAGCCGCCAATGGCAGCGGTGGCGGCAAACCTGGCAGGCTCGGGCCACGGCGTGGCCGTGGCCGATGTGACCGATCATGAGGGCATCGCCTCGATCATGACGAGCGTGGCAAACGAACGCGGCCCGATCGATATTCTCGTGAATAACGCGGGCGCTGCCAGGAGCGCGCCGCTGACGCGGACCTCGCTGGCGCTGTGGCGCGAGACATTGGCCGTCAATCTCGACGGGACCTACAACTGCATCCATGCGGTTTTGCCGGCCATGCTGGCAGCGGGCTGGGGCCGGATCGTCAACGTTGCCAGCACGGCGGGTTTGACCGGTGGTGCCTACATCACGGCGTATTGCGCGGCGAAGCATGGCGTCGTTGGGTTGACCCGCGCGCTGGCCCTCGAGGTGGCGACGCGCGGCGTCACGGTCAATGCCGTGTGCCCAGGGTTTACGGAAACCCCGCTGCTGGTTGATGCCGTGGCCAATATCGTGGCCAAGACGGGCCGCAGCGAAGCAGAGGCGAAAGACTTTCTGGCGTCGTCCAATCCGCAGGGCCGGCTCGTCCAGCCGGAAGAGGTGGCGAGAGCGGTTGCCTGGCTGTGCTTGCCGGCTAGCGCCGCCATCAACGGGCAGGCGATTCGGATTGATGGCGGCGGATCGAGCGCTTGATGGTGGGCAATTACTAGAGGAAAGAACATGGCAGAACTGTCGATGCATGATCACAAACAATCGTACAGGCGATATCAGGCATCTCACTTTCGCTGGAGTTGCAGCGACGATGGGCACGTGGCGGTGATCACCCTGAATCGTCCGGACAAAAAGAATCCGCTGACTTTCGATTCCTATGCCGAGCTGCGCGACCTGTTCAGAGGACTTTGCTACGCGAACGACATTCGGAGCGTCGTGATCACCGGCGAAGGCGCCAACTATTGCTCCGGCGGCGATGTCTTCGAAATCATCGAGCCGCTGACGCGCATGAGCATGCCCGAGCTCCTCGACTTCACGCGCATGACCGGCGACCTGGTGAAGGCCATCCGGCGCGCGCCTCAGCCCGTCATCAGCGCCATTCCGGGCATTTGCGCCGGGGCGGGCGCCATGCTCGCGCTTGCTTCCGATTTCCGCTTGGGCACGCCGGACACCAAGACTGCCTTCCTGTTCAGCCGCGTCGGCCTGTCGGGCGCCGACATGGGGGCGTGCGGCTTGCTGCCGCGGTTGATCGGCCAGGGCCGCGCCACCGAACTGCTGATGACCGGGCGCGTCATGACCGCGGAGGAAGGCCTGGCCTGGGGGTTCTACAATTCCCTGCATCCTGTGAATGAAGTGCTCCAGCGGGCCGAAGGCCTGGCGCGCAGTCTTGCCGAAGGCCCATGGTTCGCGCATACGGTGACCAAGACCATGCTCAACCAGGAGTGGGCCATGGGCATAGAGGAGATGATCGATGCGGAAGCCCAGGCTCAGGCGGTGTGCATGATGACGCGCGACTTCCGGCGCGCGTTCGATGCCTTCGCGGCCAAGCAGAAGCCGCGCTTCGAAGGCAACTAGCGCGCAATGGACGTCAGCAGCCTGGATCTGCCGTTCTTCGACGACGCGCACCGATCTCTTGCCGAGCGGCTCCGCCGGTGGATCGAGAGCGGCATGCCGGCTGTCGACCATCGCGACACCGATGCGGCATGCCGGCAGCTCGTCGCCGCCATGGGCGCAGCCGGCTTGCTCCGCTACTGTGTTCCCGCCGATTACGGCGGCGCCTTGACCGAGCTCGATTCGCGCGCCTTGTGCGTCGCCCGCGAGTCTCTGGCGTATCACGACGGCCTGGCGGACTTTGCCTTTGCCATGCAGGGGCTTGGCAGCGGTGCGATCACGCTTGCCGGTACCGCCGACACGCAAGCGCTGGTGTTGCCCAAGGTGGCCGCGGGGCAATGGCTTGCCGCTTTTGCCCTTACGGAGCCCCTGGCCGGGTCCGATGTCGCCGCCATGGCATGCACCGCCCGCCGCGAGGGCGATCACTACGTGCTCAACGGCGAAAAAACCTGGATTTCGAACGGCGGCATCGCCGACGTCTACTGCGTATTTGCGCGCACGGGCGAGGCGCCCGGCACGCGCGGCATCTCGGGTTTCGTGGTCTTCCCCGATACGCCGGGTTTCGAGGTTGCCGAGCGGCTGGCGGTGATGGCGCCTCATCCGCTGGCGAGGCTGACCTTCAAGGACGTGGCGGTGCCCGCGAGCCGCCTGCTGGGGCAACCCGGCGAAGGCTTCAAGATCGCGATGCGCACGCTCGACATCTTCCGCGCGTCCGTGGCCGCGGCGGCGGTCGGCATGGCGCGCCGCGCGCTGGATGAAGCCACGCGCCATGCCCGGTGCCGGCCGATGTTCGATCAGAAGCTTGCCGATCTTCAGCTCACGCAGGCTAGACTAGGCGAGATGGCGTCGGATATCGACGCAGCGGCATTGCTCACGGCGCGCGCAGCGTGGCGACGCGACGTTCAGAAACTTCCAGCGACTCGGGAAACGGCGATGGCGAAAATGACAGCCACGGAAAACGCCCAGCGCGTCATCGATGCCGCGCTGCAGCTCCACGGGGGCAGAGGCGTACAGGTCGGCACGCGCATCGAATCCCTCTACCGGGAGATTCGGGCCCTGCGCATCTATGAAGGAGCGACCGAGGTGCAGAAGCTGATCGTCGGCCGCGATCTGCTCAAGCAAGCCGAGGCATCATCGGCGTACCACCACCACTGACTTTCATGGAAGAGACTCCCATGCATGAAACTATTCAACCTTCCGGCTGGGCGCGACCCAAAGGCTATGCCAACGGCGTCCTGGCCAGTGGCCGGCAACTTTTCGTCGGGGGACAGGTCGGCTGGAATCCCCAGCAGCAGTTCGAGACCGACGATCTGGTCGAGCAGTTTCGTCAAGCGCTCGCCAACGCCATGGAAGTGGTAACTGCCGCCGGCGGCGAAGCTGGCCACGTGGTGCGCATGACCTGGTATCTCAAGGACAAGCGCGAGTACAACGCGCGACTCAAGGAGATTGGCCAGGTGTATCGGGAGATCATGGGCCGGAACTTCCCGGCCATGAGCGCCGTTCAGGTGGCCGACCTGATCGAGGATCGCGCCAAGGTGGAAATCGAGATCACGGCGGTGATTCCCGAGGCGAGCCGATGACCAAGGACTCGACCTCGGAGCCCCTGGCGGGCGATGCCTCGGCCGGCGGCATGTTTCCTGCGACCGGCTGGCATTTGTCGAAGACGCCGCTCGAGGCGGCCACCACCGAACTCGAATGGGCCCTCCTGCGTTGGCGCGAGGCGTTCACCCGCTACAACCTGCACGCGCTCAACATGATCGGCTTGCCGGAGGTCAGCCCGGCGGAGATGCTGATCCTGCACATCATCCGTCTCCACGACAGGCCGAAGTCGGCAACCATGATCGCCAATCTGCTCAATCGCGACGACATTCAGAACGTTCAGTACAGCTTGCGCAAGCTGGTCAGCATGGGCTTGGCGGAAAAAGTGCGCGACAAGGCGGGCAAGTACAACAACCTGGCCGCCACCGCGCGCGGCCGCCAGGCTTGCGATGACATGGCCGCCATCCGCACGCAACTGCTGATCGCCGACGTCGCGCAGCTCGACAACGGCGAGGAACTGCTGCTGCAAGCGGCCAGGACCGTGAGCATGTTGACGGGTCTTTACGATTCGGCGGGCCGCACGTCCACTGGCTACACCATTATCGAGTCTCCGGTGAAATCATGAAGCGATCCAACAACGAGCCAGATGTCGCCGCCGATGCATCGGAACGCAAGGTGCTGGGCCATCGTCCGTGGCACCTGGGGCGCACGCCGCACGAGGTGCTGATCACCGAATTCGAATGGTCGGTGATCCGGTTCCAGCAGGCGTTCGAGCGCTATATCCTGCAGATCGCCCATATCGCCGGATTGGGAGAGCTGTCCTACTCGGAGCTCATCCTGTTGCACGTGATCGGGTTTGCCGATGCGCCCATTACCGTAGGCTTGCTGGCGCGCCAGTTGAACGCCGACAACGTCACCAACATCCAGTACAGCTTGCGCAAGCTGCTCGGATATCAACTGGTCAGCAAGAGCCGCGCCGCCAAGAGCAACGTGCATTCATACCAGATTGCCGACCAAGGACGGGCGCGGGTCAGACAGTATGCCCATTTCCGCCGCCAAGGGCTCATCGGCCAGACGAACGCCATTCGCGCCATCGATCAGCGGCTGGCGGAAAGCTCCCAGCTGATCGGCATGCTGACGGGCGTCTATGACGAAACGATGCGCATGTCGGCCACCTTCAGTCCGCCGCCGCATTTCTCGGGCGGCGACCAGAGCGCAGACGGAACGGGGCGAGCGGACATCTCGAACCATGATGAATCAATGAAACATAAAGGGGTGAAGTGATGAGCAGGCCGGGCGAAGCGAAATTGCCGCATTTGTTCAAACCGGGACAGATCGGCGCCTTCAAGACCAAGAACATGATCAAGTACGGCGCATGCTGCGTGTCGAACTACAACACGCGCGACGGCTTCATCACGCCGCGCGAACTGGCGAGAACCCGGGTAATCGCCGGAACCGGCGCCGGCATCATTACCAATCAGGGCGCCTATCCCGATCCGCTCGGGGAGGGCAAGGCCTACTTTCGCCAGGTCGCCTTGTTCGACGACAAGTTTCTGCCCCAGTTTGAAACCATTGCCCAGTACATCCACGACAATGGCGCGGTGGCCATCCAGCAGATTCTTCATGCCGGTCGATACGGCGGCATCGATCTGGGCTATTGCATACAGCCCTCGGTGGTTCCTCAGACCCTGCCGCATTTCCGCCCGCCGCGGGAATTGTCGAAGGAGGGGATCCAGGACATCGTGCGGCAGCATGCCGAGGCGGCCAAGCGCTCGATTCGCGCCGGCTTCGACGGTACCGAGGTCACGAGCTTCATGGGATACCTGCTGGCCAACTTCAACTCGCGGTTCACCAATCAGCGCACCGACGAGTATGGCGGCTCGGTCGAGAATCGCGGCCGGTTCATGCGCGAGCTGATCGACGCCATCAAGCAGGCCACCCCCGAGCATCCGCTCGTGATACGGCTGAACGGCGCCGAATTGATGGACCGCTGGGGGGGCAATTCGGAGGACGAGTGTTTCGAGTTGATGCAGCAGGCAGTCGATTGCGGCGTCGACATGATTTCGGTCACCGTCGGCTGGCAGGAGGCGCCCGAGTCGTCGATCGGGCGCGATATTCCGCCAGGCCACTGGAACTACCTTTCGGCCAAGGCCAAGAAGATGTTCCCGAACACGCTGATCACTTTCGGCAACCGTTTGCCCGATCCGGTCATGGCCAATCAATGCATCGCCGACGGCGTTTTCGACTTCTGGGAGGTATGCCGTCCCCTGCTCGCCGATCCGGAGCTGATCCACAAGGCGGCCGAAGACAGGCTCGACGAAGTGCGCCGTTGCATCGGCTCGCTGAACTGCCTGTCGCGGTTGTTCCGCGATCTTCCCTACACCTGCGCCATGAACCCGCAGCTCGGCCACGAAGTCGAACCCGAATACCAGATCACGCCCGCCGCCGTGAAGAAAAAGATCATGATCATCGGCGCCGGTCCGGCGGGCCTGGAGGCCGCCATTACGGCGCGGCGGCGCGGTCACGACGTTACGATCTTCGAAAAAAGCGATCGTGTCGGCGGCAATCTGCACGGCTACTCGACCAACGATCTGGCCCGACCGGACGATCTGATCTCGGTCATCAACTATTACCGGACCATGATCGGCAAGCTCGGTATCGAAGTCCGTTTCAACACCGAGGCCAATGCCAAGTTCATGCGCAGCATTCTGCACCAGTTCGACGTGTGCATCATCGCAGCGGGCGCGCGCACCGATCTTGGCTACTACCGCCATGTGCCGGGGCACGAGCGCATGGTCGATGCGCTCGATGTCGCCAGAGGCACGGCGAAACCCGGCAAGCGAGTGGTGATGGTCGGCGCGGGCAAGATCGGCTTGACCCTCGCCGAATCCCTGGCCAAGCAAGGACACCAGGTGACGCTGGTCGAGGAGGCCAAGAGCATTGCCAGCGATGTCATGCCGTCGTTCAAATGGCGGCACTCCGCCTGGGTCGAGGAGCTCGACATCAAAACATTGACCTCCACTACCTTGGTCGGCATGGACGACGAGGGGGCGCTGGTCAGGAACAACAAGGGCGAGGAAACGCGAATTCCGGCCGATACCGTCGTCGTCTCCGGGCCGCGCAAGGCCAACCATGACCTTTTCAACGACTTCCTGTGGATGATCGACGAACTGCATGGCGCCGGCGATGCGGTCATTCCGCGCGGACTGGATGCCTCGATCCATGAAGGCTTCAGGATTGGCGTTCGCATTTGATCGCCGATGATGACGTCGATATTCGATGCCGTGGAGCCTTGGCAAGCCATGCTGGACCGGCATCAACCGATGTTTGCCGACATGGTGCCGGGCGCCTCCGTGGGCCTGGTGCGCCGTGAGGGCTCGGGCATCCAGCCGGGCAAGCATGTCGGTGGTTTGGCGAGCGCGGGCGGCGAGATTCCCGTGATGCTGTGGACCGTCGTCGATGGGGGCATGGTGGCCAGCCTGGTTCAGTTCCGGGGTTTGGCCGACATCAAGGTTGACCTGCTGCTGGTCGTTGGCGACCGTGCGGTCGGCAACTTGGCCACCGCGTCGGCCGAGGAACGCATGCCCATGCTCAAGCGTTTGATCCGCAGCGGCGACATCCTGTTCTTCGTCTTTCGCACCAAGTTCGAATTGCAGGATGCGGGCTATGAGGACTTTCTCGATACCCTCGGATTGGCGTTTCTGGGGGCTTGCCGATGATCTTCTACAACCCTTCGGGAGCCCCGGAAATGGCGTGCGACGAGTGCGGCTGCAGATGGTTCGACCGCATCCGCAATGCGTGCTACGAATGCGGTGCCGAGGTGCCCGCGGAAAAAACGGCTGAGTTCGAGCGCGCCCTGGAGACATTCAGGCAGCGCGCCGGAGGTCAACAAACCCAAGACAGGAGCAGCAGAACATGAGCTCGACACAATCAGGCGACGATCTCGCCAAGCGCCTGAGCCGCGCGGAGCGGGACTGGCAGTCGATGCAGCGTATTTGTCATGACTTTTTCCACGGTTGGCGCCGCGTGGTGGCCGATCATCTTGGCGAAGAGAAGGCCAAGGAGCTGGAGGTCGAGTTCTATGGCCGGATCGGGCAAAACACCGGCGCGATGTATCTCCAGCGGGGCGGCAATGCGGACGATCTGGAAAGGATCGTCTTTACGCTGGTGCGCGCCAGCGAGGTGATGGGTGAAGCGGCCCATTTGGCGCGAGACGGCGACGACGTCCTGCTGGTGCACACCGCATGCCCCTGGCAAGACTCGTTTCGCGCCAATCGCATTGCCAATCAATGCCAGGCCGGCTGCGACAACTGGTTTCGCACCACGGCCGCCAGCATCTCGACGCGCATCAAAGTGGTTACCGAAAGCGCCCTGCCCGCCGGAGACGGGACGTGCACAAGGCGTTTTTCGCAATCGGACTGAGGTGAGCCCGTCGCACCAGCCCGTTCGTCTTGCGGCTTGGCAGGATCTCCTGTGCCGACACGCGGACTTGTTCGCTAAGCTCGGCGCGGACGCCCGCCTGGGCTTCGCCGCAGTGCGAGACGACGCCTTGATCGTCTGCCAGCGCGAGCAAGGCGGCTGGCTGGCCTCGGTGCAGCGCTTTACCGGCGTCGGAGAGGCGCCGGTCCACCTCTTGCTGGTCCTCGATGCAGCGACCATGGCGAAAGCGGCGGCGGCCGACCAGGCGGATCTCTTGCCGCTGCTGCGGCGCCAGGTCCGGCTTGGCAATATCGTCTGTTTCCGCAAGGCTGCCCACGAGGAGTTGATGGCGCAGGGATTTGCCGATCTCATGGATGCCTTCGGCATGGACGAAATGGCGCGCGCCCACTGACGCGATTCGTGGCTGGACAGGCCGCCGACCTGGAGGTTGACGGTCTTTACCAGCGCGATCGATGCCATGATGACGCCTGGACGCGGACTATAATCGCGGCTGTCCCAACCGATCCAAGACGTTTTTCACGAGCTGGCCCGATGTTCAATAACCGTCTTGCCTTTGTCGCGAGCGGGGTGCTGGTGTCGTCAATGCCTTTGGCCATGGCGGCAGGCAGTCGCCCCAGTGTCGACGTTGAAGCAGCCAATGCGCGCATTCAGCCGGTCGCGCGTGTCGAACTGGCGCCCCTCGCCGCCAAGAGCAGCGGTCCGCGCAGTGGCGAAGACATGTACAAGGCCGTTTGCGGCGCATGCCACGATGCAGGCGTCGCGGGCGCGCCGAAGACGGGCGACAAGAGCGCCTGGGCGCCGCGTATCGCCATCGGTCTCGATGGTCTGCTGAAGAGCGCCACCGCCGGCAAGAATGCCATGCCGCCGAAGGGGGGCGCCGCCGATGCGACCGAGGACGAGCTCAAGGCGGTGATCGTCTTCATGGCCAACAAATCCGGCGCCAGCTTCAAGTAATCCTATTTCTCCTCGCCTGCCAGCATCGCCTTGAACCGGGCCAGCTTGGCACGGCCGGCGGCCCGCGCTTCGCCGCTCTCGGCTGCGGCGCCTTGCTGTCCCAGGCGTTTCAGGTCGTCGCCCATCTCGGCGACGAAGCGCGAAATCTGCCGTTCCGATATCTCGCGGCCTTGCTTGCGCTTTTCGCACCAAGTGACGGCCAGGCTCATCTGCGCGCGTGTGATGCCGACGTACATCAGCCGCCGCTCCTCCTCGATGCCGGTGTCGTGCAGCGATTCGCGGTGCGGCAGGATGCCCTCCTCGGCGCCGACCAGGAAGACGTGACGGAACTCCAGGCCCTTGGCCGCATGCAGCGTGGCGAGTTGCACCGCGTCTTGCTCGCCGTCCTGCTTGTCGAGCATCGACAACAGCGCGACGGTCTGCGCCAGCTCGATCAGGGTCTTGTGCTCGTCCTCGCCCTTGCGGCGCAGCCAGTCGACGAAGTCGCGCACATTGGCCCATTTCGTTTCCGCCTCGCGCGGTTCGAGCGTCTCGAATAGCCAGGTTTCGTAGCCGATCGCGCGCAGCAGATCGTCCAGCACCTGTCCGGGCGGTTCCCGGCCGGCGCGGTGCTCCATGCGGTTTATGAACTGGCCGAACTCGCGCACGGCGATGAGCGGCTTGGCTGCCAGTTCGGTGTCGATGCCCGGTGCGAAAATGGCGGCGAACAGGCTTTGATGGCGCCGACCGGCGGCCTGGCCGAGCGCTTCCAGCGTGGTGCCGCCGATGCCGCGCTTCGGCGTCGTCACGGCGCGAATGAAGGCGGGGTCGTCGTCCTGGTTGGCCAGCAGGCGCAGGTAGCTGGTCAGATCCTTGATCTCGGCGCGCTCGAAGAAGGACTGGCCGCCGGACAGCAGGTAGGGAATCTTCTGCGCGCGCAATTGCTGCTCGAAAGCACGCGCCTGATGATTGCCGCGATAAAGCACGGCGTAGTCCGACCACTTGCCGCGATGTTCGAAGCGATGCGCCTGCAAGCGCGCGGCGACCCACTCCGCCTCGTGCTCGTTGTCGCGACAGGCCATGACTTGGATGGCGTCGCCATGGCCCCGGTCGGACCACAGCTTCTTCTCGAACAGCTTCGGGTTGTGGCGGATGACGCTGTTGGCGGCGGCGAGGATGCGCGTCGTCGAGCGGTAGTTCTGCTCCAGCGCGATGATCTTGAGGTTGGGATACTCGTCGCGCAGCAGACGCAGGTTGCCGACATCGGCACCGCGCCAGCCGTAGATCGATTGATCGTCGTCGCCGACCGCCGTGAAGCTGGCGCGCGCGCCGGTCAGCGCCTTCATCAGCCGGTATTGACAGCGGTTGGTGTCCTGGTATTCGTCGACCAGCAGATGCCAGATGCGGCTGCGCCAGCGGCCGGCGATATCGTCGTGACTCTCGAACAGCTCCACCGGCAGGCGAATCAGGTCGTCGAAGTCGACCGCCTGGTAGGCGCGCAGCGTGCGCTCGTATTCCGCATAGATTCCGGCGGCACCGGCTTCGAGATCGTCCGCCGCGATCCCCGACGCCTCCTGCGGGCCGACGACGGCGTTTTTCCACAGGGAAATGCGGTTCTGGATCAGTTTCGCCCGCGACTTGTCGGTACCCTTGAGCATCTCCTGGAAGAGCTGCGCGGTATCCGAGGCGTCGAGGATGGAGAAACCGGGTTTCAGGCCGACATGCCGGGCTTCCTGGCGCAGGATGCGCGCGCCCAGGGCGTGAAAGGTGGAGATCGTCAGCCCCTCGGCGCGTCCGGCGACGAGTTTCGCCGCGCGCTCCTTCATCTCCTTCGCCGCCTTGTTGGTGAAGGTGATGGCGGTGACCTTCTCGGGCGCGATGCCCGCTTCGCCGGTCAGCCAGGCGATCTTCTGGGTGATGACGCGCGTCTTGCCGCTGCCGGCGCCGGCCAGCACCAACAGCGGGCCGTCAAGATAGCGGATCGCCTCCCGCTGAGGCGCATTCAGAGCATCGGCGGTCAACGATGATTACTTGCCCAGTGCTCCGAACACCTTTTTGGCCAGGTTGCCGGCGGCATCGACCGGGTTGCTGCGGATGGCTTTTTCCTCTTCGGCGATCATCTTGTACAGGCCGTCGAGCGCCTTGCCGGTGACATAGTTGTCCAACTGGGCATCTTCCTTCTTGATCAGACCGAGGCTTGCCGCCTTGCCGGCAAAATTGTCAAAGGCATCGGCGACTTTCACCTTGGCCATCGCCTGCTGGACGATAGGTTTGAACTTATCCCGCAGCGGCTCGGAAGTGCTGCGCTTGAAGTATTCGGTGGCGGCGTTGTCGCCGCCGGTAACAATGCCCTTGGCATCTTCGACGGACATCGACTTGACCGAGTCCACCAGCAGGGCCTTCGCCTCCGGCACGGCAGCCTCGGCGGCGCGGTTCATGGCGGTTTCGAGTTCGTCGATGGCGCCGCCCATGCCAAGCTTGCGCATCGTCTTGGCGGCTTTCTCGAGATTGCCGGGGAGCCCGATCTTCACCTTGGGATTGCCGAGGAAGCCATCCTTCGAGCCGAGCAGCTCCACGGCCTTGCCCACGCCCTGGGTCAGCGCCTCCTTGAGGCCGCCGGCGGTTTCCGCGCCGCTGATCTGATCCAAAGTCAGCGCCGGCGATACGCCGGCAACCAGCAACGCGGCGATGAACACGAGAAGCTTGCGCATGTATCGGTTCCTTTCGGAAAGGGGAGCCCGTATTCTAACGTTCCGCAGCCGCGATGTCGGCAAGTCGGACAGCCAGGCGGTCGGCCTCGGCGGTCTGGCCGTGGCCTCGGTAAAACAGCACCAGGTTGTTGAGGCTGTCGACGACGAGCGGGTGCCGGGGACCCAGCGCCTTCTCGCGTATGTCGAGTGCGCGGACATAGAGCAATTCAGCCTCGGCCGGCTTGCCGGCGCCATCGCACAATACGGCCAGGTTGCTGGCGGCGCTCGCGACTTCGAGATGGTCGGGACCGAAATGCTTCTCGCGGATCGCCAGCACTTCCCTGAACAGAGGCTCGGCCGCCTCATAGCGCCCCTGATTCCAGTAAAGCAGGCCGAGGCTGTTGAGGCTGCTGGCGACGAGGGGATGATCCCGACCGAACGCCTGTTCGCGCAGCGCCAGCGCTCGACGGAAAAGCGGCTCCGAATATTCGAACCAGCCCCGGCTCCAGAACAACTGGGCCAGGTTGCTGATGCCCTTGGCAAGCGCCGGACTGTCCGGCCCGAAGACTTTTTCCTTGACGTCCAGGGAGCGTCGGTACATGCGCTCGGCTTCGTCGAAGCGCCCCATTTCGTCGTAGAAGACGCCCAGGCGGTTCATCACGTTGGCGAGCAGCTCGTTGGCGATATTGCCGCGCTCGGCTTGCCGCAGAACCTGCAGGCATTTTCGTTCGGCGCTGGCGGCCGGCCGATCGAGCAAGGCGATGCACTGGCGCGCCTGGGCATGCCAGTTGTCGGCCGCCGCAACCGAGGCAGACAGCAGGAGCATCGACAGGGCCAGGCCGGCGCGCTTCATCTCAGAACATCGCCTTGATGGTGGCCTCGAGCGCTTCTGGCCGTACCGGCCCCCAGTGGCTGAGGGCCACCCTGCCGCCGGGGTCGATCAGGAACAGCTTCGGCGGCAGCAGCATGGGTCCGAACACCTCGACGTGCCTCGGCACGCTCATGGCCATCGGGTAGGTGAGACCGCGAGCCTTGATGAACTCATCGACCGGGGCGCGCTCCGTGTTCACGGAGATGGCGATGATTTCCAGCCCCTGGCCGCGATAACGCTCGTAGAGCTGCTGCAGGTCGCTCATCTCCTTGATGCAGGGAGGGCACCACGTCGCCCAAAACGTCACCAGAACGGGTTTTGTCCTCAGCGCGCGCAGGTTGACCACCTTGCCATCCAGCAGCCGGATATCGAGGGCTGGAATTTCGTCGCCCAAGCCGACGCCGGCCAGCACCGGAGCAGCCGGCAGCGTGGACGCCAAGAGCAGGAACAGGAAGAGATGACGCAGCGTCGACACGGGAGCGGCGGTGGGGGGCGATCCGGAATTTTGCTTCACCGGGGACCGCAAGCCAATTCAATGCGCTTATGCGGGAACGAGAATTGACCGGAGTTGCGCCAACGCCGGCGATCGTGTCCGCCGCAAGGGTCTGGTGGCCCGACTCAAGAAAGCGCTTGCAAATTGCCGGCAAGCGCAGAATAATAGTAAAAAAATAACGATCGTTCGGTATGTGTATTGCAGGTATGTTTTCGGGCGGCGTGCGGATCGGGCTTGCCGGACCGGACTTTAAGTCGTCATCTTGCGCATGCATTGTCACTGGAACCAGGAGAAACCATGTGGGTCAGGCGAGTCGATGTTGATGCTGCACAGCTTGGCGATCCCGATGCGGCGATCTGGCATGCCGCCAAGGGCGAAACGGTATCCCTTATCCAGACGCCCGCGGCGATGCAGCCCACCAAGTACATTGCCGCCAAATGGCAGGACAAGCCTTACGGCCAAGTGAAGACTTTGGCGGTCAAGGCGCTGCGCAATGCCGACGAAATCGCCTTTCGACTGGAATGGCAGGACAAGACGAAGAATGAGAGGCGCATCGACAATACCGACTTCCCCGACGCGGTGGCCATGCTGTTCCCGCTCTCCGAGCAATCGCCCTTGATCATGGGGGGCGAAGGGGCGCCGGTGAGCCTCTGGTATTGGCGCGCCGACCATCCGACTCGGGCGCGCAACGATGTCGCCAGCGGCATCGGGACTTCCCGGGTGCTCGATGCGCAGCCTATCGCCGCCCAGGCAACCCATCAGGACGGGCGCTGGTCGGTCGTGCTGCGCCGTTCGCTGCAACTGGAAAAGCCCGTGCCGGAAACACCGCTGTTCGCGCCGGGTCAGGTGCTGCGAACCACCTTTGCCGTATGGGAGGGAGGCAACCTCGAGCGGGCGGGAATCAAGGCATTCTCGCCATCATGGCTGGAACTCACCCTGGAAGCCTGAGAAAGCGCGAGTCAAAAAACCATGAATGAGAAAAATGTCATCGGCAGGGAACTGGAAGGCATCCTGCACAAGCCCAAGCGCCAGTTGGCGATGGTATTCGACCTCAACAAGTGCCTCGGCTGCCATACCTGCGCGATTTCATGCAAGCGCCAATGGACGCGGGAAGAAGGCATGGAGCAGCAGTGGTGGGCCGTGGTGAACACCCAGCCGGGCCTGGGCACGCCCAAGAACTGGGAAAGCCTCGGCGGCGGATGGGATGCCAAGGGCGAACCGCGCTCCAGCAGGATTCCGACGCGCGACGAATTCGGCGATGCCTGGCAGTTCAACAAGGACGAGGTCTTTCACGGCGGCAAAGGCAAGGTCACCTACCTCAAGCCGGTCACTACCCAGGGCGAGGCGCCGGACTGGGGGCCGAACTGGGATGAAGACGAAGGCGGCGGCGAATATCCCAACTCGCACTTCTTCTACCTGCCGCGGATCTGCAATCACTGCACGCATCCCGCCTGCCTGGAAGCCTGCCCGCGCGGCGCCATCTACAAGCGCGCCGAAGACGGCATCGTGCTGATCAACGACAAGCAGTGCAAGGGTTTCCGGTTCTGCATGGAGGCCTGCCCCTACAAGCGCATCTACTACAACCACGTCCGCGATGTCGGCCAGAAATGCATCTTCTGCTTTCCCCGCGTCGAAAAAGGTGTTGCTCCCGCCTGTGCCCGCCAGTGCCCGGGCAGGCTGCGATTCGTCGGCTATCTCGACGACGAGAACGGGCCGATTCACAAGCTGGTGCACCAATGGCGAGTGGCCCTGCCCTTGCATCAGGAGCATGGTACCCAACCCAACGTCTACTACGTGCCTCCCTTGTCGCCTCCCAGCGTGGACATCAACGGCAGGGTGGATCCTTCCCGGCCGCGCATTCCCACGGAGTATCTCGAGGGCCTGTTCGGACCGAGAGTCAGGGAAGTGCTGACGCTTCTCGAGGCCGAGAAGGCGAAAAAGAACCAGGGCCAGCCTTCGGAGCTGATGGATCTTCTGATCGTCTATAAGTGGCCCAATGACATCTTTCCGGATTTCGTGCGCGATCCGGCCGAGTTGTGAGGAGTTGAGCCATGGCGATGGGAATGACCCGACGGACGTTTCTGCTGGGGACCGGCGGTGCGCTGGTGCTGTCCCTGGGCCTGCTCAAATGCAAGAAAACCGGCGCTCCGGCCGATCGCCCCGCCGTGCCCTATGCCGAACGGGTTCCCGATGTCCGCTATCGCGACTTCGAGGATGTCTATCGCAACCAGTGGAAATGGGATAGCGTCGCCAAAGGCACGCACTTCGTGAACTGCTGGTACCAACGGGGCTGCAACTGGAATGTCTACGTCAAGGACGGCCTGGTGTGGCGGGAAGAGCAGTCCGGCACCTACGAGCAGATCGATCCGAAGATTCCCGACTACAACCCGCGCGGCTGCCAGAAGGGCGCCTGCTATTCGGAAAGGATGTACGACGAGTCGAGACTGCGCCATCCGCTCAAGCGGGTGGGGGAGCGGGGCGCCGGGCAATGGAAGCGCGTGAGCTGGGACGAGGCCTTGAACGATATCGCCGACAAGACGATCGACGCGATGATCAGCGGCGACGGCCCCGGCTCGGTCATCTGGGATCAGGGCACGGCGCAGACCAATGGCGGTGCCGGCGTGGCCATGATGCGCACTTCCCTCGTGCTCGACACGCCGGTGCTCGACGTGAACACGGAAATCGGCGACCACCGTCCGGGAGCGGCGGTAACCCTCGGCAAGATGGTCTTCTGCAGCTCGTCCGATGACCTGTTTCACGCCGACCTGATTTTCATCTGGGGCGGCAATCCGATCTACACCCAGATTCCCAATGCGCATTTCATCACCGAGGCGCGCTACAACGGCGCCAAGCTCATCACTATCGCGCCGGACTATTCGGCGTCTGCCATCCACGCCGACCAATGGGTGCCGGTGAAAGTGGCGACCGATGCGGCGCTGGGCCTCGCCATGGCGCACGTCATGATCGAGGAAGACATCTTTAACCGGAAATTCGTCCAGGAGCAGACCGACCTTCCCTTGCTCGTGCGCAGCGACAACGGCCGCTTTCTGCGCGAATCGGACATGAAGCCCGGCGGCGCGGAAGATCGCTTCTATTTCTACGACCTTGCCGCCAAGGGCATCGAACTGGCGCCCCAGAAAACCTTGGCGCTCGAAAACCGGGATCCGGCCCTGGCGGGGGAATACGAGGTTCAGGCGGCGAACGGCAAGCTGAAAGTCACCCCGGTTTTTGTCCGGCTTCGCCAGCACCTGCAGCAGTACACGCCGGAAAAGGCCATGGCCATCTGCGGCGTCGCGCCGGAGACCATTCGTGGCTTGGCGCGGGGTCTGGCCAAGGCGCGCGCCGCCACCTGCATTACCCAGTCGAATTTCTCGAAGTTCTATCACGGCATCGAGATGGAGCGGGCGCAAATCCTGTGCTTCGCCCTGGCCGGACAGATGGGCAGGAAAGGCGCCGGTTACATGTCCTTCCCCTATCTCTCCATCGATGCCGTCGATGGCTTGGGCGTGGCGACCGGCAAGCAGTCGCCGAAGCTGGCGCTGGCGGCGCTGGGCCTGAAGATGGCGCCTGAATTGATCAAAGCCAAGCTCAAGGGTTACACGGCGGAGATGACCACGTTCGAGCTGGGCCGGCAGGAGTATCGGCATGGCGCCTTTCCGGCTTCGCTGCTGTGGCTGTACCACCAGGCGGGCATGGAAGACACGTATGGCCAGACGGAAAAGTGGGACCCGGCGATGAAGCGTCCGCTGGACTCCTATATGAAGGAGGCGGTGGCCAAGGGTTGGCAGGTGAAGCCATCCGATCGGCCGCGCATTTTCTTCGAGGCCGGCGGCAACATCCTGCGCCGCTTCCGCGCCTTCGACAAAGTGGCCGACCGCCTGCTGCCGACGCTCGACCTCATGGTCACCATCGACTGGCGGATGAGCAATACCGCACTCAACAGCGACTACGTGCTGCCGGCGGCGGCCTGGTACGAAAAGGACGACATCACCTGGGCGACGCCGCTGTCGCCGTTCTCGCAAGTGATCACGCGTGCCGCCGCGCCGATCGCAGAAGCCAAGCCCGATTGGGAAATCCACTGCCTGATCCTGAAGGCGATCCAGCGGCGCGCGGGCGAGAGGGGAATCAAGTCGTTCAAGGATCGTCATGGCGTCGAGCGGCCATTCGACGTTTATGACGAATTCACGTTCGGTGGCCGCTATACCGAAAGCAATGTCGCGGAATTCCTGGACCTGCTTCTCGAGCTGTCCACCAACGTTGGCGACGCCAACTGGGAGAAGATCAAGAAGAAGGGTTTTCAACGCTTCACCGCGCTGGGCGAGAACAGCTACATGAACATCGGCAACGCCACCGACGTCAAGGAGAACGAGCCGATCACCGCCGGCTTGTGGCACACCGAAAAGAAAATGCCCTGGCCGACGCTGACCCGGCGCATGCAGTTCTGCATCGACCATCCGTTCTACGAGGAACTGGGGGAGGTGCTGCCGGTGCACAAGGACCAGCCGAACATCGGCGGCGACTATCCGCTCTACCTGACCGGCGGCCACACGCGCTGGTCGATTCACTCCACATGGCGGGACCAGCGCCACATGCAGCAATTGAATCGCGGCCAGCCGGTGATCTACATCAGCGTCGAAGACGCCGCCGCGCGGGGCATCCAGGATGGCGACCAGGTGCGCCTGTTCAACGACATCAGCTCCGCGCAACTCATGGCGAAAGTGGCGCCGGCCCATCGTCCCGGGCAGGTCACGGTGTATCACGCATGGGAGCCCTTCATGGCCAAGGGACGCACCACCTACACGTCCGTGACGCCGAATCCCATCAATCCGCTCCAGCTGGCCGGCGGCTATTTCCACATCCAGCCGCGTCCCGCGGAGTTCGCCCCCGGTTCAACCGATCGCGCGACCCGGGTTCAGATCGAGAAAATCCACTGAGCTTGGCAAACAAGCCGGCGGGAGCGGTCAGACTTCCGCGACGTTCAGTACGATCTTGCCTCGCACGTGGCCCGTCTGGATCGCGATATGGGCCTGGGCGGCCTGTTCCAGCGGCAGCGTCCGCATCGGCGGTAGCGTGACGTGCCCGCGCGCGATCAGGCCGGCGATCGTGGCCAGCGAGCCGCCGCAAGCGACGTCGGACATGGTTGAGAAGATCCGGCAAACCTGGCGCGCCTCGGCTGCCGCGAAGCTCGCTTCGATGTTGCCGTCATCGGTCAGCGTCGGTATGCTGACGTAAGCGCCGCGGGGGCGCACCATGTTCAGGCCGCCGGGCAAGGTGCTGGCGCCGACCGCGTCCACCAGCATGTCGAGGCCGTCGGGCGCCCAGGCCCTGATCGCTTCGGCGATGTCTTCCAGACGGTAGTCGATCACCCGCTCCGCACCCAAGCCGCGCACATAGTCGACGTTGGCGGTGCTGCACGTGGCAGCCACGGCAGCGCCGGCCCAGCGGGCGAACTGAACGGCGAAGCTGCCCAGCCCGCCCGAGCCGCCGTGAATCATGATTCTTTGGCCCGCCCGGAGTCCGCCGCGATCGAACAGAGCCTGCCAGCCGGTCAGCGCCGCCACGGGAATCGATGCCGCTGCCGCGAAGCTCATGGCGGCGGGAATCGCCGCTGTCCGGTCGGCATCGGCCACCATGAATTCGGCGTAGCTGCCCCAGGCGCTCTGGCCGTGGTTGCCGGGCGTGAACACCCGGTCGCCGGGCCGCGGGCTCTCGACGCCCGGTCCCACCCGCTCGACCACGCCCGCCGCGTCGAAACCGAGGATGTAGGGAAATCGATAGGGCGCGTAAATCGCGAGCATGCCTTCACGATCTTTCCAGTCGGCGGGATTGACGCCCGCGCAGGCAACGCGGATCAACACCTGGCCCGGACCCGGTTCGGGCGTCGGCACTTCGGCGAGGCGCAGCACTTCCGGTCCGCCGGTTTTTTCCATGATCATTGCGCGCATGAACAGGCTCCTATGGCTCGGGAACGTACACGTCGGGCGGGCGTCGGGCGAGGATGCCCTCTACTCGTTGTCGGAAAGCATGATCGAGGTTTTCCGGGAAGGGCAGGATCCAGAAGAGCCCCGCCTGGATGCCGGCGAATAAGTGCGCCGCCGACTGGTCCGGCGTGATGCCGCCCGCGCCGTTCACATGCCCCTGGATGAAGTCGACGAAGCTGCGAACCGCCGGGTTGCCGCCGCCGTCCCCGAAGGGAGCGTCGAAGATGCCGCTGCGGACCGGGCCGGGGTCCAGCACCGACACGCCGATGGGCGCCCCGAGCATCTTCAATTCTCCGTAAAGGGATTCGGAGAGGCTGACCACGGCCGCCTTGCTGGCGTTGTAGGGCGCGAGCATCGGACTGCTCAGGAAGCCGCCGAGCGACGCGGTATTGACGATATGGGCCGGTGTGCCATCCTTCAGCAGACGCGGCACGAAAGCACGCAGACCATGATGGACGCCCATCACGTTGACCGAGAAGCAGCGCTGGAAGTGCTCGGGCGATATCTCCCAGCTCAAGCCCGCGCGCAGCACCCCGGCGTTGTTGAAGAGCAGATCGACGCGGCCGAAGCGGCGCCAGGCCTGGTCGGCCAGATGCTCCAGGGCAGCCGGATCGGCCACGTCGGTGGGGACCGTGATTACCTCGGTCTCGAGGGTGCCGGCGACCGTGTCAAGCTGGCCGGCATCGAGATCGGCCAGCACCAGGTTCATTCCCAGTGCCGCGGCCTGGCGCGCCAGACCGCTGCCGACGCCGCCGGCAGCGCCCGTGATCACGGCCGTGCCCCCCTGAAAGCGAATGTTCGTCGTCATCGATGTCTCCTATTCACCCGCCGGGGATATGTTTTTGGCATCGGCGATCGACGTCACCTTTTTCGTCTACCAACATGCGCATGCGACGGCTTCTCTCATGGCGCTTGCGAATCGCTTTCGGCCCCGAGGATTCCGCGACTCATCGCGCAGTAGGCATGGCATAGCCGGGCGTCGACGATCTGCCGGCCCGATTCGGGGTCGAAGCTGCCGTCGAGATAGGCCCAGTGATACGGATGGGCCATGTAGGCGCCGGCGAGACCCGCCAGGTCGGCATATTCCTGTTCCCAGACGTAGCTCCAGTCGGGGCTCGCGGGATTTGGCCGCCCGGCCGCCGGCAACGCGCGGCTCAGGCGCCAGTTGAGAATCTCGGGAATGTAGGCCGGCATGGCCAGTTGATTCCGCTCGAAGGCGCGCCGTTGTTCGTCGCCGACGCCTGGCAGCAGCCGGAACAGCGCGGTTCGCTTGATGCCGGCGGTCAGCCCGGGCTGCCGGCTGCCGGCAGCCACCGTCGCCAAGGCGATCGGCTCGAAGCCCACCTGCAAGCGATTCAGCAACGGCATCAGCGTTTGCGTCCAATGCGCCGAGGCCTTCACTGCCTCAGCGGCGGCTGCATCGTCGTAGCGGACATCCCAGGTGTAGTGGCCCGCGCCGAATTGAAGGTCGAGGTTCGTGCCCAGATGAACCTGACGAACGCCGGGGAGTCCGCCGGTCGCGGACAGCGCCGCTTCCAGCGCATCCCGATCGGCGCGGTCGACCGTGGGACGCAGATGCAACTGGGCCGTTTCGCGCCAGCCTTGTGGCTCGGTCAGGAACGCTGTGAGGGATGCCGGTTCGGGCAGGGGCTCGCGAGCGAAGCCGTCGGGGCGAAGAAACTCACGGTGCCGCCCGGTGCAGAAGCGATCGACCTCGTCCCAGAAAGCGGCCACGGAAGGGTCTTGAACCGCCATGCCGCGCGCCGTCCAGAAGGCGCCGACATCGTCGAGTCGCCAGCGCATCCAGAAGACACAGGGTTCGTCCGCCAAAGTCAGCGGTGGCGACACGCCGCTGTCCAGCAAGATCAGGCCGCGTGCGCGTGCGCCGGGAAGGTAGCGCTGCTCCAGCAATGCGCGCAGCCTGGGCAGATCCGCCCCTGCAACCGCAATTCGATCTTGCACGATGATCATCCCGTCCCCTTTGCCGCAAAAAAAGCTTGCAAATTGCCAACGGCGAAAGAATAATATCAAAAAAATAACGATCGTTCGGTATGTGAGGGGGCACGATGGTAATGACAATCGACGACGATACGGCGCTGGTCGCGAGACTGCGCGCCCTGATCGGCGAAAAGGGGACGCCGCAGCAGGCTCGGGACCCCGTTAACCTGGCGACCATTCGCACCTGGTGCGACGCCATGGGCGAGCAGAATCCCGTCCATACCGATCCAGCGGCCGCCGCGCGCTCGCCGTGGGGCGAAATCGTTGCGCCGTCCGCCATGCTGGGCGTCTGGACGCTGGCCGGCAATGTGCCGCGCGTGCTGGATCCCGGTTGTCCCCGCAGCCGCGCCTTGAGCATGCTCGACGAAGCCGGCTATCCCTCGGTGATCGGCACCGACACGGAGGAGCGCTATCTGCGTCCGCTCCGGCTTGGGGAACAGCTGACTGGCGTTCTTTCGCTGGTGGAGGTGTCGGACCAGAAGACCACCGGATTGGGCACCGGCTACTTTCTCACGACGCTCACGGAGTTCGCCAACCAGCAAGGCGAGCTCGTCGGCACGTGGAAGTTCCGCGTCTTCAAGTTCAAGCCGCGCGTGCCCACGGAAGAAGAGCTGGCGAAAAAGCAGGCCCAGAAAGAGCAGCTCGCCAAAATTCCCAAGCACATGCTGGTGCGGCCCCGGCCAGCCGTGATGAAGGAAACGGCCTTCTTCTGGGAAGGCTGCAAGGCCGGCGAGCTACGCATCCAGCAGTGCGCCGCCTGTGCGCATCTGGCGCATCCGCCGGTGGTGCGCTGCCCCGCGTGCGGCGGCTACGATCTGCGCTACACGGTGGCCAGCGGCAAAGCGACGCTGCACAGCTACGTCGAGCCGGTTTACCCGCCGATGCCCTTCATGACCTATCCCTATGTCGTCGGCCTGGTCGACCTGGAAGAGGGCACGCGGCTGCTGACCAATATCGTCCATTGCCCGCCCGATCTGGTCAAGGTGGGCATGGCGCTGGAATTGGTCTTTCAGGAGACCGACCCCGACATGCGGCTGCCGATGTTCCGCCCGGCGCCACCTCCCCAAAACGCTGCGACGCTGGCCTACGAGGACATTCAGATCGGCCAGGCGCTGCCGCTGTGGCCGGTGGAGGTGACGACCCGCCTGATCGTCGCCGGCGCCCTGGCCACGCGCGACTTCGAGGACATCCACCACGAAGTCGCCGCCGCGCGCCGCGCGGGAATGAAGGATCTGTTCATGAACGTGCTGACCACCAACGGCCTGTGCTCACGCTATCTCGGCGACTGGGCCGGCCCGCAGGCGCGCGTTTCGGGGGTCAAGGTCCGCCTGGGCGTGCCCAACGTGGCCGGCGACACCATGACTTTTTCGGCGACGGTGACCGACAAGCAGCGCCTCGAAGGCAAGGGCATCGTCACGCTCGCCCTGCGTTGCTCGAACAGCAAGGGCGACCACGCCAAGGGCGACGCGATGGTGGAACTGCCACTCGGAGGAAAACGGTAAATGGCCATGTCATTCGCGGGAAGGACCGCCATCGCCGGTATCGGCGCCACCGATTTCTCCAAGTGCTCGGGGCGCAGCACGCTGCGCCTGGCCGTGGAAGCCTGCGACGCCGCGTTGCAGGACGCCGGCCTAGCGCCGGGCATGATCGATGGCATGATCACCTACACGGCCGACGACAATCCGGAGATCGACCTCTGCCGCAGCCTCGGCATCGACCGGCTGACGCATTTCTCCTGCATTCCGCACTGGGGCGGCGCCGGCTGCGGCGCCGTGCATCAGGCGGCCATGGCCGTGGCCAGCGGCGTCTGCAACTACTGTCTGGTCTACCGCGCTTTCAACGAACGCTCGGAGGTTCGTTTTGGCGTCGGCGTCCAGGAGCGCGAGCCGCGCCCGATTCCCATGGAAGTCGACTTCGGCTGGAGTTCGCCTTTCGGCTTGCTGACGCCGGCGGCGTGGGTGGCCATGTTCGCCACGCGCTACATGCACGAGTACGGCGCCACCAGCGAGGATTTCGGGCGCGTCGCGGTGATCAGCCGCAAGTATGCGGCCAACAATCCGGCGGCCTTTTTCCACGGCAAGCCGATCACCCTGGAAGAGCATCAGGCCAGCCGGTGGATCGCCAAGCCGGTGCGCTTGCTCGACTGCTGCCAGGAATCCGACGGCGGCCAGGCGATCCTGGTCACGACGCTGGCGCGCGCCCGCGACCTGCGCCAGACGCCGGCCGTCATCACCGCTTCGGCGCAAGGCTCCTGCGACGACCAGCAGATGATGAAGAGCTACTACCGCAAGGACATCACGGGCGTTCCGGAGTTGAAGCTCTGCGCCGACCAGCTCTACGCCGATTCCGGCCTGTCCGCCGCGGATATCCAGGCCGCGATTCTCTATGACCACTTTTCGCCGCTGGTGCTGCCGCAACTCGAAGAGTTCGGCTTTTGCCAGCGCGGGGAAGCCAAGGACTTCGTCCGCGACGGCAACCTGGAGCTCGACGGACGCCTGCCGATCAATACGCACGGCGGACAGATCGGCGAAGCCTACCTGCACGGCCTGAACGGCGTGGCCGAGGGCGCCCGGTTGGTGCGCGGAACCTCGTGCAACCAGCCATTGCGGCCGGTACAGAACGTCGTGGTGACTTCGGCGGCCGGCGTGCCGTCGAGCGCCTTGATACTTTCCAGAGACCACTAGCCAGCGCAAGACAAGGGGAGGCAGATGAACGGCAACACGGGCTTCGACTACGCGGCAATGCCGGATGTAACCGCCTCGGCCGCGGC
>WBZU01000242.1_pt2 | contig 32889 bp, 25 predicted proteins | sample 5204311 | NCBI WGS metagenome assembly WBZU01 (sample SAMN12344359, study PRJNA552823) | activated sludge metagenome | biome: Activated sludge suspended growth; feature: Nitrification reactor; material: Wastewater; isolation source: activated sludge from nitrification reactor of wastewater...
AATGGCAGAACGACAAAGGTGGGCATCGAAAAGAAGGCGGGGCATTGACTTATGTCGTCCGCTCGGTAATGTGAAATCATGATGCGACTTCAGCTTGTAATGGTTTTGATGGTTACGCTCGTGGGTTGCGGAAGCAACGTCGAAGGCGGGGGCGATGGTGGAGCCGGAGGGTCCGGTGGAAATGGTGGAGCCGGGGGGTCCGGCGGAAATGGTGGAGGTTCGTCGGTGCAATGCGTCGGAGATACTCCGATGTTTCCGATGTTCGACAAGGCCTGTGCGATGCCGAGCGATTGTGTCGTCGCCCTGCACACCGTGAATTGTTGCGGCACAATGGTGGCCCTTGGGATCAATGCCGCAGAAAAATCGGCATTCGACGCGGCCGAAGCGACATGTGACATGCAATATCCCGGATGCGGATGCGCGCAAATGCCCACGACCACCGAAGACGGGAAAATGTCGATGGATGATACGCAGATTCAGGTGGGTTGTACGAATGGGCAATGCACGACGTTTTTGCCATGAAAAACGATTTACCGCAACATCGACGAAATCAACCGCCGGTGAGGCTCTTGCAGCAGCCCGTCACGCAATAATACCCCGACGGGCACGGATCCTGTCCCACTTCGCCGCAGGGCTGTACACCCATGGGGCATTGGCTCGAACCGCCGCCGTCCATGTTGTTCATGCATTCGGGCGGCAGATCCGGTTTGCCAATACAAATCTCGCATTGCGCACAAGCGTTCAAGCAGCTCGTCACGGGCGTGCACGCTTTGCATTTCGTCGGGTCATTGATGACATCCGCGGTGCATGAGCCCGCGCCGTTGACTTCCGAGCCGAGCCAAACGAATTTTCCGCTGCCCGAGGGCAATTCGCAGCAGCCGAAACAATCGCATCCGTTCGGGGTGATATTGAGGCAGAAATCAAGACAGGTTTGCGGCTGTTGTTGTTGCAGCTGCGAACATGTCAGGTTTGTCCCGGATATGTTCGTGTTGACGTTGTAGGCGCACTTGTTGAATGGTTCGGGCGAACCGGGAGCCATGGACTCGAGCGGGTCGCACTTGTGGTTCCAGAAGCAATTGTCGTCCCCGGATCCGCTGTTCGAATCCCAGTAACAATCCACGTCGCAGGCGGGCCCCGATTGTCCCGGAATACCGCCGTAATAGCTGTTTTCCGTATTGTCGCAAGGCCCGAGGCAGTCGGGATCCTGCCAATCCGTCAGCCCATCCATATCGTTGTCAATGGCGTCGCCGCATTGGTACGTTTGATTCAGACATTTCACCGGCATGATCACGACCGGCCCCGAATCGACACCGGCGTCGGTGATCATCCCGCTGCTGCTCGTGCTGCTGCTGCTCGTACTGCTGCTGCTGCTGCTCGCGCCCCCCATTCCACCGCCGGCGACACCCGCTCCGCCCATGCCCCCACCGCCAAGACCAGCCGAACCGCCGGTTCCCGTGCCGCCCATACCGCCCGACGCATTCATACCGCCGGCGCCGCCATTCATTCCACCACTTCCTGCTGAACCACCTTTTCCGGCCGAACCACCCGCACCTCCTTTTCCAGCTTCCCCGGTGCTCGATGTGGTTGTACTGGACGAACTGGATGTGGAGCCGCCATTCGGCGCATCACTACAACCAACGGCAATAGCGGTGGGAAATGCGGCCAGGGCAAAAAGGGCCAAGGTAATACGAGTCAATATCCGCATGAGGTTCTCCTTCGGAAACGAATCGAAGAATGCGTTTCGGGAACAGCCGGAAGATACTTGCGCGAATTTACCGAGCAAGTAGAAAATGGGGGACGGACGCGGAGCGCGCGACGAAAACCAATTTGTCGGATTGGGTGGTCAGTCGAGTTATCGTCCGCGACGCAATATGCGACCGACTTTTTTCCATAACAAGTCGGAGGTCGCGGGCGAACCGACGGCATCGGAGGCACCGGCGGAGACCAATTGCGTCATTTTCTGCGGCACGAGGCCCGAGGCACAAACGACTGTTTTCACTGCAGGTGCCAGGCGGCGAATTTCGCCGAGCGTCTGAACCGCCAATGGAATATCGCTGCCCGCATCGAGGACCAAAACCGACAATTTTTTGGACACGAGCTCGTTGACGGATTGAACGTTCACGAGGAGAATACCTTGCGCGGCCAAACCCATGGTACAAGCGTCGTCGACGCCGATGGTTGGCGTAATGGCCCAGAGCGCGACTTGCTTGCCGTCGAAATCCATCGGCGCCGCCATATCGCTGGTGGTCGCCGCTTCGTGGTCGCTCCATTGCGGAATACGTGAAATTCGCGATCCAAGCGGTTCGTCGCCCTTACGCGTAACGAGCGCGGACGCGAGCGACGTGTCATCGAATGCGGCAAGAAGACGTTCCCGCACGTCGCCCACGCTTCGCGGACGTTTTTCCGGTGCTTTCGCCAGCATATCGAGGCGCAATCGTTCGAGCAGCGGCGGCACGGGTTCCGCCCCCGGTGGTCGAGCCAATGCCGGTGGAGGCATATACAAATGGCCCGCAATGGCATCCACGGCGCGTTTTCCACCGAACGGCGGACGCCCTTGCAACAACGTCGTCAAAACGCAGCCCAAGGAATAAATATCGGATTCGGGTCCCACGGCGAGCGAATAACATTGCTCGGGACTCATGTATTCGGGCGTGCCGGCCAGAGCTTCCGGCTTCGTCAATGTCGGACCGGCATCTTCGTCGCGGGAAACTTCCACGTGAGCCAAACCGAAATCGAGGATCTTGACGGTTCGCACACCGCCGACTTCGGTGACGAACATATTTTCGGGTTTTACATCGCGATGAATGATCCCTCGAGCGTGCGCCGCTTCGAATGCCGATAAAATCTGCGACATGATCTCGAGGACATCTTTTAATGGTAACATCAAGTCAAACGCGCGGAGGTACGTCTGAAGCGTCACCCCGTCGAGCCATTCCATCACGAGGTACGGGATGGACTCGTTTTCGTTACCATAATCGAGCACCCGCACGACGTTGGGGTGGTTCAATTGCGCCGACGCCCGCGCTTCTCGATAAAAACGACGCACGACATCGGGTTCCGCCGCGCGATTCTTATGCAACACTTTCACGGCGACCGGCATGTGCAGCGTCAGGTGTTCGGCTCGATAAACTTCACCCATACCGCCGGCGCCCATACGCTCCTCGAGGCGGTACTTGCCCGCAATCACGCGACCCGCATGCGTGCCCATCGGGGGCATTTCATCAATCACCGCGTCACCTCGACCGTATGAATTCCGAACGATAACATGCCCACCGCTCCCCATTTCGATTCGAAGCTCTCGGCGCGACCAACCCAGCCGCCGAGCGCGGCGAAATAATTGCCGCCCACTTCGAAACCGGCGGAAAGACCGAACGGAAAAACGTCCCGTTTGTCGCGCATGATCATCCAATGTACATCCGCGACGGCATACGCGCGCATCCAAGCCGCCACATCGTACGTTCCACCGGCCAGGACATACGGGGCGAATCGAGGAACACGGGACATCTCGTCGCTCAATGCAAACACGCCGCCGGCATTCACGAGCCACGTTAATTTGGAATTGGCGGAACCTCCAAGGGCCAATCCCGCATCGAAACGAAATGGTTGTCCCTGCATTACCATGGGCAACCCCACGCGCAATGCCGGGCCAAACTCCAATTCGGCGTCGCCACGACGAATCAAGCGATGACGCACACCGAGCCACGCCGTGTTTTCCACCAGCGGAGCATCGGTCGACCTGCGCGGACCGTCATCGTCTTCGAGCGCCGGAGACTCGACCAAGGCATCGAATCCCCATCGTCCAAGGCTCCCGCTCGCCCGCAAATTACCTTGCAATACAGGCCCTCGCGCCGTAACTCCGGCCGCGATTCCCACGCCTGCCGCCATCGGCGCCGTCGGCGTCCACCACGGCACGCCCGTAGCTGCCGCAGGCCGCGGCGACGACAATTTGAGTCCCAATTGCCGAACGGGTTGGGGGACGAGGTCCAAGGGTTTCGGTTTTTCCGGAATAACCATCGAATTCGACCCGAGCAGACGGCCCTTGTCATCCGTCACGTCAAATCGCATTTCCCCCGCGGCATCCCCCGCGGCGATGGAACCCATGAACGATTTGTCCGGCTGAACTTCGAGCGCAATCGTCTCCGTGCGCTCACCGATGTGCGCGCGAAGCATTGGGGAAATCCGCTTGACGATGTCAATGTCTTTTGCCCCCTCGAAGGAGATGCGCACCGTTGAAATTCGTTTTTCCGAATCAAACGACGGGATCGGGTTTGCCTTCACTTGCGTGTATTCGACGACAATGTTTTCGATCTTTCCCGCAGCGGTGCGAATACGCATATTCTTCGGCGATTGCCGCAAAAGATCGATTTCGCTGGGAATGTCCCCGAACGGCCCGTCGTCGAGCGACAACGAGAGCCCCGATTGCGTGTCGAACTTCAACATCCCGTAAGGATTGGCGATGACTCTGCCCCCTTCGAGGCGACTGCCTTCACCGCGAATTTCCGCGGCGACCACTTCGATGATCCGAATTTCCGACGCAATGCCGAGGTATTCTTCGGTATCGATCGCTCGAACGCGGAGCCGATACGTGCCCGGGGGAAACTTCTCGGCGCGAAATGATTTGATATCCGCCCCGATCTCTTCACGCACGACGAGATCGTGAAAACCTTCGTCGCGTGAAACTTCGAACCGATACGCCTTGGCTTTGTCCACCGCCGACCAATTCGTCGTCAGAATCGCGGTTCCCGCCGGAGCGAGCACGATGTTGGGTGAACCGCCCGATTGCCACACGGGAGCGGGAGGTAACGGTCTGGGCGGCGCCGGCGGCGCATTACCCGCAAAACGCGTGCCGAAATCCTTGGGAACCACGACGGTTTTTCCCCCCGATTCGACGTTGCATTTTCCTTCGAACACGGCAACGGTGGTCCGATTCTCTTTGCGTTCGACGACGGTATCTCGTGATTGCGCACTTACCAGCCCGCCCTCGGGTACCGCGACGATGGCCGGTTCTCCACGAAGCGCCGACAAACCTGCTTGAACTTCCCCCGATTGCAATTCCACCGTGGGCGCGACTTTGGAGACTTTCGTTTTATTCGCCGTGCCATACACGACAATCAGGGTATTTTGCGCAAAAAAAACATGTGTATGGTCGAGAAATTCAATATGCGCTCGACCTTCATCCATTGTCTGTAGGTTGTGATTGCGATAAAGCGGCGCGCCGCTGGTGACAATCGACCACGACCCTCCGGAGGGTCGACCACGTACGTCGGGATGACTCGATTTGACTTGAGCATCGGGGACGTTGGTCACTTTTTTGGGCAGGATCAACGTCATCCCTTCGGGCAAAGGTTTGCCCGCCGCGCACACCACCCGATTGTATCGTCCAATCAAAGGCACGTGCGTTGCCGAGCCGTAGAGGGCTTTCGCAATGTCCTCGCACGTTTCACCTTTTTGAACCCCCCATTGCATGATGGGCTCGACGAATCCCGGCGGCGGTGCAGTATCGGCCCGAGCGGGCAGCGCTGCTCCCATCACGCCCAATCCCACGATCAGACGTACATTTTTCGCCTTCATCTTCAAATTACCTTGGCCCAATCAATGACCCGGAGCGCGATCTCGCCCCTTTGAAAACCGCCACGTAGACGTGATACGTTGCTTGTACCCCAAAATCGAGCACGTTCCCAACGACATCTTTCACTGGAGCGTTCCAAAGCGTAAAGCTTGGATAGGCGCAATCATCAACCATCTTCCGAGGTGTTCGGCCATGCCCGCCCGTTGGGCACATTCACTCGCTTTCGCCGGCTTCATTGCGCTCGCGCCGAGCTCGGCGTCGTCGCAAACGGCTACGGCTCTCGATCGATTCGATCCCGCCCCGGCCGGTGATGGATTTTTCGCAGTGCCTCGTGCCGACGTTCGCGGTCATTTACGCCCGTCCGCCACCCTCACGTTCTCCTACGCCCACGCGCCTTTGCAGCTGCGCACCTACGACGTTGCCTCAGGACAAACCGTCTCGGAAAGCGACCTCGTCAGCTATCAATTGGCCGCTCATGTCCTGGCCTCGATCGAGCTCGGACGACGTATCAAACTCGACCTCGACGTTCCGCTCACCCTCGCTCAAGGCGGCGATTCTCCAGCCGTCGACCTGAACACCACCTCGATTCTCACGCCGAAACCGCAATCGTTTGTCTCGCCAAGCGGCCCGGCGATGAACGACATGCGTCTCGGTGCCCGCATGGCGCTCTTGCGCCAACGCGGCCTCATCCCCGCCGCAGCCGTCGCCTACTCGGTCTGGTTTCCGTCGGGAAATGCCGATGCATACACGAGCACAGGCTACATTCGACACGCCCCGTCGATCGTGTTCGGAGCGGAAATCGGCCGCTACGCTTGGTCACTCACCGCAGGGCGTCGTGTCCAGGATAGTCGCCGTGGCACCGGACTCATCGGCAGCGAAATCGTTGGTGGTGCAAGCTTCTCGACTCGGTTCGACAAACTCACCGCGCAAGCCGAATTGTTCGGCTCCGTCGCCACGACCGACCCATCGCCGATCGGCTCGGCCAAACCCAACATGGAACTGTTGGTGGGCGGGCAATACAGTTTCGGACCGTTGACCGCCGGAATCATGGCGGGTCCCGGACTTTTTCGCGGGATCGGAACCCCGACGTTTCGCGTCCTCATCTCCATCGGCACGAATTTCGGCGCGACCGACACGACAGAGGCCTCGACCAAGGTCGAAACCGCGGTTCGTTCTTCCGAAACACCCGCCAAACCCGATTCGGCCGGCGCTTCAAACTCCCACGCCCGCGACCCCAAACACTCGCCCGCGCTCGCGCCCGACCGCGATGGCGACTCGGTCGCCGACGAGCAGGACGTTTGTCCGGACGTTTCGGGCGACGCCACCGCAGCAGCGCCACGACGTGGATGCCCCGCCGATCGTGACGGAGATTCGATCGTGGATGTCGATGATCGATGTCCCGACGAAAAAGGAGTAGCCACCGCGGATCTCGAGCGATTCGGTTGTCCGCTCGATACGGATGGCGATCACTTCGCGGATGCCGTGGACGCTTGCCCGAACGAAAAAGGTGACGCGAACGAAGATCCCAAGAAAAACGGGTGTCCCACGTCCGTGCGCGTCGAAGGAACCCAAATCGTGATCCTTCAGGAAGTCAACTTCGCCACAGGCATCGACGTCATCCGACCGGACAGTTTTCCGCTGCTCGAACAAGTCGCGGCCGTCCTCAAGCAACATCCCGAGATCGCCCGCGTCGCGGTCGATGGTCACACCGACAATGCCGGTTTGGAAAAAGCGAACATCACCCTTTCGCAAAAACGAGCTGTCGCCGTCGCTACGTGGCTCGTCGACCATGGCATCGATGCTCGACGCCTCGAAGCGCGAGGGTTTGGCCCGCGCAGACCCATCGCTTCCAACAATACGCCGGCCGGTAAAGCCAAAAATCGCCGCGTGGAATTTCAAATCTTGAAACGTTCGGCCGAAGGCTCCGCCGCCTGGCGCGCAGGTACAATCCAATGAAACTCGGCGCTCGCGCGCTCGTGCTGTTCTCCATCGTCGGCGTCGTTCCCGTCACGCTCGTCGTCTCGCTGCTCATCTCGGTCAATCAACGCGCCGTCGTCACGACGGAACAGCAGCTCCAAGTCGCCACCATCGAAGAACTGAAGCACGTCACCATGAGCCACATCGACGGCGCTCGTGATGACGCCAATGCCGTCGCGTTTGCGCTCGCCGATGCGGCGAAAGCCCCGCCGACCACCGGCGATGGCCTCGATGTCGTCCGAGCGATCCTCGCGTCTCGTCAAGAGCTTGACGCCGTTCGTTTCGAAGTTCCAAGTCGCAATGTGAGCACGATCATTCGTCGTCGTAACGACGCCGGCGACACGAGCGAAGTGCCTTCATCGACAGCCGAATTACAGCGTATCGCGGATGAACGCGGCATGGCCGTCGCCAGCCTCGGACAAGGCAAAGGCATCGTCGTCGTTCCGATTCGACCACGGGAAGAGATTGGTAAAGACAAACCAGCCTCTCTTGAAGCCAAAGGTTACGTCACCGCGGCTCTCGTCCTGCGCGACATGCAACGCGAGCTCGAGGATGTGGCTGCGCGGCGCTTCAGCGGAGTCGTGGGTGTAGCCGTCGTCGATGCTCGACGAATCCCGGTTGCATCGTACAACATGCCCGAGTTCGACAAACTCCCGAGTCCCGCCGAGCATCCGCTTTGGGAGGGGTACTCGAAGGAAAACACGACCATCGTCGGTGTGGGACGAGTTGCCCCGTTCATGAATCCCGGCGGCGTCAAGATGATCGGCGTGCTCGAGTTGATTCCGAACTTGGGCTGGGGCGTGATCGCCGTTCGCCGTGAAGAAGACGCTTACGCCGTGCTGGAAACGATGCGCAAACAGGGCTTGTACGTCACCGTGTTGGCCATTCTTTTGGCGCTGGGCGTGGGCGCTTGGGCGGCCCGATCGGTGTCCAAGCCGATTGTCAAGCTCGCCGCACAAGCCCGACGCTTGGGCGAGCGCAAGTGGCGCGATGTCGCGCTCGAGACGACGCGTACGGATGAAATCGGCGATTTGACGCGTGAGTTTTCCACCATGGCGCACGACCTGGAAGAAAGCGAAGCCCTGGTCGTTCGTCAAGCCAAACAACGTGCGGACTTGGGCCGATTCTTGAGCAAAGAATTGGTCGACGCGATCGTGTCGGGAGAACACGAAGTCTCCCTCGGAGGTCGACGAGCGACGGTGAGCGTGCTTTTTGCCGACGTCGTGGCATTTACGCCGCTCGCGGAATCCAAGCCGGCCGAAGAGGTCGTGGCGATTTTGAATGAATTGTTTTCGATTCTCACCGAAGTGGTATTTCGTCACGGAGGCACGGTCGATAAATTCGTCGGCGATTGCATCATGGCCGTATGGGGAGCGCCGGTGGCGCAAGAAGATCACGCCAATCGAGCGTTGGCGGCGGCCGAAGACATGATGCGGTTTCTCGAAACGGCGAATGATTCGTTCAAGGAACGTTATGGAATTACGCTGGAGCTCGGGATTGGAATCAACTCCGGCGAAGTTTTGGTCGGGAACATCGGTTCGGACAAACGCATGGAGTATACGGTCATCGGCGATGTGGTGAACGTGGCCGCTCGTCTCGAAGCGATTGCCCGACCGAATCAAGTTTTGCTGGCGGATACGACGCGAGAGATGGCCCAGGAAGAATTCGAGATTCACTTCCTGGGCGAACGAGCCGTCACGGGACGCAAAGCGCTCACGAAGGTTTACGAATTGATCGTGTCGTAACCCGTCGAGTCTTCGTTATTCGAGCGAAACGGTCCCCGCGCCGCCATTGACGGTAATGACCTGTCCCGTGGTGATTCTTCGCGTTGCTTCAGGCACGCCGACGACGGCCGGAATGCCGTATTCGCGTGCCACGACGGATCCGTGGGACATGCTTCCGCCCATTTCCATCACGAGGCCCGCGGCTGTCAAAAACAATGGCGTCCAGCCGGGATCGGTCGACGGCGCGACGAGAATTTCGCCGGGTTCGATTTTCGCGCCGATCGGATCCAAAATCACCCGCGCTTTACCGCTGACGACGCCCGAAGAGGCCGGTGTACCGGACAACCCATGGCCTCCGGCATTTCGAGACAAACTCACTTCGGGTTCGGTGCCGTCGGAAAGAATGACGCGCGGCACGTGTTTCCGGCCCATTTCCTGCTTTCGATAATCACGCCGCTCCGCGATGGTTTTCGTCAAGTTTTTCCCGGCAATCAATTCCCGCAATTCGTGTAAATCGAGCAGGAACACGTCGTCGACGTGCTCGATTTTGCCTTCTTTGACGAGAATCCTCCCCGCTTCTTGAAGCAGCCCGCGCGCCCGCGTCAGGATCCGAACAATGCCGAATTTGGGCACTTCGCGCGCTCCCAGCAATCGGCGCACGCGATGGATCGCGAATGCACCGACCTTGCCCTTGACAAACCCTCGCTTACGCGCACGTTCGGACAGTTCGGCGGCCATTTTTTCGGCGTCTTCTGCGCCTCGAGCAAACGCCACGTCCGGCGCGACGAACTCATCACCCAGAGCCAAATAATTGGCCAAACTTCCCAAGATATGCGCCGGATCTTCCCCCCATCGCGTCACACCGATATCGATCTCCGCCACCCCGCGCGCCCCGTATTTCGCCAAGAATGCTTCGAGTTCGCTTTGCAAAACCTGGGGCAAACTCCGCCGGCGATATTCCTTCGCCAATGCGGACGGTTTTTCATTCTGCAACGCCAGCCGCGAAGCCTCGTCGTTTTTCACGCGGCGCGAAAGGTGCCAAAGTTCGAGATCCATTTCGGTCGTCGGATTGTTCGGCAATGAGCGCAAGAGCGTATGCACCTCGTCCTCCGAAATATCTTCGCCGAGCGCGCGCCGCATGACGCGCATCGCAATGGCTCCGCTCGCAATCGAAGGAAATGCCACCAGCATAAAAGGAGTAATGCCTTCCCGAAGCATTTTCTCGACCGCATCGACATACGCGATGGGCGGCGCACCTTCGGGAACTTCGCCCAATGCAATGGCCGCTTCAGCTCGGCCCATGATCAACGTCGGCACTTCCTCGGGATTTGCCAAGGCCTTCACGAGCGTCACGGGCGCACGCGTACGCGCAAACCCACGCAAGACGTTTGCCGCCAATTTCCACGTCGGCGTATGCACCGTGCCAATTCGTTCGTCCGCCATGAGCGATTGAATGACTTCGCCCGTTCGAGCCTCCATGCGCTGCGCGGCAAAAGCAAATAGTTTGCGCCCGACATCATTTTGCAACACATCGGTGATATCCATGAAAAGCCGATCGCCCGATACGGCCCACATCGGTGCACCTCGCAGCGGATCGCCGTCCCAAAGTCCGATACGCGAGGCGGCGAAACCGGTGAAACTCTTCCAAAATTGTATTCCCATGGGCGTAAGGGGTTGGAAAACGCCCTGCCCCACATTAAAACTGAAATACACGCGAAGTGGGCTTTTGTTCGACCACGGCCCCTTGGGAATGGGATAAAGCGTGGTGATGGGCCGCGATTGCACGATGAAGATGCGGCCCTGCTTATCGATGGCCCATTCGATGTCTTGCGGCGCGCCGAAATGCTTTTCGACTTTTTCGCCCATCCGCGCCAAAGCTCGCGCTTCCTCGTCGGAAATGCATACTTCCGTCGCCGCTGCGGACTCGATATGCCGCGTTCCTCCGCTCTCGACCGCCTCGATGATCAATTGTTTCTCACCGATTCGTTTTTCGACGATTTTCCCCGTTTCGGTTCGAACGATGAGATGATCGGGATTGGTCGCTCCGGAAACGACGGCTTCACCCAGCCCCAATGCCGCATCAATCACCGCTTCGTGCCGCCGTCCGGTCACGGGATTGGCGGTGAACAATACGCCCGCCGTTTTGACGTCGACCAGCCGCTGCACGACGACCGCAAGCGCGACGTGCCGCGGATCGATATTCCGATCGGCCCGATACGCCACCGCTCGTTCGTTAAAAAGCGACGCCCAACAACGACGGATCGCATCGAGTAATGGTTTTACTCCAAGAACGCCCAAATACGTATCTTGTTGTCCGGCAAAACTTGCATCCGGCAAGTCTTCCGCCGTCGCCGAAGAACGCACGGCCACCGCACATCCTTCGAGGTCCTTCGTGTACGCCCGGACAACCGCATCGGCCATTTCATCCGGAATGGGCAAAGCCAAAATGGCCTCGCGAATTTCAGCCGCCAATCTCGATAATTTCGCCCGCTCGCGGGCATCGACGCCGGCCAATATTTCGAGCTTCGACGCAATGGTTTCATTACTCGACGCAGCCTGATACGCCTGCGTCGTCAAGACAAACCCACCGGGTACGGGCACGCCCGCGCGCAGCAGTTCACCGAGGTTCGCTGCTTTTCCACCGGCCATCGGAAGCGACGCGCGATCGAGCTCCGCGAGCGATACAATCGAATCTCGGTTCATGAAACACCTCGCGGGGATTTTCTCACGAAACCATGACGACGGGAAAGATGTTTTCGTCGACGATGCCTCGTGATATCGTGCCGGCATGAATCAATCCGTCATCACCGTGGTTGGAGCGGGACCGGGTGTGGGTCTTGCCGTTGCTCGAAGGTTCGCCAAAGAGGGTTTTCGCGTCGCCCTCGTGGCCCGAAAAGCCGATGCGCTGACCGAATACGCGGCGCAATTGAAGGGCGCCGGTTTCGAGGCTCGGGGGTTTGCCGCCGACGCTGCCGATGAAAACTCGTTACGTAAAGCATTTGCCGATATCAAAGAAAACCTCGGCCCCACGAACGTGCTCGTGTACAACGCCGCGGTATTGAAAATGGCTCAACCATCGCAATTACGCGTGGATGACCTCGTGCACGAATTTCGCGTGAATGTCGCCGGAGCGCTCGTGAGCGTTCAAGCGGTGCTCGAGGATATGAAAGCAGCCAAAGCCGGGACGATTTTGCTCACCGGTGGTGGATTTGCGTTATCGCCCATGCCGGCGTTTACGTCCTTGGCAATTGGCAAGGCGGCCATTCGCAATTTAACGTCGAGTTTGGCGGGAGAGCTCGAACCGCAAGGAATTCACGTCGGAACGGTGACGATTTGCGGCCTCGTAAAACCCGGCACAGCCTTCGATCCGGACAAGATTGCCGAGGCGTATTGGACCCTGCACACGCAAGAAGCGGGCAAGTGGGAACGCGAAATCATGTTTCGGTGAAATGGCGGCGTCCAAGCGCCGAGCATACACTCGGCGCAGGGTCGTGGTGAGATCTTATCGTGGGAACTTCGTGAGGGACGGGTTCGGCCGAGGCGTATTTCAGAAATCGCAATGGCCGGGCGTACGCGGGAACGGAATGACGTCGCGGATGTTGCCCATGCCCGTGCAGAGCAAAATCAAGCGCTCGAATCCGAGACCGAATCCGGCATGAGGCGCCGTGCCGTATTTACGTAGGTCCACGTAAAACGCATAATCCTCCTCGCGCAATCCGACCTCGGCCATACGTGCTCGCAACACGTCGAGGCGCTCTTCGCGTTGGCTTCCACCAATGATTTCGCCAACTTGCGGCACCAATACGTCCATGTTGCGCACGGTTTTCCCGTCATCGTTGAGGCGCATGTAAAACGCCGTGAACGCTTTGGGATAATCCGTGAGAATGACCGGACGCTTGAAATGCTCCTCCGTCAAATAACGCTCGTGTTCGGTTTGCAGACCGACGCCCCATTCGACGGGATATTCGAATGTCTTGCCCGACTTCTTGAGAATCTCGACAGCATCGGTGTACGTCGTTCGAGCAAACGGCCCGGCAACGATCGCTTCGAGGTTCGCCTTGAGTCCTTTTTGGACGAACGCATCGAGCATGTTCAAGTCCTCGACGTTGTTCTTGAGCACATCCGAAATGACGTGTTTCAAAAACGCTTCGGCAAGCTCGGCGTTCATGTCGAGATCGGCAAACGCCATTTCTGGCTCGATCATCCAGAATTCCGCCAAGTGGCGCGTCGTATTCGAGTTTTCCGCGCGGAACGTGGGACCGAACGTATAAATGTTTCCGAGCGCCATTGCATAGATTTCGCCTTCGAGCTGTCCGCTGACGGTCAAGTTCGCCCGGCGACCGAAGAAGTCCTGCGCATAATCGACTTTGCCTTCGGGAGTCTTGGGGAGTTTGTCCAAATCGAGGGTCGTGACTTGAAACATTTCCCCGGCGCCTTCGCAATCGAGCGCCGTGAGGATCGGCGTGTGGACGTAGAAAAACCCGCGCGACCGAAAAAAGTCGTGCACGGCCATCGCCAACGTGTGACGAATTCGTGTTACCGCGCCAAACGTATTCGTGCGCGGACGCAAATGCGCAATCGTGCGCAAGAAGTCGAATCCGTGGCGCTTCTTCTGCAGCGGAAAGTCATCCGGGGCAAACCCGAAGACGTGCACCGCGTCCGCCTTGATCTCGACCGCCTGCTCCTTGCCGGGACTGGCCACGACCGTTCCCTCGACCCGAACACTCGACCCCGTCCCGAGCTGCTTGATGTCCGTTTCGTAATTGGACAACGCCGCATCGGCGACCACCTGCAAGTTTTTCAAACACGAGCCGTCGTTGATCTCCAAAAACGAAAAATTGCCCTTGGAATCACGACGCGTGCGCACCCACCCGCACACGGCAACGCGATCACCCACAGGCGCCTTGTCAAAAATCTCCTTCACGCGATGAATCTGCATGGACGACTCCGAAGAAATGAGAAACCAGTCGCGCGCTCCTGAAAAACGCGCGGCGCATTCCTAACATGTAACGCCGTTCGTTCAAAATCGTCCAGACAAACCAGCGAAACCCAGGCCGATCTGCGGCTGTACCGTGAACGACTCGTTGGCCCCTTTGCTCGGGGATTTGGATCGACCCGCGGGCCAAAGCCACAACGTCACGGCGGCGGCTCCGACGACCGCGCCGCCGATGGCAAACCCGAGGCCCAGATTCGAGAAGAGCTTGCGTTCGTCTTCGCGCGACTTGATGTCGGAATAGTTTGTCGCGGGCAAATTCGTCCCCGGCTCGCGCTGGGCCGCCAATTCTTCGATTTCGCTCTTTCGTACGGCAGCCGTGCCCAAAAGCACTCCGCCGACCGCGCCCAACACCACGGCGGAACCGGTCGCGATCCAAGGGAGCGTCTTGCCTCCGCTTTTTTGCGGGGAGAGCGTCACGCTCGCGATCGCGCCGCGTTCGACATCGACCTTCGCGGCGGCTGAAGCTTCGCCGATCTCCATCGATACTTCATGTTTGCCCGGTTCGACGGGGACACGTCCGGCATCGTCCGGCTCGACAGGTTTGTCATCGACGAACACACGCGCCGATGACGGAACATCGCCGAACGAAATGAGCGCTTCTCGCTTGGGAACCGTCAGGTTTTGTTTGTCCGATGCGACCGACAAGTCCCCGAATTTGTCCTGCGCCACGAGCGAGATTTCCAAGGTCGCCCCGGGTCGAATGAACGAAGGATCGAGCGTGCCGCGCAGCGGTCCCTCGGGCGACGGCGCCAACGGCAAATCGAACGAGTTTTCAAAGGCGCTCGAACGCACGCGCGCAACCACGCGGAGCCACGCGGGAGCCTTGTCGACGTCCGCGGACAAACGCACCGGTTGCCAAGCCACTTCGGGGTTCGCCACCGAAATGGCTCCAAGCTTCACTCCCGCTTGCTCAATGCGCTCTTTGCGAACTTTCTCCGCGGCTGTCCGACAAACCCCACGCACCTTCGGCGATTGATCCCGAGCCACCTCCGGATCGTATCCCGAAGCCACAATCGCCTTCGCGCAAGCCGCCTGGCCTCCAGCTTCGCCCTTCGTGACGAGCGCCGCCGTCGCTTCGAGAAGCCCCGCTTCCACCGCAAGCGTCGCCGGCAAATCGTTCTTCGGCAGCTGCGACAACGTCTTCAATGCATCCGCAAAAGCCCCGTTCTCCGTCTGCTCGCGCGCCTTGGCCACAATCCCCGCAAGATCTTCCGCGTGCACCGGCCCCCCGGTCGTCATGACGAACACCGCCGCCAACAGAGAGGATCGAACGAAAACGTTGCTGCACCAATGATTTGTCATGACAGACTCACTCGGTTTTGCGCAAATCGAACCGAACGGAACTCGGTTTGCCCGGTTTGATCGTAACCGACGAACTGCGTGAAGCGCCGAGTTCGGAATTACGTACGCTCACGCTGTGTGGGCCGGGCGGGAGGGAAATGGGGGCGAGAGGCGTCGTTCCTACGTTGCGGCCATCCACGCTGACGTCGCCCCAAGGCAACACCGTGACGACGAGCGTGCCGGGTTCGGTGGATTCTTCGACGGGCGGTGGCGGTGGGGGTGGCGGCGGTGGCGGACTGTTCTTCCGGGACGTGGTTTTTCCCGTGGACTGGGTCGTTGCTTGGGCGATCTCGCCGCTTGCCGGCGGCGCGGCGGTCGATGCGACGTCACCGGTCGGCGTATTCGCAGGCGCATCCGTGGATGCGCTCGCCGCGACGACGACCGACGATGCTCCCGTCGCCGGTTCGGGTTTGTCCCCGGCCGCACGGGACAACAGCAAGAACGCCAAACCTCCACCGAGCACGGTAAAACCTACGAGGCCGGCGATGGCCATGGGCGAAGCTTTTCTCGCCGCTCCCGTGTTTTGAGCGTCCCCGTAACTGCCGACGCCCGTCACGCTTCGCCCGACCTGCGACGGATGCGATGGCGGCGGAACGCTCGATCCGGGCAAGCTGCCGACGCCCGACAGCGACGGTGACGAACGCCCCGCAGACGGTTCGGACAAACTCGCACCGGGGTTTGTCCCGATGGGCCCTGCGCCCGTACCGAGCTGCACGTTCCACTGCGGCGGCCGTTCCGTTTGCGGAGCTTCTTTCGAACCGGAAGCAATTTGCTCGAGGCGCGCTTTGAGCTCCGCTTGCGCCCGTTTCTCCGCGCCCGGTCCACAATCCCGCAACGCTTCATCGAGCATCATGACGAGCTCGCCGCAGTCCGAAACACGAAGGTCCGGATTCATGTCCGTGGCGCGATCGATCGCGTAAGCAAGCTTCGGCGGGGGATCCGGGATGAGTTCGTGAACACGCGGTACGGGCTCGACGGAGATCATCATGAGCAGCTGCGTTTGCGTTTCGGCTTTGCGCAAACGGCGGCCGAGAATTCCTTCGAAAAGGGTGATCCCGAGGGCGAAAATATCCGCGCGACCGTCGAACTTTTCTCCACGCGCTTGTTCGGGAGGCATGTACGGGAGTTTGCCCTTGAAAACCCCGGTCTCCGTACGTTCGCCACCCATGCCGGAAATCCGCGCCACGCCAAAGTCCGTGAGGCGTACGCGGCCATCACGCGAGACGAGAATGTTCGAAGGCGTAACATCGCGATGCACGACACCGCAATTTCGGCCGTGCTCGTCACACATGTTGTGCACGGATTCGAGCGCCTTGGCGACTTCACGCCCAACGTACGCAACCGCCTCGGGCGACAACGCTCCCGTGCGTCGATACACACGATCCAAAGCCGCGCCGTCGACGAAATCCAGAACGAGGTAAAGGCCGCCTTCGGCGTTGCCGAGTTCAATGAGACGAACGATGTTCGGATGATCGAGTTTGGCGATGACTTGGGCTTCGGCGATGAACGATTCGGTCGCGATATCGCCGAGTTCACCTGTGCCGAGCAAACGTTTGACCGCGACGCGACGTCGGAAGTTGCGCGGACCTTCTTCTTCCGCCAGCCACACTTCGCCCATGGCGCCTTTGCCGAGCATGCGGATGAAGCGGTACTTGCCTGCAAAAAGCTGCGCTTGCGGATCGAACGTCATCAGATCCCTCCCCGGCGCATATCCCAAGTGCCACGCAGCTTCATCAAATCGTTCCTAGGGCTCCGGAAGGATGGCCATGCGAACGGCCCCTGTTTCGGCGTCTGTCTCGAGCCATGCCACGAAGAGTTTGTCGCCGATGAGGAGAACACGCACGGCTTCGATCAACCGCGCGGAAAACCGGTCGATCTGCTGCGCGAGTTTCCAAGTCGCCGACGTGGGATCCACTGTGTACACGAGAAGCTTGGAGCTGAAAGCATCTTGCCCCGGCGTGACCATGATCGCGGGTTTGCCTTGTCGCGTCACCCACGCCGGCCGCGGGAAATCACGCACCACAGGCAACTTCCCCACAGCCGCTTCGCTCGACTGCAATTGACCACCGGCGTCGATCACCGTCACTTTGCGCAGCTCGGCATCACCACTGACCGGCGATGTCGCGAGTTTGTCCCCCTGACGCTCGGACGGCACGATGTAAAGCAGCGACGCGCCTTCCGTGGCCACAGGCACCGCCAAATGCGCCAACGCAGCTTCCGTTTCGGCTCCCGCATCGAGCGTGTAAAGAGCGCTCGGGCGTTCGTCATCCAAAACCCACCACGTACCGACGTCGAACCGAAATGCGTCGAAGACCCCCACGGCAACGGAGAGATCTTTGCGCACGGGGTGATACGTCGCGTCGGGCGACTTGAGCGTTCCGTCGCGCTGCATGGAAAACAGCGACAAGTCCGCGACGGTGGACATCGGTGTCGTGCGCGAACGAACGTAACCGACGTCGAGCGAATCGCCGCGATCGACGAGTTTGGGCAAACTCACCGCCCCATAACCCACGGTATCCAGGCGTTTTTCCTCAGGCCAAGCAGGCTCGAAGGTGGACGGAGACGTCTCGTTCCCCGGCGCGGAAAGCGTCACTCGATACGTGATGAGTCGCGGCTGAACCGAAGGATCATCCGGCAACGACGGCGCACTGATCGAGACGACGAGATGCGTGTCGTCCGTGGTCAACACATCGAAATACGGTTCGAGCGAGTCGTCTTCCGCGACAAACTTCCCGACGAGATCCATGCGCCGACTGACGGCGCCATCGGAGGTGACTCGTGCCCCGACAAACTTCTGACCTTCGTCGAAATATGCGTAGGACTCCCACGCCACGAGGACGCCGTTCGACTGCGGGGCCATGCGCACGTCCACGCCGCGGATCGATCCGACCTGCGCCACGGTGATGGGAACGGGCGTTCCGGGCAGCGCACAAACGCCGTGAATGCAGTCGTACCCCTCGGGACATGCACCATCGGTCGAACAAAGCGCCGGGATGTCGCCAAGGGCGGGATCGCCGCAGCCGACCAAGAGCAACAGCGAGAAAACGAGGCTCATTCGTCCAATCACGGGAGCCTCCGAGGGATGCTGAGGACGCGTCGCGGGGCGTTCGAGGAAGCCACCAAGGGTTTGGCGCCGGACTTGATGAAGTTTGTCACGGAAACCCAAAGGTCCATGCTCCCTTCGTGGTACTCGACCCAAGCGATGTACGCTTTGCCATCACGGGCAAACGCTCGCGCGGTGTAGACGGGATCCGAGCTCTGGCGCGTCACGCCGGCGACGATACGCAACGGTTCGGCTGGAGAAACCCACGCCACGTCGATGGTGGGCAGCTTCGGATCGCTCGACGCCGGAGCCACCAGGATCCCGCCGTCGAAGGGAACGCCGACGAAAGGCGATGCCGTATCGGGCAAACGGTAGGAGTTTGTCGAAACAGCCTGCATCGAGGCCTTCTCCTGCATCACGTACGACACGTCGTAGACTTGCGCCGCTTCGTCATACTTGTCGCGACGCAGGAAGAAGTCGTGGTCTTTCCAGACAAACAACGGTTCGTTGGGCGTCGGGACGAACGTCGCCTGAGGCAGCATGGAATCGATGGTGGCGAGCGCGAAGTTCTCGAACCCGCCGCGTAACGTGAGCCATCCATCGTCGCTGCGGAAAAGCTGGCAATCTCCGGACAGCGGAGGAATCGGCGGAGATACGCCGTTGAGCGGCACGCTGGTCGTGGCGGTATTGTTCCACAAAGAACCCTGACGTTCGACGCGTAAAACTCGAGTTTGTCCGCCATCCGAAGGCACGGTCCACGCGATGTGCATGACCGAGCCGTCGATGACCGCGCCGACATACGGAGGCTCGACACCACCGAGGTACAACGTGTTGGTCGAGAAGAGTTTTTCGATCCCCGCGGTTTGTCCAGCCGTCACTTCGCGTTCGACGCCGAACATGTCGAGCATCATCTGATCGCCGTCGACATTGGGAAAACGTAGGGTGACAATGCCATAACGACCATCGGGCAAAAGGACGATGGACGATGACGCCGCGGGGCCGTCGCCTTGGGGAAAGAGCATCCGCGCATCGAGGACGGTGCCGTCGGGCTGGACGCGAATGTCGTAAATGCCTTTGCGACCTTGCGTGAAGTTGTCGTTGACGAGCAACGTGGCCCCGCCGTCGTTTGCCGAGGCAAACCAAAACAACTCCGCAGGATTGATCCAGGTCGCGCGCGTCGAATGCGTCGTCGCGGGTTGCGTGCCGTCACGTACGCATACGGAGACACGACACGAATACCCATCCGGACACATCCCGTCGCTATCGCAAGCGAAAGGCGCGTCTCCGAGGTTTGGCGAACATCCCGCGATCAGGAAGGACGCTGCGATGAAATAAGGGCGGGCTGCTTGCCCGAGCATGGAGGCAGTCTACCGCCGGTCGCGGATTTTCGGGTCGAAATACACGCGTGCTTCAACGGTTTGGCGTCATCGGCGGCACCGTCATGCGTTCGCCCGAGGTTCGTTGCGGTTCGGGCGGATTCAACGACATCGCGCTGCGTGTATCGAGACCGGGAAACCAATCGAAGAATTGATGCAAACACGCCCGTCGATCCGGCTCGATGTACTCGAACACGACGCCGCGTTCGTTCACTTCCCAAAATTCATTGCTCGTAACCCCAAGCATTTCCTGCTTGATCGAACGCAATCGATCGCGACGTTCGTCACGCATGTCGCGGTGAATGAGCTGCGCGAGCTCCGTTTCGCCTTTGAAAAGGTAATACGTGGCGAGTTTGACCTGAGCTTTGCGCACGCCGCGCAGAGATTGCTCTTGCTGGTCGGCGTCCGTCTCCTTGTCCACCTCGAGGAATACGCGAAGCAACGCATCACGAGCGTCGGCACCGATGTCGAAAGCCAATTCGTTGAGGGTGCAGAGATCGAACGCGATGGTTTCGGTGATGAAGGCCAGCTTCATCGTTTGGGCGGTCTGCGCGTAATACTTGAAATGATTGGCAACGCGCAGCGCCTCTTCGCTCCAGCCATGGCGCAGGATTTCCTCGGCCAAGTAGCGATATTGGTTCAAGCAATTGTACGCCGCCGGAATATCTCGCGCGTTGAGCGAACGGCGCATGTACGTATTGAAAAACTTGATGACCGCCGCGAGCGCCGCTTTGTCATTGGCTTGCAACGCAGCCTTGCCGATGTAGCGCGTATCGATCGCGATGCGATTGATGATGTCGGGCATGAGCGTGAGTGCTTCCCGAAAAACCATCAAGAACTGACGCAACGCCTTGTATTCGAGCCACGTGTGATCGTTCGAGATCCGACCGAGGGCCACTTCGTTCATGGACACGAAGTCGGGATCATTGAGCAGTCGGCCGCGAATCGAGAACCAACGTTGGTCGATCGAGTTCTTGTGCGGCACGTAGGCGACGACGAGCTCGCTGATCGAATCGACCGTGTACGACGCGATGCCCTTGTCCTTCTGCTGGATGGCGTTCAGCGCGATGTCGGCGAGCTGCTCGAGCGCCGAAAGGGCCTTCATTCGCCGATCGTCGACCGCATCTTCGGTTTCACTTTGCGAACGGTGCAAAGCCTCTTCGACGCCCGCCGCGCGGATGCGCATGACGATCTTGTCCGGTTCGAGGAAGTCGAACACGTAGGCGAAGTAGGGCGCCATCATCAGCAAGTTGAGCGTCAACATCGCGAGTACGGTGATGACGCCGTATCGCGGGACAAACGACAGCTCGGGCGTATCGAGCGAACGGATCGCGTAGTTCACCCACAACGAGAAAATCGCCGAAACGACGAAGACTCCGATGACGATGCGATTGGTCAAATCGCGAAAGAACATCTCGGTGATGCGCGGCGTGTACCGCGTTGCGGCGAGCTGAACGATGATGGAGGCGACCGTGATGACGATCCCCAGGATCGCGGCGATGACTTCGCCCGTGCCGCCCATGATGCGACTGGCATCGTCGGCAGACATGACGCCGAAAAAATCCGCGACGACTTTCTTCGGAGCGTTCGAAATGTCGACGAGTCGAAACGCAAGGAACAATGCGCCGCTTGCGCCGAGGGGATAAAGCCAAAGGCTTTTCGGAACGGAGGTAGACGGCTTGTTCACGAGCCTCGAAAGCAGGATACGTCAGGCCTTTGGAACGACAAAAGCCTTACGGTGGAAGAGCAAAACGGCCTATGAAAACAGGCAACTTCAGGCGCCTTCTTCGCTTTCGAGGTCTTCGGCGAGATAGCTCAGAATCACTTCATCGAGCGACTTTTCGCTGATCAGATCCTCGCCGAAGATCGAAACGTTTTGAGTTTGTCGCGACGCTCCAAAGATGGCCGGTTGTCGGGGCTGCGCGTAGCGATTGCCGGCCGGCGTCGACGCCGCCGTATTGGCCAAGGTGCGATACACACCGGCCGTGAAGAGCGCTCCTCCTTGTTTGACCGCGGAGGGCGGAGGCGAAAGATCTTGCGGAGCGGAACCGACTTGCGGCTCGGCGGCGGAAGCGGCTTTGTCGAGTCCCCGCAAGTCGAGATCGATACCGTCGCCTTTGACCGCGCCAATCTCGGGTGCGACGGGACGAACCCCTGAAGCTGCGGGCTGACCGGCTTTCGCTGTTCCCGGTAAAACCGGAACCGCAACGGTCGGCGGAGCGGGAGTCACCGAAGGCGGCGCAGGCACGACGCCGGAAGAAGGCGCCGCAACGGATTGCGGAGGAGCGGCAACGGGCGCCGCGGCTTGCGGCGACGATTCCTTCTCTTCGAAGAAGTGGTCGAATTGCCCATCACGCAAAGCGACAAACATCGCCTTGTGCTGCTCTTTCATGAGCTGATGGACGATGTCGCGCAGATTGGCCTCGTTGAGGTGCTCGGCGTACGACGTCTTGAGCGTCTTCAAAATACGCCCGCCATCCGCGAAAAGATGCGTGATGACGTGCGGGTGACGGACCCCGGAGTCCTCCGTCTGCACATGGAATACTCGTCCCTTGTGCTTGACGTTGTTGTTGAAGCCGAGAAGCGGAGAGATGACTTTCACGGCACTTTCACGCCAAAGGTCGCGCCTCGAAGGTGAGGGGCCAAGCTATCACAGGGAATGAGATCCTTGGCAAAAATGATGCTGGCCGCGGATGCGGGAAATCGCCGGGATCTAGGGAAGACAACGCTCGAATTCGTCCGCCGTGAATGACCGCATCGCACAATCGGCTTCGTCACGCGTGAGGTACGTGGGACATCGGGCAAACGCTTGATTTTCTGCCGCAAGCGCGCGGGCTTGCGCCTTGCGTGCGCTGATCTCGGCCGCGGATGGTTTGGGATCATTGGCATGAACAATGTGTTCGACGTAGCGATCGAGCATGGCCTGACAAACCTCCGGCGACGGATGTTCGGACAAGGTTCGTCGAATGGAACGGACCACGAAGATCCCCATGAAGACGCCAAGGATGATCAACGTCGAGACGACCTCGACCCGTGATGAACGCTCGGTCAGTCGAGACAACGATCCACCTGCTCGGCCGTCTTGGCCAAACGCACGCACGCCATGGCCTTGTCCGTGACGCGGCGACCGACACACTTGGCCAGAAGCTGTTCGCCCTGCGCCGTACGCACGGCTTCGATGCGCTTGGCCACTTCCGCCGCATCGGTCACGTGTTGCGCTTCGAGCTCGATCGTTGCGCTCTTTTCGAGGATCACATCGCAATCGGCTTTGGTCGCGGGACGACCGCAACCGGCGACGAGAAGTGCGCCGACCGCCGCCCAGATCGCGCGCTCGAATGATCCTTGCATGCCCAAACCTCGAACGTCGGAACGCATGAGGGCGCAGACATTGCCCCGCCCGAGGCTCGAACGCAACATTGAGACAGAGGCAAAACCTCAATTGGGTAGGTGCGGCGAGCGCGTGTCGCTGCTAGTCTTCGTTGGTGCGCAAAGCGAAGGATGAGGAGGGTTCCTTCGCTCCTGGAGGGGCCGGGCAACCCAAACCGCGTCGACGAATGACGCGTGAAAGACCAGCCGCCACCAAGGACACAGCCGCGACCACGCGTACGCGAAGTGCGACCAAGCCCGCGCCGAAGATGCTGCCCGAAGACATGTTGCAGCGCGCAATGGCCGCTCAAACGCCGCGCTCGCGTGCCATCTGGGCCCGCAAAGGCCTGAGCACACGGTCGAAGCTGAACCCGACGACGCAAGCCATGTTGCTGCGTCAATTGTACTTGGCGCATTTCGAAGACGAGCGATTCGAACAAGCCATCGTCGCCTCGGAACAAGCCGTCGTGCTCGATGTGCTGCCCGATGTGGCGCACCAAGATGCAGCTCGAGCGAAACAAGCCAACGGAGACATCGACGGCGCAGCCATGCATCTACGCTTGGCAGCTCGTTCCAGTCCGCCAAACCGACGGGCGTTTCATTGGTGGACGCTGGGCAGCTTGTACTACCTGAACAAACGGTACGACGAAGCCATCGCGGCTTTTTTGCGTGCGGCGCGCTGGGGTACGACGGACAAACCCTTGTACCAAGCTCATCTGGCGCTGGCGCGGATCGAAGCGGGACAAACGGTCCCGGATGTCGACCGGATCATCGAACGATTGGCCGATGTTCCCTCGGGTGGAGGCTACGGGCGGTTCGTCTTGGGACTTCTGGCCATACATGCCGGACGACGTGCCGAGGCCAAGCATTGGCTCGAAAGTTTCATCGAACGGAGCACATCGGGTCGTCGGGTGATGGCGATTTCGCTTCGCGGTGAAATTGAAGCGGCTCGGCTGGCGCTCGAAAATCTGAGTCCGTGAGTCGAGATTCGAAGAAGAGCGACCACGCAAGATGAGCCCTTCGCCTTCTGCTTTGGTAGGATGCGCCTTGTGCGAATCGCCCACAGCCGTGATCTCGACCCATGCCGGGGCACTCCAAGCGCCTCAAGACAAACCTCACCGAACGTCGCGCTCGCTGCTCGACGTCGCGTCGTCACGCCGATCGTTTTCGGCACCATCGTAACCGCGCTGCTTCTGCTGGCACCGTCGATGGCGCTCGCCGGTGAAGACACGCGCGATCTCTTCACTCGATTGCGTGAAGACTACGGCTTGCTCGGCGGCGCTGTCGGAGCGTTCGTCGGCGGTTTGCTCACGTGCGCAACGCCGTGCGTGTACCCGATGATCGCGATCACCGTCAGCATCTTCGGGGCGAAACAAGCCGAGAGTCGACGCCAAGCGATCCTCTTGTCGTTGTCGTTTGTCTTGGGCATCGCGGTGCTGTTCACGACGTTGCTCGTCGGTGCGGCCCTGACCGGAAGTCTGTTCGGTTCGGCGTTGCAAAAGTGGTGGGTCAATGTGGGCATTGCCATCGTCATGGCCGCGATGGCAGCGTCGATGTTCGGCGCCTTCGAGCTGACGTTGCCCGAAGGTTTGATGCAGCGTTTGTCCGGGGTAGGCGGCGTCGGGTACGGCGGTGCGTTTGCCCTGGGACTCGTGAGCAGCTTGATCGCCGCGCCTTGCACAGGCCCGGTGCTCACGGGCGTGCTTCTGTGGATCGGGAAAACCCAAAGCGTCGTGCTCGGCGCTCTCGTCGGGTTGATGTATTCGCTCGGCTTGGGGCTACCGTTCTTCCTGGTCGGTGCGTTTGCCGTAGGTTTGCCCAAGGGCGGTAAGTGGATGGTCGGTGTGAAGTCGTTCTTCGGCACCGTGCTCTTCGTCTGCGCACTGTACTTCTTACGTTACGCCATCCCCGCGATGACCAAAGTGGCACGGCATGACACGATGTTCATGGTCGCCGGCGCAGGCGCGATCCTCTTCGGCATCATCCTCGGCGCGATTCACCTCGATTGGAGCGACGACGGCAAGCTGGTCAAACTGCGCAAGGGCCTCGGCGTTTTCACGGCGACGGTCGGAGGGTTCGTCCTGTGGGTAAGCATCGAGCTGCCCCCTGAGTCCATCGCGATCGCCCACGAAAACACCGCCAACACGCCCGGCTCGAGCAGCGCAAACGCTCCCGCTAAACCCCTCCTTGCGTGGGAACACTCGGAAAAAGAAGCGCTCGAAAAAGCTCAACGCGAAAAGCGTCCCTTCATGGTCGACTTCACCGCGGACTGGTGCGGAGCTTGCAAGGAATTCACCAAGCACACCTTCTCGGATCCTCGCGTCATGGAACGTTGCGGAAACTTCGTCGCCGTGAAGTTTGACGCGACAGACGATGAAGATCCGCAGGTGGAGCAAGTGAAGAAGAAGTACAACGTGGTAGGGCTTCCGACGGTGGTCATCTTCGATTCGACCGGGAAAGAACAGAAGCGGTTTACCGAGTTTGTCCCGGCCGATAAGTTCTTGAAGGCCATCGAAGGCATCAACTGAGGCTCGTATTGAGACTTGATGCGCCTTGCCACCTCGCAACCCCCCGCGAGGAGTCCAGCATGCGTATCGCCTTCCGCTTCCTGACATTCATCATCACGCTGATCGTCACCACCTTCCCCCTCGGTTGTTCCGATCCCCAAAGCTCGAACACGGGTGACGTGATCATCGGCGTCACGAGCACACTTCGCGTCGGCGTCGATGTGCTCAAGCTGCACGTCATCAAGAAGGTCAACGGACAAACCCAATCGGAAGAGGATCTGTTCTCCGATGGTCCGACACCGTTCACCCTGCCCCTCGAAATTCCGTTCACCAGCCTGACGGAAGGCAATGACGTCGAGGTGGAAATCGAAGCTTTTGGAATGAGTTCGACGGCGCTGCTGACGCGTAAAGCGGCAACGACGGTGGTGGCGAATCGAAAGATGTTGCTGCGCGTGGATCTGTCGAGCGCTTGCATCGGAGCTCAAGCCCCGCAATGCAGCGACACGCAAACGTGCACCGGTGGCGTGTGCGGGTCGACGTACGTGCATCCGGGCCTCGTCGAAAACTACTGGCCCGACTGGTCGCAAGGCCCGACCGATGTGTGCAAACCCAACGACGGTCCACCGATCGTTCTCGTGGGTAAGGGCATGTCGGATTATTTGCCGGTGAACGATTACGACGTTGCGCAGGTCGAAGCGGGCCCTCAAGGCGGCCATCACATCTGGGTGGCGTTGCGCATGAAAAACCTTCGCCAATCGGGAAGCATCACGAAGCTCGAAGGACGCATCAAAGAACTCAGCACCGACGTGAGTCCTTTCTCGGTGATCTTCACCTTCGATCCGGCCGAAGGCGGATACTGCAAACTCTACGGCTTGCGCTTCCAACTCGACGGGGCGCTCAACATCGATGATGTGCTTGGAAAAACCCTGCTCATCACCGCCACCGTGAAGGACAAAGACGGCGACACGGGCGTCGGAACCAAGTGGGTGAAGTTGTCAGATACGACGCTCTGAAGCGCGAGCGATTACGCCGTGGCCAAGGCGGGCTGGGCGGGCACCTCGAAGACTTGTTCAATCGTCTTCGCGCGCAGAATGGTCTCCGTCCACCGATCGATGTCCACTTGCTTGCCCGCTTGAAGACGGTCCTCAATCGCTTCGGGGACTTCTCCGAAGAGAACGCGTAACTGCCTCCGCAAAACCTCTCGCTGCCCTTCCCTAGCGACGCCGCGGCGACAAACTTCTGCCAGCGCGTGCAATTGTTCAAGTCGAGTCACGTCTGCCTCCTGGTTTGTCTCTTTCTCGTTCCTACCATCGACACCGAAGTCCTTCAACAAGGGCATGATCACTTTTCGCTCCCATGCCCGCTCGGGGAGTTCGTCGAAGTCGCACATCGCGTCCTGAAAAACCCGACCGCGGCCAAGAATCCGAAGCAAGAGCGTCTGACGCTCGCGAAGCAGCTCGCCAATAACCACGATCTGAAGGCGCAACCCCGCAACGGAGACATACACACCCGGACGAACCTCATGACACCCGTAGGCCTCCAACACCGAGTCCGGACGTCCGGTCGACAAGATATGCAGCCACGGAAAAACCTGTTTGACGGCCTTGACGCCGGATTGGCTCGCCGCACGCGCACGACGCTCGAGCTCGTGATGCCACGCAAGTTGCTTGGCGATGCACCGTCGTACCGGACCAACCCCGGGCGTATTCCAAAACGCTTCATAGAGCCCCGATTCCGCCGCCAACACCCCGAGCAAACCCAACTTCTTTCGCTCGTCCACACGGCTGAACATCGGCGACGCAAATAGATCGATCCGTTGCGCCGCGTGAATCACTTCGACTTCCGTTTCCGTGACGGTCACGCCACGCAAGGCTTCGCGAAGAGCGTTTTTCGCGAATTGATCGGGCGTCAGCATGAGTTTGTCTTGATACGCGAACACGTGACAAGCCCTCCATCCGCCCGCGTACACCACGCGGGCGGCGAAGTCGTTGCGTCATTCCAAACTGTTGCTCATGCCAAACCTAGGTTGGTCCGGGTCGAGCCCGCGCCTCTTTCCAACGCGAGAACCAACCGCCCGTCAGCACATCGAGCGTCACCTCCGCTTCGATGACGTCGAGATCCGCTTTCAGCTTCACATCCGGCTCCGCGGCCGGATCGTCCCGCAATCGTTGCGCTTTCTGCCACGCGAACAACGTGTCGAGAACTCGCTCACGGAGCTTCCTCCCCGCTTCGAGCCGCTCTTCGCGCATGCGTTCGAGCGCGACCTCTTCATCCGCAAAGACGAGTTTGTCGAGTTTGAACGTCGCTCGCGCCTCGAGCCACAAGCTCGCTTTGACCGTCGCCGTGACGCGATCCGGATCGTATTCCGTCGGCGAAAGAACCTGCGAATCGTCGAGCTGTCGCGTGACGCGCACCCGCAGCTCCGGAAGCAACGCGGACGCTCGCGCTCGTCCTGCCAAACGCTCGACCCGCGATGTCGTTTGATCGAGCCGCGCATGTTCCATCGCCGCCGCAATGGCTGCCCGCGCCAACGTAGACGTGACGAGTGGAGGCTCTGAAACCGGCTTTCCGTCGGATGCCGGCGCTTTCTTCTCCGAGGGTGGCGGCGTAGGTTCTTCCAGACGCACTGCCGGAGGTGCCGCGGGCACCGGACGCTCGGCCATGTACGTCATCCGATCGTGCCGTCGCCCGAATCGTTCGAGCGGCACTCCCAGCATCGCCATGGCGGCAAAGTCGTTCTTGCCTTGGTCTGTCCGGATGAACGTTGCCTGAACGGATACCCAGAGCGATCCGGTCGATGCCCCATCCCGCCATAACTCGTGTTGCGGTTCGGGATCGACAGGACCCAGCGACATGACCCAGGGCGGCTCGTCATCGTCGACCACGTCGGCGGCGAAGCTCTGTTGTGGTGCGCCAAACGCGAGCGCCACGAAGCAGATGGACCAAGGCAAACGACGACCTGCATGAAAATGGATTTTTGTCCTCATGCATATTTCATCGTTTGGGCGCGGCGCGAGTTGCGTAACCCGGGAACGATTTTTTGATTTTTTTCAGACCGACGTCGATTGGACGGGACGCACCAGATCACTCGACCCACCCACCAACGGGCGGCGTTGGTCCTCGACCGGCAATCCGCGCGAGCCGAGATCGAAACTCGGCCAACGTCGAGCCAACGGATCCCGATCCGAAGCGACGTGTTCCCGCGTCGACTCCACGTGCGTCCGAACTCGAGCGGCCTGCTCCAACGCCGTCACGAGCGAAGCCTCGGCTGTTTGTCCAGATGTAACGCGCACGGGAGCGCCTTCGGGCATCCATCGAGCCGTCGTTGAAGCCTTGGCGACGGTAGGCTCCTTGCGGGGCGTCGTGACGGATTCGCCGATGGCAAACGGCGTGTACTCGCCATGCGCGAGCCATCCCACGCTGATCCGCACGTGCGACCCCGGTTGAAGTCCACGAACGTACACGTCCCCCACGAGCGCATCGATGCGTACATCCCGCAGCTCCGTGACCGGACCATCCCACGTGGGCGTCACCGAAATGAGCCGCACGATCATGGTTCCATCGGACAAACGTGCGTGCGCGCGGGCCAAGATGAGCGGACGAACCTCCCAATAAACGTACGCTGTCGTAGGATCGACTGCGATGCCGACGATCTCGTCCACGTTGTAACGCTCGGGAAGCGGCAGCTCCTCGATGCTCGACGCGTGGTCGGCATCCATGGACGAAGATGTTTCGTCCTCCAACGAATACGCCTGGTCGTACACGTCCGCGATCGTTGGCGTACCAACTGTCGCCGCTTCGCTTTCGGCAGCCACCTGCACAGACGTCACGTCAGGCTCGTCGACCGCCGGCACCTCGGTGACCGGCTCGGCCGCGACTTCGACGCCTTCTGCGCCCGCCGCCGCAGGAGCAACTTCCGCCTGAACGTCGGCAATTTCGGGCGCCGGCGATTCCGCGGGCGCTGCCGCCGGTTCGTTTGTCTCGGCCACCGGAGCGACGACAGCCGGTTGTTCAGGCACTTCGCTCACGGTTTGCTGCGGTGCTTCGACGGGCGGCGGCGAAACGTTTGCGGTCAAAACATCTTCACGTTTGGGCTGCGATTCCGGCTGTTTCTTGGTGCCGCTTTGGTTTTCGAGACGTTGGCGGAACGACCGGGCATCGGCGTGATCGGGTTCTCGCGCGAGGATTTCGTCGATCACATGGAGCGCTTTATCGAGGTGCCCTTGGGCCGCGTAAATCTCGGCGAGGGTCATCGTGGCGAGCGGTGGAGGCGCGACGGGCCAGGGCTTGGTCGAAGGCGCATTTCGCAAGGCCTTGGCGACTTCCGGAAGATGCAGACCGCGTTCAATCACGCCGGCCAGCAGATTTCGGGCCCGGCCCAACCATCCGCGCGAACGAGCCTTGTCGCGTTCGTTGGCCATCGTTCGCGACACGATTTCGTCGATGAGTTCCGGAACGGTCAATGAACGCGGGCGAGCCATGCCCAGCTCACCGGCCAGCGCGACCAGTTCTTCCCGCGTCAAACCTTCGAGCTTTTGGCGATCCATGCGGCGCGCACCCTAGCACGAAGACCGCAAAACGATAGGAAAGGGCGCGATCAATCCATTACGACGACCGCATGTACTCGAGATTCCAAGAATCCGCGGCGATCGTCGATCAACCGGCGGACTTCATCATCGCGACCGGAGCGACCACATTCGCTTGTCGATATGCACCGTGCATCAAGCTCTCGACGGGAGCGCGACGACGCGCGGATTGATACAAGCGTCCGCCATCGAGCATCGATTCGCACAACGCACCGAAGTCGTAACCTTTTTGAGCGGCGGCCCGCGTAAACAAGCTGTCGGGGGACAAGGCCGGCTGCGTATTCACTTCGAGGACGTATTCGTTTTCGCCTGCCGTCACGAGAACATCCACGCACACGGCGCCGCGACATCCAAGCGCCCGAGCAGCTCGTTCGGCGAGATTGAGGACGCCGCGTTCACGTTGCGGCGAAAGCTGAAATGCCGGGGTGTCGTTGCCTTTGTTGACCTGCACCGCGCCCAAAACTTCACCGTCGAGGATCGCCACGGTGAGTTCGATACCCGTCACGAATCGCTCGACAAGAGCCACATCGTCGAAGTCGAAAGCGGTTTCGAGTGCCAAACGGAGCTCTTCGATGTTGTTCACACGTGAAAGACCGTGACTTGCGCCTTCACCTCGCGGCTTGACCACGACCGGATACCCAAAAGATCCGTGCAAATCCGCGAGATCCGAGAGGTCATCATCGACCGAAACCGTGTAATACGGAGGCGTCGGCACGTTGTGGAGGCGGAACATTTCTTTCGCCTTGAGCTTGTCCATCGCCAACGCGCTCGCGAGCACGCTCGAGCCCGTGTACGGGATCCGCGCGAGTTCGAGCAAACCTTGGATGCAGCCGTCTTCGCCGAGACGTCCGGCCAACGCGAGAAACGCGACATCAATGCGGGCACGTTGAATCGAAGCCCAGAGTTCCGACCCGAAGCCGGCCCCAACGGACAAACGCACAACCTCATGGCCACGCGCCGTCAGCGCGTCGGCAACCGCATGCCCGGCGGACAGTGCCGTGTCCCGCTCGGACGACGAACCGCCCATGATCACGCCGACACGCCCTCGAACCGCTCGCCTCTTCATCACAGTTTACCTCCGCACTCTTGGTGCTGGAACGGTTGACGCAAACCTTGAACCACGAACGTTTGCCGCAGGATTGGCGGTCTTTGCTCCAATCCCTGCTGCGGGAATCAACCCGCAACCTGCGTCCGTTCGACCACATCGCTCGAACGTTCGACCCGGTATCAAAGAAATTCTGAACAGGACAAGAAAACGGCAATTTTTGCCCGGACCAACCCCACCCTCGTCTGCGTTCCCCAAGGCCGTACCGAGTCGGGTACAATCGCGACACGCATCATGGCCGCAAGAAGCTTTTGCACGAGCATCACGTCGAGCGATTCCTTCGTGCGCGTACTGCGCGAAGCTCGCAACGACGTTCCCAATGCCGCAGCAGGACTCGTTTTCGTCGCCGGTGGGCCGACGCCGACGCGTCAGGTGTCGGAACAAATTCGTACGGCTTGGAAAGGCATTCCGACCCTCATCGTTCCCGGAGCCGGAGTGCTCCATGAACGAGCGGAGATCGAAGGAAGTGCCGCAGCGTCGGGGCTTTTGTGGAGCAACGGCAAAGCCGCGCCTTTTGCGTTGCGCGACCCGATGCATGATCCGGTGCGTTTGGGGAATGCCATCGGTGCAGCGTTCGGTCCCAAAGCCTCGAGCGCACTCGTCTTCGCCCAAGCCGAAACCTTCGATCCCGAGACGCTCGAAGGCATCACGGAAACGAGTTCGACCACGCATGTCTTCGGTGCAGGCACCGTCGGCAAGCCGCCCATGATGCTCTCCGTCGATGGCGAGCTCGTCGATGCGCCCGTGGTGGGGCTTGGTCTGAGCCATTTGGCAAAGCCCATCACGGCCACGTCGGGCGCGTGTCGACTCTTGTCGAAACTCGAACCGATCGAAGAGGTCACCGCCGGTTTGGTGATGCGCATCGGAGGTCAAAAAGCACTCGATCTGCTGTCACGATGTACAGTGGACAAACCTGCAGACCAAGAGCCTCCGCCGGTCATTTTCGCCGCCCTGTCCGACCCGCTGGACCCCGCGCCCGACGGTCGCGCGAACTACTTCATCCGTCCCATCCGCGGCATCGATACGAATCGCCGTGGAATCATGGTCGGCAATGAAGCCCGGCCCGGGATGCGCATGGCCTTCGCCGTTCGGGATCCTTTGTCGGGACGAACGGAGCTCGATGCGACAGCCAGGTTTGTCGCTCAAAACATGCTGGGTTCCGCGCCAAACTTCGGGATTTACCTGACGTGTGCGGGACGAGGACAAAACCTCTACGGCGCGCCCGATGTCGAAGCGCGAATTTTACGGCAACGTTTCGGAGACCTTCCCATCGCCGGCATGCATTCGGCGTTCGAAATC
>WBZU01000363.1_pt2 | contig 32884 bp, 22 predicted proteins | sample 5204311 | NCBI WGS metagenome assembly WBZU01 (sample SAMN12344359, study PRJNA552823) | activated sludge metagenome | biome: Activated sludge suspended growth; feature: Nitrification reactor; material: Wastewater; isolation source: activated sludge from nitrification reactor of wastewater...
CGCCAGCGCAGCCGCCACGCGCCGCACACCGGCCGGCCCCGGCAGCGAGCGCGCCAGCAGCAGGAAAAGCAGCGCCACCGCCAACCCAGCGTAGAGCGCACTCAGCAGGTTCAGCGACGCGGCCGGCGAGACGCCGGCAAGGGCCCACAGGTGTTGCCACAACCCGCCAACAATCATGTAGAGCGGGTAGCCGGTCGCGTGCGCCAAGCCGAAGTTCCACGCGGCAAACTGGAACTCGCCGGCGTCGCCCGGCAACAGGTCGAGTGGCACGCTGCGAAAGAGCAGCCCGGTCACAATGGCGCCCAGCAAAAAGGCGATCTGTCTGTCGGTGGAAGTCAGCGGCTGTGATTTGCCCATGCCTTTGGATTCACGGATAATGATCAGGTTTATGGATCTGACGAAAGTGTTCTCGGTATGACGCCAAGCTGGCAGGGTCGGGCGCTCATGGTAGTGCCGACCTACAACGAACGTGAAAACCTTGCCCGCCTGGTGGGCCGCCTGCGCGCCTTGCCCGGCGATGTCCATGTCCTCGTGGTGGACGACAATTCGCCCGATGGGACCGGCGCCATCGCCGACGCCATTGCGGCGTGCAATCCAGGCGTCCATGTCCTTCACCGCTCAGGCAAGCTGGGGCTCGGCACGGCCTACCGCGCCGGCTTCCGCTACGGCCTCGAACACGGCTACGACTACATCTGCACCATGGACGCCGATTTCAGCCATAGTCCGGAGAGCCTGCCTTCTCTCATCGACAAAGCGGCTTCCGGCTACGACCTGGTCATCGGCAGCCGCTACGTGCGGGGCGGCGCCGTCGTCGGCTCGCCACCGCTGCGCAAGTTCATCAGCTACGCCGCCAACACGCTGGCGCACACGATTCTGGGCGTGACGGCTCGCGACTGCACGGCCGGTTTTCGCTGCTATCGCCGCCAGGTGCTGGAGACCGTCGATCTCGACGCCATCTTTAGCAGCGGCTACAGCTTCCTCGTCGAGATGGCCTTCCTGGTCGAGCGCGCCGGCTTCCGCACCGGCGAAGTGCCGATCACTTTTGTCAATCGCACCGAGGGTGCCAGCAAGATCAGCAAGCTCGAAATCTACAAGGCCATGTACACCATCGCGCGTCTGCGGACCAGCGCGTTGCCGTGGGATCGCATGGTGGCGATTTACCACGAGCGGCTCGAACGACGGTAATCAACGGTCAATGGTGAATTGTCAATTGTCAACGGGGGAAGTCGGTCCGCTGCCGGCAACCATTGACTATTGACCGTTGACCGTTGGCAATTGCTCACTTCCCCACATTGACCCAATCGACCGCGGCCGCAAGCGGGCGGCGATCGCGGTTGAGGCTGACGCGCAGGAAGGCGTCGTTGGCGTCGATGACCTGCGCGGCGCTGCCCGGCGCGGCGCCCTTGACGCCGGCAATCGCCAGGTAGTTGCCACGCACATCGTCGGGCGCCAGGCTGGCGCCGATGGTGCCCAGCGCGGCCAGCGCGTCGTCGCCCAGGAAGGCCGTCGCGTCGCCATACGTCACGACCAGCACCGGCTGCCCCGCCTTGATTTCATCCAGGAATGCGACCAGCCGGTCGCTCTCCGCAGCCGAGGCGGCGGTGTCGAAGCCGGCCTTTTCCAGCACGTCACCCGTCCGTGCATCCAGCACCGTGACATTGACGCCGCGCCGTCCGGCCGAGCCATCGCTCTGCTCGCCTGTCTCGTCAAAGAGGGCGATGAAGCCGCCGTCGGCGAAGGCCTTGAGGTCGGCGTCGATGGGCAACTGCACACCCGTGCTGCCGATCTGGCGGTCGCCGGGAATGACGTCGCGCGGCGCGGCAGCGTGATCCCAGGTCAGGTCGAGGCGGTTCAGCCCGTCGACGAGCATCGTGCCCGGCACCTGCCAGCCAAGCTCCTGCCAGCCGTCGGCCACTGGGTACGTTGCCAGCGGCTGCCCGTTGACGGTCAGCGTGACGTTTTGCGCCGGCGCGTCTGGATAGACAAACGGGTATGCCCGAAGCCGAATGCCATAGGTTTGATCCGGATCGACCTGGCGCAACGGGATGAAAAGCCGGCTCTGCGTGCCCGTCGCCCACGTGGCGCTCTCGTCGTAGGGCGTGTCCACCTCGGCCGCGTCCCAGCCCTCACCGCGGTAGGGATAGGTGCCGGCCTCGCCCAGGTTGAGATAGAACTGGTCGCCGCCTGCCGGCTGGCGCACACGATAGGCCTCAATGCCGTCCTGTGCCCAGAACGGCGTCTCCTCCAGCGGCAGCGTCTCCTTGACGAAGTCCCACGACGCCTGCCACGTATCCTCGTACGGCGGACGGCCCGGGATGGGCGGGAAGAGCAGCACGTAGCGCGTGTCGTAGAGATACATGAGGTCGGCCGCCTGCGCCGCCGCGGCCTCGAGCACTTCAGGTGCCACGGGCCGGCCAAACTCGATCTCGGTGAGCGCCTGGAAGTAGGGGATGCGCTCAAAATAATCCATCTTGAACGCGGGTGCGCGGCTGATGTTGCCGCCCAGCATGGGCTTGCCGTGCGCCGTCTGGTAATACTGCAACTGCGTCTGCTCCGGGCCGAAGACGCCGAAGCTGTTGCGCCAGCCCAGCGGCACCTGCATGATGCTGAAGTCGCCCGGCGTCGCCGCGACCTGGTCGTAAACGGCGGGCACGCGTGCGTCGGAAAGGGGCAGCGGCACAGCCATGTGCTCGAAGATGACGGCGGCGGCCAGCAGCATCGCCAGCGCCGGGCGCAGCCACGCCGTCCACGCGGAGCGGTCGCTTGCGCGCAGCCGCGTCATCAACCAGTAGACGCCATAGCCCGCCAGCACCGCCAGCCCGAGCATGAGAATGACGCTGTTGCGGTTCGGCGCGCGGTTGGCCTTGATCACCGGGATGAAGTGCAGCAGCGCAAAGGGTAGCGGTACCGTCGTCTCCAGCCCGTCGAGGTCAAAGCGATAGCGCCCGTTGATTTGCAGCAGCGGGCCCAGGGTCAGCACGCCAAAGATGACGCTCGTCCAGATCCACACGGCCACTTTACGCCGGTAGGCAAAGGCGCCGATCAAGGCCAGCGCCAGCGTCACCCAGCCCAGGAAAACGGTGTTGACGTCGCGGAAGCCAGACAGCTCCGGGTTGGCGGCGCGCTGCTGCACCAGGCGCAACTCCTGCACGATGTCGCCGCCGAAGAGCGGGTGAAAGACCGTTGCCGTGAACCAGCCGCGCAGGTCCGCGCTGAGCATGAGCGCGTCACCCCAGCCCTGCAAGTCATAGTCGGCGGTGAAGAATGCGCCGAGAATCGGGATCAGCGCCGGCGCCCAGAGGACGAAGGCGACGAGGGCGAGGATGAGGAAGTTCAGCAGCGTGGCGCGGATGGTGGGAGAGTGGGAGATTGGGAGATTGGGAGAGTGGGAGAGTGGAGATTGGAGATTGGTCTCTCTCTCTGACTTATGGTTCTCTGCGCCTCTGCGCCTTTGCGTTGAAAACACCCAAACCACGACGGCGATCAGCGTGAACATGGCCAGGAAGAGCGCGCTGATCATCTCGGCCAGGCCGGTGAGGGCGAAGAAGATGCCGCCGAGTACGGCCCAGCGCCGTCGCCGTGCCGGCGCCAGATTGCCGTCGAGCATGCGCAACAGCGCCAGCGCGTAGAACGGGATCCACTGCGTCGTCACCATGTCATAGTGGCCGAGCGCGGCATAGACGGAGCGATTGGAGGCGAAGGCGTAGATCGCGCCGGCGACGAAGGCGGACCAGAAGATTAGGGATTGGAGATTAGGGATTGGAGATTGGAGATTGGTTGATTGGGCGTTCGTGCGATTGGGGGCGCCGAGGGTTGGCACTGGGCCATCCCCTACTCTCCAATCTCCAATCTCCAATCTCCCCACCAAATACGTCACCAGCAGCCACGTCCCATACCCGCTCAGCACGGTACTGGCGAGCAGCGTCAGGTTGTTGGCCAGCGGCAGGCTCGTCGCCAGCGCCAGCGGCATGGCGGCCAGGACGTGGTAGAAGTTGTAGGTATACAGGATCAGGTCGATGCCCAGCGGGTACCAAATCAGCTCGCTGTGCAGCGGCGATTGCAGGTTGCTGATGAGCGCCTGCTTGAAGTACCAGATGTTCCAGACGAAGGTCGACTCGTCAAACGCCCACTGCGGCACACCGGGTATGTGCGTGGTGAGGTGCAAGATCAGCGGCCAGGTGAGCAGCACGCTCAGCAGCGTGTAGAGCCCCAGCACCAGCAGGTGGCGGCGTGCGCCGCCGGACGTTCTGCGCATGAAACGGCTTGCTCCCGTCTACTTGCGCGCCGCGCAGATGATGCTGATCCCAAACGGGAAGGAGACGCGGTCGAGAATCTCTGCCTCCAGCCAGTAGACGCCGTGCAGGATCGAGTTGACCGGCTCCGGGATCGGCTCCATGTCCACCTGGTAGACCTCCTCGGCGTCGGTGAGGTGCGGGCTTTGCAGGCCGGGGTTGTAGGGGCGCAGGAAGCGCACGCCTGCCACGGCCGGGAAGAGGAAGAAGTTGTTGTAGCTGGCCCGGCTCACGGTCAGGCCGCAGAGTTCGAGCTTTTGCTGCAACTCGTAGGCGGTGTAGCGGCGCTGGTGCGCGTTGATCTCGTCGTTGTAGCTCCACAGCCACATGTAGGCCGGCACAGTGACGAGCAACACGCCGCCCGGCTTGAGCACGCGCGCACACTCGGCAAAGACGCCCAGTTCGTCAGGGATGTGCTCCACGGTGTCGAGCAGCGCCACCGCGTCAAACTCGGCATCGGGAAAGGGCAGGCTGTCGCCGGAGCCTTGCAGCACGGTGACGCCGCGGCTCTGCGCCACAGGGATCGGCCGCGGGTTGAAGTCGATGCTGATGACCTCGCCATAGTGCGCCAGGTGATGCGCCATGTTGCCGGCGCCGCCGCCCAGGTCGAGCACCTTGCGCGGGCGGGCAGGATCGGCCGGCCTCAGTTCAGCGTCGAGATATTTCAGGATCGCGCGCGTGCGCCCGGCAAACCAGGCGTGCTTGTCTTCTTCCAGAACCGTCAAAACCGGTGTCGCCATAGCTCAGCTTTCCCCAATCGTTATCGTCGTCACGCTCGCGCCGCCCGTGATGTCCACCACGCGCACGGCGACGGTCGCCGGCAATGCAGGCAGTGCGATGGTGTAGGCGCCGCGCACTTGCTCGCGCTTCTTGAGCGGCGCATCGGCGAGGGCAGCGCGCAGGACGCGGCCGTCATAAGCCGGGTCGATGGCAATGCTGTCGACCAGCGCCCGCCATTCGTCGCCCAGGTCAGCGGCTGCGCCGTCGAGTGCCGGCACGCGCACGGCATCCACGGCGACGACTATTGTAGCCGCTTCGCCATCGATCCGGATAATCGACAGGCGCACATCGGGCGCGGCGGCTGTGGCTGTCCTCTCGTCACCCGCCGCAAACACGGCAAATCCACCGCCCCCATCACCCGTTGGCCATTGACCGTTGACCGTTGACAATTGACCATTCTCTTCCCTCGACTTCTCCATCACCACCGTCTGCAACCGCCGCGTCGCCGTCTGGATCGCCCCATAGCCCGCATCGCAGCCGATCCAGCGCCGGCCCAGCTTTTCGGCAACAGCCAGCGTCGTGCCGGAACCGCAGAAGGGGTCGAGCACCAGGTCGCCGGGATTACTGCCCGTGGCGATGATCCGTTCGAGCAGCGCCTCGGTCTTCTGCGTCGGATAGCCCAGATCCTCGCCCGGCGTCGTGCCCAAACCGGGAATGTCGTCCCAGACGTTGTCGACGGCGCGCTCGACCTGGTGGCGGCCGTCGCCGAGGTCGGCCAGGTAGTACTTGACGCCCAGGTTGCCGCCGTTGGAGGCGTAGACGCGCTGCTGCGCTTCGTCGATGCGCACCTCGCCGCCGTAGGGCGCATAGAGCCGGCCCTCGGCATAAAGGCGCTTGAGACTGTCAAAGGAATAGGTGCCGGGGTCTGAGGTGCGGAAAAAGCCACGTTCGTCGCGCATGAAGGTCGCGGCAGCCTCCGCCTCGCTGAGCACGATTCGCTTGCGCGGCGGGTGCCAGCACGTCGGCGCGGCACGATTGCGGCCGTAAACCAGGATCGTGTGCGCGCTGTTGGGAAAATAGAAGGCGTTGACCTTGGCGCCGCGTGCGGTCTGGCTGCGCCATGTGATCGTGTTCAGATAGTTCTCGGCGCCGAAAACTTCGTCGAGCAGGCAGCGCAGGTGATGGGCGCGGCGGTGGTCGCAGTGCAGCCACAGACTGCCGTCGTCGGCCAGCAGGTCGCGCAGCAGAGGCAGCCGCTCGTAGATAAATTGCAGGTACGCGCCATCGGGCCAGGTGTCGCCATATTGCACCTGCTGCGCGACGACCGGATCGACGCCGCGGCGCCGCGGCCGGCGCAGGCGCACCTTGCGCGTCCAGTCGATGCCGCTGTCGTAGGGCGGGTCGGCGTAGATGAGGCGCACCTTGCCAGCATATCCGCTGTCGAGCAGGTGCGCCAGGATGGGCAGGTTGTCGCCGTGGTAGAGGGAGTTGGCGAGGGGCAAGGGGCGAGGAGCGAGAGGCGACGCCGGGTTCGCAAACCGGAACGGCTCGAAGGTTTCGACGAGGTGTGGCTGTGCGGGTGCAACGGGCGCCGGCGGGCGCTTGCCCGGCCAGGAAAGCTCGACGGTCATCGGCGCGCGAAGTAGTAGGCCCACACGGGCTTGCCATGGCGCCGGCACCAATGCTCGCGATGCGTCGGCACCGCGTCGCCGATCGCGGCGGCCAGCACCATATCGCTGGCGGCAAAGGCTGGGTGATTCTCGACGAGATAGCGCACCAGTTCGCCGTACTCTTGCACATCGCTTTTGAAGTGCAGCAGTCCGCCGGGGCGTAGCTTGGCTGCCAGCAGGTCGACAAAGGGCGGCGAGAAGAGGCGCCTGACCTTGTGCTCGTTCTTCCACCAGGGGTCGGGAAAGAGAATGTGGAACATGTCGGCGCGTCCGTCGTCGATCACGCGCGGCAGGTTGAAGCGGGCATCATCGTCGCTGAGCCAGAGGTGAGGGGCGAGGGGTGAGGGGCGAGGGGCGATGCGTTCCCCTTCTCCCGGTCTCCCCGTCTCCCCCTCTCCCGCACTCTCCGCCTCCAGCCGTTCCACACGTGCCAGCATGAGACGCGTCGCCTTGGTCTTGGTCTCGTAGCCGATAAAGAGGCGGTCGGGGTGACGCTGGGCACGGTCGAGCAGGAAATCGCCGCGGCCAAAGCCGATCTCGATCTCCAGCGGGCAGTCCGATGCGAGCAGGGCGCGCAATTCGGCGCCATTGCGGCCGCGGGCGTCGTCGAGCGCCAGCGCGCGGAAGAAGGGCTGGTCGATGCCCCAAGGCGGCAGCAGGTGCGAGCCGGGCCGCATGCGCGGATCGCCGCCGATGAGCCCCTTGCCGGCTTCCCAGTCCGCGTAGGCCTGGGCGCGCTCTTCAGCGCTCAGTTCCTCCCAGGTGAAGTCCATGCGTCCCTGGGAGAAGGAAGTGGGGCTGTAGGGGATTGGCGATTGCTCTGGCATGGTCAAATTCCGGGCAATGGGCGGTGAATGGGAGCGTATCAAAGCTGCCCTGTGTAGAGGTCGGCAATGGCGAAGCAGAGTTCATACTCTCCCCAAACCAAGTCTCCATCCTCCAACCGGAAATCCAAGAACGTCTCAAGATCGAGGTATTGACGAATCTGTGGGTGTACTGAACTCGTCAGAAATGGCTCGAAGTCGATCTCGCGCGCGTAGCCGTCGCTGAATGTGAGCCGCAGTCGATGCCCTGCCACATGTTCGACACCAGTAACTGCTAGGACAAACTCCGGCGGCCACGTCAACGGATCCGCCGCGTGATATCCTCCGGCGGTATCCGCCGATGAAGGATGAAGTAGTCGATCCATTTTTGCACGATCTCCTCGGCGTATTGCTCGACAATCAACTGAAAATCACGTAACTGCGGCGTTGCCAACGGCTTCTTTCCCGGCACGCGCACAATGCGTATTTCTACCACCTGTCCATCGACAACGATCAATTCGGCTTTGCTTTCAGCCCCTTGATAACGCCCATGAACGTGAATCGGTTCGTGTTCGTTAGAATAAACCAGAATCAGCAATCCAAAGTAGCGATACAGAATCGGCATGACGCGCCCTGCCTGCTACGCAGCTTACAACTGCAACTTTCGAGCGATCGTCTCCTTGACCACCTTCACATCCGCCGGCAGGTAGACGGGCGGGTTGGCCAGTTCGCTTTCCACCTCGTCGAGCTTGCCCTCGTGATAGCCAACCTTGAAGCTGGTGAACTTGAGCCCGTGCGCGGTCGAGATGACGACGACGCGGTCGGTCGACTTCACTTCACCGCGGCCGATGAGCTTGAAGAGCGCGGCCAGCGCCACGCCGGTGTGCGGGCACGTGTACATGCCGGTGAGATCGGCGCGCGCGGCCGCGTTCGCCAACTCGTGCTCGGTGACGGCCTCGACCAGCCCGTTGCTCTCGATGACGGCCTGCACCGCCTTCTCGTAGCTCACCGGGTCGCCGATCTGGATGGCGGAGGCCAGCGTCTTGTCGGCCTGGATCGCCACCTTTTCGCGGAAGCCGTTGAGGAAGCTGCGATAGAAGGGATTGGCCTTGCCCGCCTGCGCAGCAACGAGACGCGGCATCTTGCCGATCAGCCCCAGGTCCATCATCAGCTTGAAGCCCTTGTAGAGCGCGCTGATGTTGCCCAGGTTGCCCACGGGAATGATGATCCAGTCCGGCACTTCCCAGTCAAACTGGCGCACGATCTCGATGCCGACCGTCTTCTGGCCCTCAATGCGGATGCTGTTCATGGAGTTGGCCAGGTAGATGCCGTTGTCCTGCGTCACTTCCTTGACGATGCGCATGCAGCCGTCGAAGTCGGTGTCGAGCGCCAGGACATGCGCGCCGTTGGCGACCGGCTGGATCAACTGTGCCGTGCTCACCTTGCCCGACGGCAGGAAGATGATCGACGGGATGCCGGCCGCGGCCGCGTACGCGGCGAGCGCTGCCGAGGTGTCGCCTGTGCTCGCCGCCGCGACCGCCTTGACGGGGCTATTCCCGCTCGCCATCATCTGCTTGACGACGCTGACCAGCACGGTCATGCCCAGGTCCTTGAAGCTGCCCGTGTGGCTGTTGCCGCACAGTTTGACCCACAAGTCGGGCAGGCCGATCTCGCGGCCAAGCCGCTCGGCCCAGTAGAGATTGGTGTTGCCCTCGTACATGCTGACGACATTCTCGTCGCGGAGGTCGGGCATCACCCACTCGCGCATGCCCCACACACCGCTGCCGAAGGGCCAGATCGACGTGCCGGCGCGGCGTTCGAGCAGGCGCTTCCACTCGTCGGCACTGCGGTCGCGCAGGGCGGCGACGTCGTGATGGACCTCGAGCAATCCGCCGCAGGTCGGGCAGGTGTACATCACCTCGTAAACGGAGTATTCGCCCGGGCAGCCGCGGAAGCAGCGAAAGTGGGCGTTGTAGGCGAGGGCAGGCGCTTGGACAGCTTCGGCTAACATACGCGGTACCATTTCTCGTGACGCTGAAATCGGAACATTTTGCCTGATTTTATCACAGCCCTGGGCAGATGACCGGAGCGCCTGTACCGGAACTGCACAAAGCCGGTCATCGCTGTCTGAATGCGCATTGCGCCATCAAAAGCAGTGCGGCGACGGGGATGCCCCATCGCCGCACGGAAGTACGCTTGTGAATATAGCTGCGATCAGCCCATGCGCTTCTTGAACTCGGCGGTCAAGGAGGGCAGCACCTGGTAGAGATCGCCGACGATCCCGTAGTTGGCCTTCTCGAAGATGGGCGCTTCGGCATCCTTGTTGATGGCGACGATGATCTTGCTGCCACCCATGCCGGCCAGATGCTGGATCGCGCCGCTGATGCCGGCCGCGATGTAGAGGTCGGGCTTGACGGTCTTGCCGGTCTGGCCGACCTGGTGCTTGTAGGGAATGTAGCCAGCGTCGACCGCCGCGCGGCTGGCGCCCACGGCCGCGCCGAGCACGCTGGCCAACTGCGCCACGAGTTCAAAACCCTTGGCCGGGTCCTGCGCCACACCGCGCCCGCCGGAGACGATGATCGACGCGTCGGTCAGGCTGATTTCACCGCTGTCGGTGGATTTGACATCGACCAGCGTCTCCTTGACGTCGCCTTCGCTGACGCCGGGATCGACGGCCTTGGTCTCGCCGCCCGCCGCGCCGGCTTCCGGCATGGGGAAGGAGCGCGGGCGCACGCTGACGACCTGCACCGGGCTGGTGAAGGTAACGTCGGTGAGAATGTTGTTGGAGTAGACCGAGCGCACGGCGACCAATTTGCCGCCGTCGACGCGCAGGTCGACGACATCAGGCGCGTAGCCGGCATCGAGTTCGCCGGCAAGCATGGCGGCGACTTCACGGCCGCGCACGGTGGCGGCCATGAGCACGACGGTGGCGCCGGCAGCGTCGATGGCGGCGCGCAGGGCCTTGACGTAGGCGCTCAGGCGGAAGTCGGCCAGGACGGGGCTGCTCAAGGTCATCACGACGTCGGCGCCATATTTGCCGGCTTCGGCGGCAGATGCGCCGGTGTCGCCACCGAGAACGGCAGCCACGCTCTGCGTGCCCATTGCCGCGGCAATCTCACGCGCCTTGCCCAACACCTCGAACGAATTGGCGACCGGGCCACTCTTGCTTTGTTCAATCCAAACCAGTACGGACATTGTGCGTTCTCCTAGATAACCTTCTCGGCCATAAGCGCGTCAGCCAGCTTGGCGGCCTTCTCTTCGACCGAGGCGCCATCGATGATGACGCACTCTGTCTTGCGCTCTTCTGGCTTGCGGATGTTGGACCACTGCGTCTTGCCGCTGCCGGAGACAACGCCCAGATCGCCGGCCGGCGTGGCCGGGATGCTGGCCTTGCTCGCCTTGCGGATGCCCATGAAGCTGGGGTAGCGCGGCTCGTTGATCTCCTTGCCCACGCTGACGACGGCCGGCAGGCTGACGGTAATCGTCTCTTGCGCGCCTTCGACCATGCGCTCCACGGTGATCTTGCCGCCGGCGACTTCCACGATCTTCGTGGCGGCGCTGATCAGCGGCCAGCCGAGTTTGGCGGCAACGCCGGCATAAACGGCGCCGCTGTTGTCGTCGACGCTCTGCTTGCCAGTGATGACCAGGTCGGCGCCTTCGGCCTTGACGGCGCCGGCCAATGCCGCGGCAGTCGTCCACATATCGCCGCCGCTGATGGCGCTGTTATCGACCAGCGCCGCGGCGCCAACACCCATCGCCAGCGCGTGCTTGAGCGCATCGACGGCGTCAGGCGATCCCATGCTGATGGCCACGGAATCGGCGTCATAGCGTTCACCCAAGAGAATGGCTTCCTCGGCGGCGAATTCGTCCCATGGATTGATGACCATGGTCGCCTTGACGCTGCCGCTGCGGACATCGTCGGCCGAAACCTTGGGCAGTTCGGCCGTGTCCGGCGTTTGTTTGACTAAAACAGCTACTTTCACGTTTCGACCTCCTACTGGGTCATGTCAAAGAATTTCTGACAACCTAAGAGAAGCGATTTACCAGTTTGAAATTATCCGAGCCCAATATGCGCTACATGGAGTGCACTTTGCAGGGGCATTTGTCATTGTATCGCAGAGCAACAGTCCTGTAGAAACTATGGCCGGTAGTGCGCTGACCAGGGACAGATGTCAACCCAGTATACAGGTCTGAGTTATTGGCGTGTTGAGAGCGTGTTGTAATGCTGGTAGGGCCAAAAGAAAAAGGCGAGAACGCCATTGTTCTCGCCCCCAGAGAAGATGCAATCTTCTCGATTGTGTGGCACTATATCATACCTTTGTGCGACGGGCAAACAGTTGCCGTTGGCGTCGCGGAGGATAGCGCAAGAGGCGCAATGTACTATATTTTTGTGGCCGGCACGCTGGCCTTGACTGCGTTCATCGGCTATACCACCTTTGCCACGGCAATGCTCATGCGGCGCTGGCGGCTCACCACCAACCCGCTGCTCAGCAAAGCGGATGCCGTGGTACGGCTGATGCTCATCGGTGTCTGTATTGGGCTGGGCGCCATCAGCGGGCTGGATGCGGTGACGCTGGGCTGGACGATGGAGAATCCGCTGCAGCAGATTCTGCTGGGCGGTGCGATCGGCCTGGGATTGGGTCTGGGGCTGCACGGACTTTCGCAGTGGGTGCTCAAAACCATGGGCACACGGCTGTATTCCAAGACCTTTAGCGAAATGATCGTGCCGCATACCCAGCGCGACTTCTATCTTATCGCCGGCGCGCTGGTCTTCGTGGTCATCCTGGAAGAGTTGCTCTTTCGCAGCCTGCTGATCGGTGGCTTTTCGCCGCTGCTGCCCGTTTGGCTGCTGGTCATTTTCACGAGCCTCGTCTTTGGCGCGCTGCATCTGCCGCAAGGTGCGTGGGGGATTGTTGGCGCAACGATCGCCGGCGCGATCTTTGGCGTGCTTTTTTTGTACGAACACAGCCTGCTGACACCTATCGTCGCGCACTATGTGGCCAACATGATTCAGATCATGCTGGTGTTTCGTTTGCTCGACGCGCCGGCCAAAGCGGCACCCGAGCAGACGTCGTCGTCGGGCTGAGGCAATTGCCGGCGTGCGGGCGGTGTGATCGGCCGCCGGCACACGTTTGAGGAGGAGTGTGGTGCAAGTCTGGTTTTCGAAGAGAACGGGGCGCTCGCCCTGGCGCTGGCTGCCGGTGCTGGCCGGGGTGCTGGTCGTGTTGGCATGGGCAACGGGGACACAGTTGCTGGCCGCGCCGGACGGTCGCAATCGACCTATTGTGCAACAGCCCGATTGCGCGACCGTCGATTGTCTCTACCTGCCGGTCGTTGTGGGATTCCAAACGCCGACACCGACGCACACGCCCACGCTGGCACCCGGGGTCACGCCTTCGGCGACGCCGACCTTGCCCCCCGGCGTGACGCCGACCGTGACGGCCACCGCAACGGCGACCCCGTCGAACACGCCCACTGCAACGCCGACAAACACACCCACTGCGACGCCATCTTCGACGCCGACCACACCGCCGGTCGGCCCCGCCGATCCGCAGATCGTGCGCATCTTCGTGCGTTCACCGGGCGTGGGCCAGCGTGTCGAAATCATCAACCGCGGCGGCGATGCCGCAGCCATGCAAAACTGGACGTTGCGCGACGGCGCGCAACCGCCGCAGGTCTACACCTTCCCCGCCTTCACGCTGCCCGGCGGCGCGACGGTCACGGTGTGGGTCAAGGCAGGCACGAATACGGCCACCGATCTCTATTGGGGGTTAGGGGACGTGCTCGTCTGGAACACGAGCGGCGACAGGGCGATTCTCCAGGACAGCCAGGGCACCGTGAAATCGGCGTGCAGCTACGACACGCCCGTGTTGATTGCGGAGTGCCAATAACGATGGTTGCACCACCGGTCGACCACTACGAGGTGCTGGGTGTTGCCGCAACGGCCGGCGACGAAGAGATTCGCCGCCGCTATCGTTTCCTGGCGCTCGCCTTTCACCCGGATCGCTACAGCCGCAACCCCGAACATCACCAGTTGGCGGAACAGCAGATCAAGCGCATCAACGAAGCCTATCGGGTGCTCTCCGACCCGGCGGCGCGCGCCCAGTTCGACACGGCGCGGCAATTGTTCGACAGCACGGCCGCGGCACGCGCGCGCTCGAATCTGTCTGTCTACGCGACGTCGCTCCAAGATGCTGCGCGTGCGTCGGAACAGATGCGGCGTGTCGAGCAGGACTTGCGCGTTGCGCGCGAGCAACTCGACGCTGCCCAGCGCGAGAAGGCGACATTACAGGCGCAGCTTGCCGAGCTGGGCCATCTACACGCCGGCGAACGCAGCACCCAGGTCGCCGAAGTCCGCACGCTCAGCCACCAGGTCGAGGAATTGACGCGCGAGCGCGACGAAACGGCGCGTGCGCTGCGCGAGGCGCAGGAGAGGGCGGGCCGCCGCGTCGAGCGGCTGAAGCAGGATCTGGAGCGCAAGACCCGGCTCGTCGAACGCTTGCAGAGCGCCAAGAGCCAATGGGAATCGTCCAGCCAGAACCGTACCGACCTGCTCACGCAGCGCGTGGAGCGGCTGCGCGAGGAATTGGCCAGCCGCGACCGCCAGTTGGCGGATGCACTGGCCGCGCGCCAGTTGGCACAGGATCAACTGGCGCAGGAACGGCGTAGCGCCAGCCGCAGCTCGCAAAGCTATTCCACGGCGCTCGGTGCCAGCGAGATCGAGGCGGCGCGCTTGCAGGTCGAACTCGACGCGCTGCTCACCGCCCAGCAGCGCGGGCGAACCATCACGCGCCTGTGGCAGATCGCCGCGATTATCGGCATTGCCAACACCATCATCCTCATCGTGCTCGTTCTGCAGCGCCTGGGCGGGTGAATACGCCGCTAGCCAAATGAAAGCAAGACAATGCCGGCGACCATGATGGTGGCGGAGAGCATCCGGCCGCGCATGTTGCCCTCCTTGAGCAGCCATGTTCCCAGCAACGCGCCGAAAAGGATGCTCAGCTCGCGCGCTGGGGCGATGTAGCTCACCGGCGCCGTGACCATCGCGGTGAGCACGAGAATATAGGCGAGCGAACTCAGCACGGCAATGCCGATTGCCTCCCAACGGTGGACGCGCCATTCATAGCGCACTTCATTGGTGCGCGTGCGGATCGCGGGCAGGAGCAACAGCGTGCGGCCGAAACTGGAACCGTAATCGAGCAGGAGCGGCGCAATGAGGACCGCGCTGACCGCAGTTTTGTCCCACAACGTGTAAGTCGCGATGAGCAGGCCGGTCAGCAAGCCATACCCGACGCCCGAGACGGCGGTACGACGGCGCAGCATGGCCGGGCCGCCAGCAATCGAGAAGACGCCGGCGATGATGAGCAGCGCGCCGGCCACGGCCAGCCAGGTCGGCCGCTCGCCCAACAGGATCACGGCGCCGATCATGGAGAGCAGCGGGCCTGTGCCGCGCGCAAGCGGGTAGACCACCGACAGGTCGCCGTGGCGGTAGCCGCGCTGGAGCATCAGGAAATAGGTGAGATGGATGGTCGCGCTGCCGAAGATGAAGAGCACGCCGAGCCAGTCAAGCGTCGGATGCCAGATGAGCACAAAGACGACAATGATAGGCGCCCAGAGCACGACCGTGAGCAGCGAAAAGAGCCACGTAAAGGGAATGCCGCCGCTGGCGCGCTTGGCCAGCAGATTCCACAGAGCGTGCAAGAGCGCGGCGGTCAGAACGAGCAGCAGGGCGAATACGGTCACCGATACCACCAGTACGAGTGGCAGAGCATGGCTGCGTCAGAAGTCGGCGCGGCGGGCAGCCGCGCCGGACGCATCCGGCCACTATACCGCACCCGGTGAAAAATGCGGCAGTGCGTGCCGGGCGGTTGTGCAGAATGAGGGTGCGCGGCTGAAATAAATGAGGGGATGCCGTTATCCGGCGTCCCTTCATTTGGCACAAAAATTCAATTGATTCTTGCCGGCAACGCCCCGCCGCAACGGAGATCGGCCGGCCGTCAGGCCAGGACGCGCTCGCGACAGGCCAACTCAGCAACCAGCGCGGCGCCGAGATCGACCATCTCGGTCAACCGTTCGGGGCTGACGAGGTCAATGGTGTCGGTGCGCAGATGATAGCTCGGATGCGCGGCACGCGCGGTGAAGGCCAGGCTGGGTACGCCGCGGAAGGCGAAGGTCGAGTGATTGCTCTCCGGCCACGGTTCGACCCACGCCACATCGGGATAGCGGGCAATGACCTGGTCTACCGCACCGTGCATCTCCGGCGCAAGGTTGAAGCCGGCGATGGTGTTCTGCCCGCCCGCCACGCCGACCGCATCGAAGTTGAGCGCCGCCACGATGCGGCCAAAGCTCTCGGCGCTCCGGCGCACATACTCGTCGTCGCCGATGGGCAGATATTCCTCGTTGGTGAAGGCAACAAACTCCAGGCTGTAGGGCTGGTCTTCGCGGCAGAGGCGCTCGGCCAGCGCCAGCATGACCGCAACGCCCGTGGCATTGTCGGTGGCGCCGGGCGTGTCAATCTTGGTGTCGTAGTGCGCACAGATCACGAGTTGCTCCCGGCAGGCGCCGTGCAGCCGGCCGACGACATTCGCCGTGCTGCCCGGCGTACGGCGGCTGTCGATGCGCAGGCGGATCATTTCGCCGGAATGCTTCAGGAGAAGTTGCCCTACGTGCGCGGGGGCGGTAGCGGAAGGGATGCGAAAGTCCCCATCTTCGATGAGCCGCTCCAGCGAGCCGGGGCGCGCCTGCACGGTGACAATGGCGGCCGGCGCTTTCTCTTCGAGCAGTTCGACGACGCGCGTCTCCTCCGGCCCCTTGAACATCCACGCTTTCGGCGGTAGCGGGCTGCGCACGAGGTCGCCGTGCACGACGGCGATCCGGCCGCGCAGATCGGCCGCTGCCAGTTCGTCCAACGTGCCGACGGGGATAGCGGGCGCCGTGACGAGGCAACTGGGCGAGTAGGCATTGGCGGCGACGGGCAACGCAGCATCCTCGAAACAGAGCCACGCGCCGAGTTCTTCCCAGGCCGGGCAGGCGAAATCCTGCATCTCCACGGCCATGCCGCACTGGCGAAAGACGGACTCAATGTAATGGGCGGCGGCCCAGTTGGCGGGCGAACCGCCCGGTCGCGCACCGATTTCGGTGCACAACTTCTTGACATGATGTAAAACGAGATCTGACATGTAGCGGGCTCCACTTTCAGCAGAATTGGTTTGGCGTGCGGCGCGTATGAACGGGGCGCACGTCGCCAGCGTACCATGTACCGATTGCCGGAGAATCATGGCGCAGTTGTGGTTGCGGCGGTGCAGGGCTGGAACTGCGGAGCGAACAGCGCGAAGCGGCGATGCTTGGGGCGAGCACCTGCCGATGGATACGGCGCACGGGGTGGCACCGGCAACGGCGAGCTTTGCCGGCTGTCTATTCGACGCGGAAGAGCCCGATTTCGGCATCCGGCAGCGCCGCGCGGAGATCGGCACTGCTGAGGATCACCGTCGTCCCGCGCACGCCAGAACCGATGGAGATCTCCGCTTCGGCCAGCACACTCTTGTCGATGTAGATCGGCAGCGGCTGCGGCAGGCCGAACGGCGAGACTGCGCCGATGGGATAGCCGGTGATGGTGAGCACTTCCTCTTCGGTCGCGGTGGTCAGGCGCGATTGGCCGAGATGTTGGCGCAGCGTCTTCCACGCGACCTGTGCCGGGCCGGCCACCAGCACCATGGCAAAGCGATCCTGGCCGAGACGGAAGAGAATGCTGCGCACCACCTGCTCAGGGCGCTGGCCGCGCTCCTCCGCCGCCTGTTGCAGCGAATGGACGGGACCCGCATGTACAAAGACGCGATGCGGGATGCCGAGGTCGGCGAGCGCACGAGCTACGGGTGGCTGGTTCGTCATGGTCGATTCCTTGCTGGATGGTGAGTGCCGAGCACGCGGTGGGCGACCGTCCAACCCGGCAATCCGGGATGTGGCAGGCTTTTGAACATCCGCGTATCCACCGGCGTGCGTTCTTACTATACTGAATGTCGGGCGTCGGACGAAACAAAGGCCGTTGCGTGTGCCAATTACGCCGTGGCCACATGAGCCGGGCCGACGGTCCATCTCTGGGAGGAGTCACCATGCAAACAACGACCATTCGCCGGAAGCCCGCCCTGCTTGTTGCTGCGATTGCCGGCTTGTTACTCGTCTTGCTGACCGGTGCCGTTTCGGGCAGTGCGACGGCCGTGGCGGACCAGGGTGCCGATACCGCCAATGTCACCATCGGCGACTTCTTCTTCAGCCAGACCGTGATCACCGTTGCCGTGGGCACGACTGTGCAGTGGACCAACATCGGCGGCTTTGCGCATACGAGCACCGCGTCGGATGCGCTGTGGGATTCGGGTGCGCTTGGCTCGAACGATCTTTTTACCCACACCATGACCATCCCGGGGAACTTCCGCTACATCTGCTCGATTCATCCCGGTATGCAAGGTACCGTGGTTGTGACCGGCACGTTTCCCAGCACTCTCTATCTACCCACGCTGGCGCGCGAGTAAATAGCAAGGTGGCCTGGCTGCACGTTGACGCTCGCAACCAGGCCACCCTGCCAAGCAACTATGCCTGTGCCGGCGTCAAGATCGTGTCGATGCGCGCCATGACGTCGCTCGTCAACTGCGGAACGACCTCCATGGCCTTCATGTTCTCGTGCACCTGTGCCGGGCGGCTGGCGCCGGTGATCACCGTGCTGACGTGCGGATTCTTCACGCACCAGGCGAGCGCCAGTTGGCTCATCGAGCAGCCAAGGTCATCGGCGACGGATTGCAACGAGCGGACGGTGTCGATGCGTGTCGGGTCGCTGAGCGCGGACTTGAGCCACTCGTAGCCGGGCAGATTGGCGCGACTGTCGGCTGGGATGCCGTCGTTGTACTTGCCGGTAAGCAAGCCGGACGCCAGCGGGCTCCAGATCGTCAGGCCAAGGCCGATATCTTCGTACAGGCGCGCGTATTCCTTCTCGACGCGCGTGCGGTGGAACATGTTGTACTGCGGCTGCTCCATCTGCGGCTTGTGCAGGTGATGGCGTTCGGCAATCTCCCACGCTGCGCGGATCTCATCGGCCGTCCATTCCGAGGTGCCCCAATAGAGTGCCTTGCCCTGGCGAATGATATCATCCATGGCAAAAACGGTCTCTTCGATGGGGGTGTTGGGATCGGCGCGGTGACAGAAGATCAGGTCGACGTATTCCATGTCGAGGCGCTTGAGCGAGCCGTCGATTGCCTGCATGAGATACTTGCGGTTGAGCGTATTGCGTTCGTTCGGGCCGTCGTTGAGCCCCCAGAAAAACTTGGTGGAAACGACATAGCTGGCGCGGCGCCAGCCGGCGCGCTTGAAGATCTGGCCCATGATGACTTCGGACTCGCCGCGGGCGTAGGCCTCGGCGTTGTCGAAGAAGTTGACGCCGGCATCGTACGCGGCGACCATGCACTCGTAGGCAATGTCGACATTCATCTGAGTGCCAAAGGAGACCCAAGAGCCAAACGACAGTTCGCTGACCTTCAGACCGGCGTTACCAAGACGACGGTAGTTCATTGTTCCTTCCTTCCGTTTTGTTTTGGGTTGATTGTGATTGATTTGGTGGCGACTCCATATCCGGAAGCGGACACAGTCGCATGAGAAAGCATACCGCAATCGTATGCACTGGTTATGCTGGGTTGGTTACAGTTCGGAGAACCAACAGGCCGGATGCGACATGTCGCATCCGGCCTGTTGGTTGGTCGGCGCCCGAAGGCGAGTATTCTAGCGCTTCATGCTGGGCAGGAAGAGGAAGAAGTCGGCGTCAAGCGCGTCTTCAATCGCCATGCAGGATTCGATCGCCTGAACGCCGGACACTGTCACGCAGGCCGAGGAGACGCGCACGCGTACCTTGTCGCTGTCAGTCCACGTCGCGCCGCGCACATCGGTAGCGTTTGCAGTGGCTTCGTTGCGCGTGGTGCGCATCAGCGCCACGGAGCACGTGTATTTCCACCGCTCGCCGGCATCCAGGATGTTGTTGCCGTTGTCGCCATCTGGCCCGCGCAGTTGGCATTCGGGCATGGAGTCGGCAAGCGTGACATTGGCCAGCGGCGTGTCGCCCGTGTTCTTCACCTTGATGGTGAAGTTGACCTCGTCACCGGGCTGGACGACGGTGCGATTCGCCGTCTTGGACACGTTGAGACCAGGGCGGATCAGATCGATGAACACGCTATCTTCGGCGGACAGGTAGCGACCACGCGGATCCTTGGCCTTCACCGTTGCCGTATTGGTTGCGTCGGCACACAGACCCGGCACCGTACACGCTGCACCGACTTCGCTGGCGCCCGATGGTGACACGACTTCGCCGTCGCAGAAAGTCACATCACACGTGTAGGTCCACTCCTCGCTGGGGTCCAGCTTGCGATTGCCGTTGTCACCTTCAGCGTGCGAGAGATAACACTGCGGCATGCTGTCGCTCACGCTGACACGCGAGAGCGGCACATCGCCCCAATTGCGCACGCGCAGCGTGAAATGCACGCGCTCGCCGGGATAGATCACGGTCTTGTCGGCTTCTTTGACGATCTCCAGTGCTGGCCGGACCACGTCGACCGCGGCGCTGTCCTCGTCGGACCAGGCTGTTCCGCGCGGATCATAGCCCGTAGCCCGCGCCGTGTTGGTTACGTCGTCGGCGGGCGCCACTTCGCATGTGTACACCCAGTTCTCCAGCGGGTCGAGGATGCCGTTGGCATTGTCGCCGGCCGGCCCGACAAGGTTGCACGCGGGCAGGGAATCCTCTACCGTGACATTGGTCAGAGCAATGTCGCCCGTGTTCTTGACGTTGACGGTGAAGTTGACCTTCTCGCCTGGCTGGATCTCGTTCTTGTCGACGCTCTTGGTGACGTCGATGCCAGGATGAATCAAATCCACGAAGGCTGTGTCGCTGTCACGGACAACAGTCCCGGCGCCATCCTTGGCGGTCACCTCGGCCCGGTTCGTCACGTCGCCGCAGATCGGCGGTATGGTAACGGTCTCCGGGCAGATGTAGCCATGCGCAATGTGGCCGGCGATGTCCAACGTGTGGGTGCCACCGAGTTGCAGCCAGTTAGTGCGGCCGTCGGCGCTGATGTACTTGCGCAGCGTGCCTTCCTGCGTCACCGTGAATACGCTGCGTTGGCCGACATCGAAGCGACCCAGGTTGCGGAACGAATTCCAGACCCGGTAGATGTCGTAGCCGATATACGCCGGCATCGGTGCTTTGTTGACGACGGTGAGTTCGAACAGCCGGCGGGTCGGGCTCCAGCAACTGCCGAAGGATGGACCGACCAGCGTGGGTGACGGCGTCGTACAGGCCGGTGCGACCACGGCTTCCCCGCCCGCAATGTCCCATCCCGTGACGTTGTTGCCCTCGACCGCACTGCCGCCGACCGAAGTGCTGCCGGTATTCAGCGGCTGGCCTGGACAGACCGTCAATTTGCACGTGTACGTCCATTCCTCGCCGGCCGCCAGTTTCCCGTCACCGTCGTCGCCGGTCGGGCCGGCCAGCGTGCATTGCGGCAGTGAGTCGGCAAGGTTGACGTCGCTCAACGGCGTATTGCCGGTATTGCGCACTTTGACCGTGAAGCCAACCTCTTCGTCCGGGTAGACGAACGCTCGATCGGCAACTTTGATGAGCTGGATTGCCGGCGTGTAGACCTCAACCTTTGCCCGATCATCGGCATTCCACGGGTTGCCCAGCGCGTCGTAGCCGGTCACCGTGGCGACGTTGACAGTGTCTGCTGTGATGATCATGGAACAGGTATACGACCAGGCCTCGCCGGGGTCGAGGGCGTTGTTGCCGTCGTCACCGCTCGGGCCGGCCAATTCGCAGGCCGCCAACCCTTCGTCAACCACAACGTCATGTAGCGGCGAATCGCCTGCGTTACGCACGACGATCCGGTATGTGACCGTTTCACCGGGATTCACCAGCACGCGATCCGCGCTCTTCTCCAGCGTGATGAGTGGTGCGATGACGTCGACCGCGGCGCTGTCCGTCCACCAGACTGACTCGCCCCATGACGCTTCTGCCCACGCGGTGGCCGTGTTGATCGTGTCCTGCGCCAGTGTGCTGGTACAGGCAAAGGCCCACGTTTCGCCGACGTCGAGCCAATCGTTCTGATTGCTGTCCCCGGCATTGAATTCGCCGCTGGTGGTTGCGGCCACGACGCAGCGATCGTCGTCGATGTGCACCTTTCTGAGCGGGACCTGGCCCGTATTCCTGGCCAAGAACGTGTACGTCACGACCGTATTGGGGTAGACGGTTGGAGCACTGGCGCGCTTTTCGAGCGAGATACCGGGGCGCCCCGGCGCGTTGACGTAGGTACATGTGATAGTCTCGCCTGCGTCGAGATCGACGATGGCGGTACCGGCGATAGGATCAACCGTCGTACCGCCATCGGGGTCGGTGCAATCGATCCCCGCGACGTGCCAGTCTTGCTTGCCGCGCTCGATGACGGTGTAGGCGCCGGCCGTGATGTTGGCAAACGTCTTGCTGCCCCCCGCTGCAGCGACCGAGAACTCGCCCAGTGCGGTGTCAAAGAACCAGGGCGAGTCAGCGGTGCCATTCACCTGCTTGACGATGATGAGCGAACCGGCATTGGCGACATTGGCAAAGGTGCAGATGACGGTTTCGCCGGGGTCGAGATCGATCGTAGCGCTTGCCGACGCCAGATCGACCTGCGTGCCGAAGTCGGGATCCAGGCAAGTCAGCGCGCCCAGGCCCCAACCGGTGATCTGTGTCTCAGCCACGGGATAGGTGCCAGGCGGAAGCAAGGTGAACTCACGCTGCCCGCCCGTTGCCGGCAGTGTGAAGGAACCCAGCCCGCCGTTGAAAGCCCAGTCTGCCGATGCCGTGCCGACGACTTGTTTGATGATGTGGATGGCACTGCGGCGAACGTTGGTGAAGGTGCATACGACATCTTCACCTTCGCCCACATGAACCTCGCCGGTTGTCGCCGGAATCCAGGTTGTACCGCGGGTCGTTTCGGTGCAGCGCAAGGAACGGTCGTAGTTGTCCAATTCCGTCTGGCTGCCGGCGCCTTCACCTACGGTGTGGGTGCCCGCCGCAACTTCATGCTTGCCGGTCGTCCCCCCGTTCTTGACGTCGGTGGCGAGAATGACCGAGTCGATGGCAAGGTTGAAGAACCCGTTGTCATTGACGGGCAGCACTTCCTTGCGCACCTCGAGCAGGCCGACGGCCGGTGCCTCTGTCTGGTTGCCGATGAGCACAGGCGCTGCGCAGACCGGCCCGGCAATCGGCTCGACGCCGCTGACCGGATTTGTTCCGCCCGCGGTGATGCCGGCGTTTGCCGCGCCGGTCGGATACGGCTGCACCAAGGCCAGCGTAAAGGGCGCCCCAACTGGAGGGATGCCGCCCGGCGTCTCCCAACGAATTCCGCGCAGTCCTGTGCCGCCCACGCCGGTATCGTCGACAATGCTCCATCCCGCCGTGGTAAGAGCAGGGTCGATCTGGCTGGCGTCGATGCAGGAGGGCAATGCCAAGACCCAGCTATCCAGCGCCTGGCTTTCCATAAACTGGTAGGCGGTATAGGTCCACACCAGTTCATTTTCGCTCTTTTCGACCAGTTCCACGCCGTAGATATCGTTGACAGTCGGGTAGAACTCGGCATAAAGCGCGGCTTGCGACACGCTGATCGGCTTGCAGGCTGTGTCATCGCCTGGGTCGGTGTTGATCCAGCCGTTCTGCGCAACCTCGCATAGCTGAAAATCGCCTGGCATGTTGGGTGCCAGGGTGACTCTGCCGTCCAGGTCGGTGACCTGGCAGAAGCCTACAGTTTCGCCATTGGTGTCTTCGACGCAGAACGTCCAGCCAAACAGGCCAGGTTCGCCGGCATCGCGCGTGCCGTTGCCATTCTGATCGTGGTACTTGATGGCATGCACGGTAGCGGTATCTGGCGCAAGTACATCGACTCGCGCTGTGTCAACGGCAAGGTAGACCTGGCCGTCGAATTCGCCGGATGCAGTTGCCTCGTTATCAAAGTCGGTTTCGATGTCGTAGGCAGTGCAACTATAGGTGACATCAGCACCAGACTTCAGCTCGCCAATCGTGCGATCGCAGTCTGGCGATAACGGATCGGCCACAGTCACATTGCGCAGGCCCACGTTGCCCGGATTGCTGACGCGAATCTCAAACTCGGCATAGTCGCCAATCGTGATCTGTTGGAGATCGGGCGATTTTTCGACGGCAATCGCCGGCCCCGGCTGGATGAAACGCGCAAAGACGCATGCATCGTTGCGCATAAGTTCGCCGGTAATGAAGTAGTCGGCCAGGTTTGCGTCGTACGCGCAGGTGTCGGCTTCACCCGGCACAAAGCCGAGGATTTCCAGGGTATACGTCACACCGTTGATGACGATAGCTTGGGGCGGGGTGTTGTTGATGAAGTCGACCTTGTCGTCGCACAGGTCTTGATTTGACGATCCATAGGGGCAATAGCCGGCATTGGGTGTCTCATCCAGTTGCATAGTGTAGGACATGCCGACATCAATGGCGTCACTCGGCGCGTCGACATGGATGGTGAGGTCGACGAATTGCATCGGGATCAGGGCACGACCGATGTTCTCGTTATAGTGCGTGAACTGTCCGAGCAAGAATGGCTCTCCCGGCTGGAAGGTGACGCTGTCGCTGCCGTTGAAGCCGAAGCCGCTGCGGAAGACGACGTTGCCACAATCGGCCGCGGCAATGGGCTGGCCGTAGCGTACGATGTTCTCGTTGGTCGGGTCACTTGATGAGTTATTAATGTCCTGGCAGGTAACCGGTGTCTGATCCAGGTCGCTACGCGGGTAGCTCCACTCGCCGTCGACATTGCCGTCGGCGTCGGCGGCCTGGACGTTTGGACTTTCTGCGGTGGCGGCCTGGCTGCCCGCATTGAGCAGTGCTGGCAAGTACACGCGTGGCGCGGCCGGCGCATCAGGCGTGTCACCGTCCTGGGCAAGTACAGTGGAAGGACCGGTAATCAAGATAAGCAGCACTGCCAGCCCAATCTGCGCTGCTAGAAGACAGGTGCGGCACAAGTGTGCCTTACGCGGAATTTTAGACATGATCTCTTTCCTTTGGGCGACTAGCGCCGGGAATGAACTGTTGCATGGTCTTGGTTGCTTCGAAAGACCGAACCGCGCATGCGACGTTGGTCTGGTTTGTCACAGCTCTGAATCTCATGACACGGCAGTCTACGCTTACGGGTACAGCCAACTATGATGATATACTGTAAGGTTGGCGCGGCGGATCGGGCATTTGATGTGCGGGGTCTATGCATCATGACGGCACTCGGCGGAGCGTGCCGTGACGACTTGCCGGGTCTTTAACGTTCGATCTGAGGAGAAAGGTGGGGAGACATCGGGGCGCAGAAAGAGCAGGCAAACAAGACGCCGTGCCATCGAAGGGTTGGCACGGCGCCCACTAATCAGATTTTGGCCTGTGAGATCGCGCTCACACTATTGCGGACTTGCTCCAGATTCGCCCGGCGAGACTACAATTAGCGCATTGCCCAGCTCGGCCAATCGTCCACTCATCTGTCACGGAGTGAGCAGCGAAAAGTCCACCCTATCCTGCGCAGAGTGCACACTGCCCAAGGCATCTAGTGCCGTGACGGTACTGATATTGACATATCCGCCGGATGGTACCGGTACCGGCACCTCAATGATCGTGTCCTGATACTGGCGGACGGTATCGCCGGAACTTCCGGCCACGCCGATACCATCTGCATAAAGTACGACCGCCATGATTTGCCCTGGTTGCGGCACGAAGCCGGCGCCGTTTGCCTCCGCATCGGCCACAATTGCCCGCCCGCGATCGGTAAGCGGCGGCTCGATGGACTCACCCCATACAAGCACATGGATCGCCGCCTCGACGTCGTTGAAGTGCCACTGCTTGTGATTCAACACGTAGTTCACTTTGTCCCAAGGGATTGGATCGCCGATCTGCACCTTGCCGGACGCAACCTTCGGGATATTCGGATCCTGATAGGTTCGCATATCTAGCGGCATGCCGGGGTCGTAGCTCGAATAGGCACGCACGCTTGCACTGCGATCCGTGTTGGGCTGGTCATTTTCCAGACACCAGCCATTGTACGTCTGGTCAGCGATGTCAAAGCCCGTCCCAACGTCACTCAACTGGATATCGAAATAGGCAGAGACGCCAGGTAGCGTGTGTAAGGCCATGATCCCGTGGTCAGGCAAGGACACTTTCGACCCATCAAACGGGCTGCAGGCTGGCGGCGTCTGACCAGGCAGTGCAGGCAGCAATTGGTCGACACACATGACGACGGCACAACCATAGCGCCAGGCCTCAGCAGGGTCGAGCAGACCGTTGCCATCGTCACCGACCGGGCCTGTAAGCTGACACTGTTCGAGAGAATCGGTAACAACCACATTGGTCAGGCTCGCGTCGCCAGTATTCCGAACGTCGATCGTGAAGTTCACGACCTCGCCGGCGGCCACGGCCGTGCGGTCCGCGGTCTTGACCAGCGACAGTTGCGGCGCAATCACGTCGACGAACGCGCTGTCGGTCGCCCAGACGGCTTCACCCCACGGTGCCGTGCCCCACGCCGTCGCCGTGTTGGTCGTGTCGGCGGTCAATGTTGCGTTGCATGTGAACTGCCAGCTTTCGCCGGCGTCGAGCAGGCCGTCGCCGTCCATATCGCCGATGTTACCCGCGCCAGCGAGGACAGGCGCCGTGCTGCACAGCGGATCGTCGACGCGCACGGCTGACAGTGGGACATCACCGGCATTGGTCACGGCGAACGCATAGGCAACCTCGGTGTTCGGGTAGACGGTCGTTGCACCGGCGCGCTTCTCCAGCGCAATCGCCGGCACGCCAGGGTCATTCACAAAGGTACACGTGACCGCCTCGCCGCCATCCAGGTCGACGGTTGCGGTGGCGAGCAGCGGATCGGCCGTACTGCCACCGTCGGGGTCGGTGCAGGTGATGGCACTGACGCGCCAGCCTTCGGGCGTGAGCTCGCGGAAGGTGTAGCTGCCGGGGGCGACGCTGGCAAAGCGTTGCTCACCGCCGGCCGCCGCGATGCTGAACGCGCCCAGCGTGCCGTCGAAGGCCCATGGTGCCGCAGCAACACCGTTGACCTGCTTGACGATCGTGATGGAGCCGGCTGCCGCCACGTTCGAGAAGGTACAGGCAACCGTCTCACCCGGTTCCAGGCTGATCGTCGCCGTCGCCGTCGCCAGGCTGGTCTGCGTGTTGAAATTTGGATCGGTACAGGTCAATGCGGCGAGGCTCCAGCCGGCGCGCGCTGCCTCGGTCACCGCATAGCTGCCGGGGGCCAGGCGAGCAAAGCTACGTTCGCCGCCGGCCGCCGGCAGCGTGAAGTCGCCAAAGTTGCCGCTAAAAGTCCAGTCGCTCACCGCCGCGCCCGTGACCTGCTTCGCAATGGTCACCGTGCCCAAGCGGATGTTGGTGAAGGTGCAGACAACACTGTCGCCTGCATCCACAAAGATTCGACCGTCGGCGCCAGGAGTCCACGTGCTGCCGCTGGTCGTCTCCGTGCAGCGCGCTGACGCCTGGTAGTCGGCCAGGTCGGTAGCGTTCGCTGCGCGCTCGCCGATGGCATGCACGCCCGCCGCTACGATCCGGCTGCCCGTGGTGCCACCGTTGCCCACCACATTGGCTGCAACCTCGCCGTCGATGGTCAGGTCGAAGCGCCCGCCGTCGGCCGCCGGCACCACGATCTTGCGCACTTCGAGCGTGCCGGTTGGTGCCGCTGTCGTCGCGTTGCCCAGCAGCACCGGCGCATCGCAGACTGGCCCGGCCACCGGCTGTGTTGCGTTCAGTGGTGCCGTGCCGCCCGTCGTTACACCGGCAGCGGCTGCACCCGTTGCATAGGGTGCGCGCAGAGCCAGGGTAAAGGCCGTGCCTTCGGGTGGTACACCTGCCGGCGTCGCCCAGCGCACGCCGCGCAGCCCCGTGCCCGCATCGGTGACAAGGCTCCAACCGGCTGTCGTGGCGGCCGGATCGATCTGCGTTTCGTCGATGCAGGAGGGCAGCGCCAGTATCCACGCGTCAAGGTTACGGCTGGTCAGGAACTGGTAGGCCGCGTAGGTCCAGCGTAACTGGTCGGCGCTTTTCTCGACCAACTCGACACCATAGACGTCGTTGATCGTCGGATAGAATTCGGCGTAGGCGGGTGCCGCCGTGACCGTCACCGGCTTGCAGGCGCTGGCGTTGCCCGGATCGGTGTTGGTCCAGCCCGGCTGCAGCACCTCGCAGAGTTGAAAGTCGCCGGCCGCGTTGGGCGCAAGAACGGCCTCACCGTTGGCATCGGTGGTCTGGCAGAGACCGACGGTGGCTCCGGTGTCGTCGCGCAGGCAGAGCGTCCAGCCAGGCAGCCCAGGTTCGCCGGCGTCACGCTGGCCGTTGCCATTCTGGTCGTGATACTTCACGGCGAAGAGGCTGGCCGTGTCCGGTGCGGCGACGTCGACAATCGCCGTGTCGCGCGCCGTGTATGGATTACCGGCAAAGATGGCCGTGGCGATGGCTTCGTTTTCAAAATCGCTCTCCACCGCGTAGGCCGTGCAGAGATAGCTCTCGCTGGCGCCGGCCTTCATTGGACCGATGGCGCGATCGCAGTCAGGCGTGAGCGGGTCCGCCACGCTGACCGACTCGAAGCCCACGTTGCCGGGATTGCTGACTGTAATCGTGAACTCGGCGAAGTCGCCGGCGGCAATCTGCTGCACGTCCGGCGTCTTGGCAAGGGCGATGGCCGGCGCCGGTTCAACCCATTCGGCAAAGATGCAGGCATCATTGCGCATGAGTTCGCCGGTAATGAAGTAGTCGGGCATGGTGGCCGAGAACTGGCACGAATCCGCCGTGCCCGGCACGAACCCGATGATGTTCAGCGTGTAGGTGATGCCGTTGATGACGATGGTCTGTGACGGCGTATCATTGGCAAAATCGACGCGATCGTCGCACAGATCCTGATTGGTGGAGCCGTAGGGACACGAACCGTCGTTGAGCGTCTCGTCGAGACGCATGGTGTAGTTCATGGTCGCGTCGACGAACGGGGCTGGAATCTGGATGTGGACGGCGAGGTCGACAAACTGCATGGGCACCAGCGGCGTGACGATGTTCTCGTTGTAGTGCGTGAACTGCCCAAGGATGAAGGGCTGGTTCGGGACAAAGCTCGCCATGTCGGTGCCGTCAAAGCCGAATCCGCTGCGAAAGACGACATTGCCACAGTCCGCGGAGCCGATGGGCTGGCCGTAGCGGACGATGTTCTCGTTGGTGAGCACGTCGGGCGAATTGTTGATGTCCTGGCAGGTCACCGGCGTGACGCCAAGATCGCTGCGTGGGTTGCTCCACGCGCCGTCGATGTTGCCGCTCTCGGCAACGCCAACGGCGGGCATTTCCGTCATAGCCGCCGATGCACTGTTGGCCAGCACGGGCAGATAGAGGCGGGCCGGGCCGGCAGCCGGGGCAGCCCCATCTTGCGCAGAAACGGTCGGTGCGGCATACAGCATCGCCGCGGTGAGGACGAGCACGAGCACCCCGAGGAGTGCGCGGCGGGTTCCGGGTCTCGATGTGAAACGATGCATGGTAAGGTCTCCTTGGGAACAGCGGGCCGTTGCGTCAATAGCATCGCCCCGGCGTCAAAGATAACGCGCTTTTCTAGACTATATAGTAGTCGTAGCGTGCCGTTCCCACATCGGGCAATTGGCGTAATGCTGATTGACCTTCTGGACATTGCCGCTGAATCGCGTACCGCCGACCGGCGCCGGTCTGCTTTATCCGGCGCCGCCCGTGGTAGAATGGGCGCCAACTGCAGAACGATTCAGGCGTAGAGAGGATTGCATTGCCCATGGCTCACGTATTGGTCACCGGCGCCGCCGGTTTTGTCGGGTCGCATCTGAGTGAGACGTTATTGGCTGCCGGCCATACGGTCGTGGGCGTCGACGCCTTCATTCCCTACTACCCGCGCGCGATCAAGGAACGCAACCTCGCTTCGGCGCTGGCCAATCCTTCCTTCACTTTTCACGAACTGGATCTGCGCCGCGCGCCGCTAGCGCCGGTGCTCGCGGGCGTCGAGATTGTCTTTCATACGGCCGCGATGGCGGGGCTGCTCAAGAGCTGGCAGCAGTTCGAGGAGTACATGACGTGCAACATCCTGGCGACGCAGCGCCTGCTCGCCGCCGCCGTCGACGCGCAGGTGGGCCACTTCCTGCACTGCTCGACTTCGTCCGTCTACGGCCGTTTTGCCACGGGCGATGAGAACTCCCCGCTGGCGCCGATCTCGCCCTATGGCATCACCAAGCTGGCCGCCGAGGAACTCTGCCGCGCGTATGGAGCGAAGGATGGCCTGCGCTATACGATCCTGCGCCTCTTCTCCGTCTATGGCCCGCGCCAGCGTCCCGACATGGGCTACAACATCTTCATCCGCAAGATCCTGGCGGGCGAGACCATCACCGTGGATGGCGACGGCACCGACAGCCGCAGCAATACATACGTGGCCGATTGCGTGCGTGGCCTCATGCTCGCGGCCGAGCAGCCGGAGCAGAGCGCGGGGCAGGTTTTCAATCTCGGTGGCGGCGAGGAAGTCAATGTGAACGAGGTGCTCGCCATGCTGGAGGAACTATCGGGTCAAAAGGCGCGCATCGACCATGGCCCGCAACGGCCCGGCGACCAGCGCCGCACCGTTGCGAATATCTCCAAGGCGCGCGATGTGCTTGGCTATAACCCGCAGACGCGCATCGTCGACGGGCTGGCCGCACAGCTCGCCTGGCAGCGCAGCATCATGGCGTGATGCCCGCCTCCTCGCGCACGATGGCGATGAGGTCGTCGACGCGCTCGATGCCATTGCGTTCCAGCACCCAGCGGCTCCCGATGCGTATGGCCAGCCGTTCGGCGACGGCGCGCTGCGCGGGATCGGCGATCGACGTGATGTCCCACACGCTGACAATACCCATCATGCGCCGCAGCATCTTGGCGCCGCCGTGGCCCGCAGTGTCGTGGAGGATGCGTGCCAGGGTGCGCCGGCGGAATTCGGCGAAGGCCGCGTCGCCGCCCGGATATTCCCAGTAGGCCGCCGGCATCAATTCCCCGCGATTGTTCTCCACCCACAACGCATCAAACTTGAGCGCAAACTGCTCCCAGATCGCGCGCACCAGGTCGAGCAGGTAGTTCTGATAGGCGCGGCGCTCCTCGGCATCCGGCGTGTGGGCGAAGTGTGCCAGGCAGTTGAGCACCAGGTTCTCCAGCACTGCGCCGACGTCGAAGCCCATGGGGCCGACGAAGGCGAACTCAGGGTCGATGACCTTCGTCTCCTCGGCGTTGGCCATGATGCTGCCCGTGTGCAGGTCGCTGTGGATCAGCGCCTCGGCGTGTGTCATGTAGCTCGCCTTCATTTCGGCCAGCGCCACCTTGAGTTCGCTGTTGCGACGCACGGCCTGCACCTCGGCATCGACCAGCGGGTTCCAGTTGTTCTCCGGCGACTCCATGAAAGGGTTGGTGAAGACAAAATCTTCCTGGATCTTGTTCAGGTGCGGGTTGATGAACTTCGCCTGTAACTCCTTCTTCTCCAGGCCGGTGAGGTAAAAATCGGACGTGAAGAAGAGCGAGCGCGCCAGGAAGGTCGAAATGTGATCGGCGAACTTCGGGAAACGCTTGCGACCGACCAGCGGCCTGCGCATGACCTCCAGGCCGGAGAGATTTTCCATGACCACCAGCGACATCTCGTCGTCAAAGTGGTAGACCTGCGGGGCCAGCCCCGGCGCCAGCTCGTTGTGTTTGAGCAGCGCCTGCGTCTCGAAGCGCATCCGCTCGCGCGTCAGCGGCCACGATTCACCCGCCACGCGCAGGTACGGCAGCGCCTGCTTGAGCACGACGGACTGCGCGGCGCTCCCGTTCTCCACGATAAAGACCAGGTTGAGATTGCCGTCGCCAACCTCGCGCGCGTGCAGCGGCGCGCCGAGATCGATGACCTCCGCCAGCGCCGGTACCCCGCGCAAATAGTCGACGACCGTGTCATGGTTCAATGCCCGGTAAGCCATGTTCGCACTCCTTCAGTTCTGTCGTTTTTCGGGATAAAGGCCCAGCACGCCCGCCTCCGACGCCGCGCAGATGCCGCGTTCGGTGATGAGGCCCGTCACCAGTCGCGCCGGCGTCACGTCGAACGCGTAGTTGGCCGCGGGGCTCGCTTCGGGCGTCAGCAGCACGTCGGTGACCGCGCCGCGATGCAGCCCGTCGATGATACGCACTTCCGTGGCGTCGCGCTGCTCGATGGGAATCTCGGCCAGCCCGTCGCGCATCTCCCAGTCAAAGGTGGACGAGGGCAGCGCAACATAGAAGGGCACGCCGTTGTCGTGCGCAGCCAGCGCCTTGAGATAGGTGCCGATCTTGTTGGCGACATCGCCGGTGTAGGTCGTGCGGTCGGTGCCGGTGATGACCAGGTCGACCAGGCCGTGCTGCATGAGATGGCCGCCCACATTGTCGACGATAACCGTATGCGGCACGCCGTGCTGGCCCAGCTCCCACGCGGTGAGGCGGGCGCCCTGGTTGCGCGGCCGCGTCTCGTCGACCCAGACGTGCACGGCGATGCCGCGGTCGTGGGCGGCGTAAATCGGTGCCGTGGCCGTGCCATAGTCGACAAAGGCAAGCCAGCCGGCATTGCAGTGCGTCAGCACGTTGACGGGCGCGCCGCCCTTGCGCCGGCTGATCTCTTCGATGAGCGCCACGCCGTGCTCGCCGATGCGCCGGCAGAAGTCGGCGTCCTCGTCGGCGATGGTCTTGGCGGTTTCCTCGACGGTCATCATCTGCGCGCCGATGTCGCTGCCAGCCGCATCCATGGCCGCCAACTGGCGATCGACCGCCCACGCCAGGTTGACGGCAGTGGGCCGTGTTGCCTTCAACTGCGCGCCCGCGGCTGCAACGGACTCACGGAAGGCTGCCGGCGAAGTGCGCGGCGCCTGCAACGTTGCCAGGACCATGCCATAGCCCGCGGCCGCGCCGATCAACCCCGCGCCGCGCACGTGCATATCCTTGATCGCCACCGCCATCTCGTCGACGGTGCGCAGATCCTCGACGACGAAGGCAAAGGGAAGCTGGCGCTGGTCGATGATCTGCACCACGGCAGGATCGTCCGGTTTGAGCCAGATCGTGCGAAAGTGGGTGCCATGAACGTTCATTCGCTTCCAACTCCTGGAAATTTTGGCCGGGGCTTGCACAGATTTTCAAGGAATCTTCATAGATCGGCGGCAGATTGTCAAAATCCCTGACGCCAAGGCGCGGGGCGGCAGAGATGCGCAACCAGGCCCTTTGCGGCAATGTATCGCATGTGGTTGAAATAAACAGGGCGGGCGGTCCTCCTGGTCAGGTGACGGTGGCAAAACCAAACCGAACCAGCAAAGACAGCCCAAGTAG
>WBZU01000516.1_pt1 | contig 32884 bp, 28 predicted proteins | sample 5204311 | NCBI WGS metagenome assembly WBZU01 (sample SAMN12344359, study PRJNA552823) | activated sludge metagenome | biome: Activated sludge suspended growth; feature: Nitrification reactor; material: Wastewater; isolation source: activated sludge from nitrification reactor of wastewater...
CGCGGCCAGCGCCGCCGGGGTCAGCGCGAAGTTCGCCACCTCCCCGACGTCGTAGCGCCGCGCGCCGGGCTGGAAGTCCTCGGTGTAGTCGGCGAGGCAGGCGAGGCAGTGGCTGTTGGCCCGCCCGGACCACGCCTGCTCGATCGGCTCGCCGGCCCGCCGTTGCGGCGCGGCCCACAGGAAGCCGATGCTGTAGGGGCCGCAGAGCCACTTGTAGGTGGCACCGAAGACGAAGTCGGGCTGCACGGCGGCCACGTCGAACGGCAGCGCCCCGAGCGACTGGCAGGTGTCGACGCAGAGGGCGGCGCCCACCCGACGGCAGGCCGCCGAGACGGCGACCAGGTCGACCGATCCACCGTCGATCCAGTGGCACGGCGGGACCGACACCACCCCGACGCGGTCACCGAGGCGGTCGAGGTCGGCCAGGACCGCGGCGCTCCAGTCGCCGTCGACCGGACGCTCGACGGCGTGGACGTCGCCGCCGTGGCGATCGGCGAGGCGGCGCCAGCCGTAGAGGTCGGAGGGGAACTGCTGGGCCAGGACCACGACGACCTGGCCCGGCTCGAGGTGGAGGTTGGCCGCCGCGGTGGACACGCCGTAGCTGACCGAGGGGGTGATGGCGATGCCGTCGAGGTCGCCGGGGGCACCGACCAGGCCGGCGAGGGCCCCGCGCAGCTGGTCGACCGGCACGGTGAAGTCGTCGACCGCCACCGTCCATGGCCGGGCCTTGCGGGCCAGGCCCGACCACCCCGCCTCCACCGCCACCTTGGGCAACGGTCCCATGAAGGCGCAGTTGAGGTAGGTGACGTCCGCGGGCAGGTCGAACGCCTCGCGTGCCAGCGCCAGCGGATGCTCGTCGACCATCCGGTGGAGTGTGCCACCGCCGCGGTCCCGTCAGGGCCCGACGACCCCGACCGTGGCAGCATGCCGGCCGATGCGCGCCGCCCTGCTGGTCACCTGCGTGGCCGACCTGTTCGCGCCGCAGGTGGCCGACGCAGCGGTCGACGTCCTGGCCGCCGGCGGGTGCGAGGTCACCTGTCCCGAGGGCCAGACCTGCTGCGGCCAGCCGGCCTGGAACGCAGGGTTCGCTGACGACGCCACCCGCGTCGCAGCCACCACGCTCGACGCCCTGGCCGATGCCCTGGACCGCGGCGCCGACGTGGTGGTCGTGCCGGCTGGGTCCTGCGCGGCGATGATCCGCCGGAGCTGGCCCGAGCTCTTCGCCGAGGTGGGCGACCACGAGCGGTCGCGGCGCGCCGATCGCGTCGCCGGCCACACCTGGGAGCTCACCGAGCTGGTCCCCCACCTCGTCCTGCCGCCGCTCGCCCTCGACCCGCCCCAGCGGGTGGCCTGGCACCACAGCTGCCACCTGCTCCGGGAGCTGGAGCACCCCGACGCCCCCGCGGTGCTCGACGGGGTGGCCGGCTGCGAGCGGGTGGCGTGGAGCGCGGACGACCGCTGCTGCGGCTTCGGCGGCCTGTTCAGCGTGAAGCTGCCGGAGGTCTCGGTGGCGATGGCCGACGACAAGCTGGCGTCGCTGGCCGCCGCCGAGCCGGCCGCCGACGTCGTGGTGTCGGCCGACGCCTCCTGCCTCCTCCACCTCCGCGGCCGCATGGACGCCGCCGGCATCGCCACGCCCACCCGCCACGTCGCCGAGGTCCTCGCCGCCGCCCTCTTGCCCGTCGCCACCCACGGCGACCCACCCGCCACCCATGGCGCGCCCGATGGGCTCGCATCCGTCGAATCGACGTCGATTCGACGCGATCCCTCCGCTGCGAACCCGGACCGGCACCGAGCGTGACCGGACCCGAGGCACCACCGGCCCGCGACGCGCCCGCCGACCGGTGGACCCTCGGCACCGCCAGCCTCCGGGAGCGGACCGCCGCCGCCGCCCACGACCCGCTGGTCCCCGACCGCGTCGCCCGCGCCGTCGACCGGTTCGGGAGCCACCGCCGCGAGGGCCTGGCCGAGCTCGACGCGCCCGACGACCTGCGCCGCGCCGCCCGGGCCCTCAAGCGCTCGATCCTCGCCGAGCTGCCCGCGGTGGTCGACCGCCTCGAGGGTCGCCTCACCGAGGCCGGCGCCGTCGTCCACCGGGCTGCCGACGCCGCCGAGGCCCGCCGCCTCGTCGCCGACCTCGCCGCCGGCGCCCGCGTCGTGAAGTCGAAGTCGATGGTCTCCGAGGAGATCGGCCTCGACGTCGCCCTCCACGACGCCGGCTGCCACGTCGTGGAGACCGACCTCGGCGAGTGGATCATCCAGCTCGCGGGCGAGACGCCGAGCCACATCATCGCCCCGGCGGTCCACCACGACCGGCACAGCATCCTCGAGGTCTTCGAGCGGGTCGCCGGTGCCCACGGCGTCGCCCCCGAGCCCGCCGCCCTCAACGCCTTCGCCCGCCAGCGCCTGCGGGCCGAGTTCCTCGCCGCCGACGTCGGGATCAGCGGGGTCAACCTGGCGGTGGCCGACTCGGGCTCGCTCGTGCTGGTCACCAACGAGGGCAACGGGCGGCTCACCACCTCGCTGCCCCGGACCCACATCGCGCTGCTCGGCACCGAGCGGCTCGTCCGGACCTGGGCCGAGCTCGACCTCTTCCTCGCCCTGCTGGTGCGGTCCGCCACCGGCCAGCGCCTCACCTCCTACACCAACGTCATCACCGGACCCCGGCGGGCCGGCGAGCCCGACGGTCCCGACGAGCTCCACGTCGTGATCGTCGACGCCGGCCGGACGGCCCTCCTCGGCGGCCCCCACGAGGAGGCGCTGGCCTGCCTGCGCTGCGGCGCCTGCCTCAACGTGTGCCCGGTGTATCGCCAGACCGGCGGTCACGCCTACGGCTGGACCTACCCCGGCCCGATCGGCGCGGTCCTCACCCCGCTGCTGGCCGGCGACCGCCCCGGGGCCGACGAGCTCCCGTCCGCCTCGACCCTGTGCGGGGCCTGCATGGACGCCTGCCCGGTCGAGATCCCGCTCCAGGACCTGCTGCTGTCCCTGCGGCGACGACGGGCCGACGACGCCGCCCGAGGCGAGGCCGCGGCGTGGCGGGCGTGGGCCCGCGCCTGGTCGAACCCGGCCGCCTACCGAGCCTCCACCCGCGTCGCCCGGCTCGGCAGCAGCGTGCTCGGCGCCCGGGTGCGCCACCTCCCCGGGGCGGCGGCGTGGACCACGGGCCGCCACGCCCCCGAGCCCGCAACGGAACCGTTCCGTCGGCGCTGGGCCGCCCGTGCGCAGGCGAACCTCTCGGTGGCGGCCCGGCCCGGCGCCTCGGCGCCCGCCCCCGACCTCCGACCCCCGCTCGCCGGCACCGACCCGCCGGCCGCGCACCCTCGCCCCCCGGCCACCCGGACCGTGCCCACGATCCGCTACGCCACCCTCCACGCCGAAGCCGAAGCCGAAGCCGAAGCCGACGCCGACGCCGACGCCTCAGCCGGGGCCGACACCAGGGCCCGGGCCGCGTCCGATGCGTCGACCGAGGCCGCCGGCGACCCCCAGGCCGACGCCGCCACCACGGCCCACGCCGCCGCCACCGGCGACCTCGCCCCCGTCGACCTGCTCACCGCCTTCGCCCGCACCGCCACCGAGGCCGGGGCCACCGTCCGCTTCGTGGCCGAGCCCGACCCGCCGGCCGCGCTGGTCGTCGAGGTGGCCGAGGCCCACGGCGCCCGCCGCATCGTGGTCGACGCCGCGGCCCGGGCCCGGCGAGCCGGCCGAGCGCTGGCCGGCGCCGCCCCCCACCTCGACGTGCGCGTCGACGGCGTCACCCGCGCCGAGCGGGCCGATGCGGACCTCGGCATCACCTCTGCGGTGGCGGCGGTGGCGGCCACCGGCTCGATCGTCGTCGACGCCACCGTGGCCGGCGACCGCACGACCAGCCTCCTGCCCCGGGTCCACCTGGCGGTCGTGCCCGCCGATCGGGTGGTGGCCACGCCGGCCGACGTGTGGCGCCGCTTCGACGCCGACCGTGCCGCCCTGCCGTCCCAGCTCGTGGTGATCACCGGGCCGAGCCGCACCGGCGACATCGAGCAGCTCCTCACCGTCGGCGTCCACGGGCCGGGTGCGGTCGAGATCATCGTCACCGGCGCGCCGGCCGACCTGGCCGCCCCGCCCGCGCCCGCCGCCCCGCCCGCGCCCGCCGCACCGCCGGAGGCAGCGACCGCAGACCCGACCGAGGCGGCGACCGCCGACCCGGCCACCCCCGAGCCGAACCGACCCGGTCCGCCCGACGACCTTCCGGCCACGCCTCAGATCGCGTTCGACGCCGAGGCGGCGGTGCTCAGAGCAGCTCGATCAGCGTCCACACCGCCAGCGCCGCGAAGACCGCGGCGCCCACGTAGTTGACCTTGTGGATCGCCACCCGGGCCACGAGCTGGCGGCCGAAGGTGGCGGCGATGGCGGCCACCGAGGCGAGGGCCAGCCACGCCCCCAGGCCCGTGCCGTAGGGCGCCCCGCTGCGAGCGGCGAGGCTGGCGGTGGCGAGCTGGGTGAGGTCGCCCCACTCGGCCAGCACGATCAGGCCGAAGCTGCCGAGCACGGTGGCGCGGATGGTCGGCGCCACCTCGGCCCGGTCGTCGACCTCCTCGTCCTCTCCCTGGCGGGCGGCCCGGAACAGCAGGACGGCGCCGGTCAGGAACAACGCCGCCACCACCAGCTTCACCACCACGTCGGGCAGCAGCGACAGCAGGCTCCCGGCCGCCACCGCCACCACCACGTGCACCGCGAAGGCGCACACGGCCCCCACCCACACCCAGCCGGGCCGGCGGTAGCGGGTGACGAGGACGATCGTGGCGATCATCGTCTTGTCCGGCAGCTCGGCCGGGAACACGGTGGCGAAGGCTTGGAGCAGGGCTCGGAACGACATCGGCCGCCCATGATGGACGATCGGCGACCGGACGCAGGAGCCGAGAGCGGGTCGGTGTCGGGAGCGTGAACTTCCGGCGAGGGTCCACCGCCGGGGGCGACCGCGGGTGGAGGATGGTCGACGGTGACCCACCGAACCTCGTGCGAGCCGGCCTGTCGCGCCGGTGCCCGTGCCGGTTCCCGAACGATCCCGCTGGGGGCTCAGTGACCGATCTGGCGTCTGCCCGTCCGCGCACCTACGTGCTCGACACCTCCGTCCTCCTCGCCGATCCGGGCGCGCTCGCCCGCTTCGACGAGCACGAGGTGGTCCTGCCGATCGTCGTGCTGATGGAGCTGGAGGCCAAGCGGGACCACCCCGACCTCGGCTGGGCGGCCCGCCAGGCGCTCCGCCACCTCGAACGCCTGCGGGTGGCCCACGGGTCGCTCACCGAGCCGCTGCGGGTCAACGACCACGGCGGGACCCTGCGGGTCGAGCTCAACCACCAGTCGACCGACGGCCTCCCGCCGTCGCTGGCCGGCGGCGGCAACGACCACCGCATCCTCGCCGTCGCCCACAACTTGCGGACCGAGGGCCACGACGTCGCCGTCGTCACCAAGGACCTGCCGCTGCGGCTCAAGGCGTCGGTGGTCGGCCTGGAGGCCGACGAATACCGCAACGAGCAGGCCGCGGAGGTCGGCTGGTCCGGGTTCGTCGAGCTGGCCGTCGAGCCCGACGACATCGACGAGCTGTTCGCCGAGAAGGTCCTCGACCTCGACGTGGCGCGCGACCTGCCCTGCAACGCCGGCGTCGCCCTCCACGCCGGCAGCCAGTCGGCGCTCGGGCGGATCCGGGCCGACAAGTCGATCCATCTCGTCCGCGGCGACCAGACCCTCTTCGACGTGGCCGGCCGCAGCGCCGAGCAGCGCATCGCCATCGACGTCCTGGCCGACCCGAGCGTCGGCATCGTGAGCCTCGGCGGCAACGCCGGCACCGGCAAGAGCGTCCTCGCCCTCGCCGCCGGCCTCGACTCGGTGCTCGAACGCCGCACCCACAAGCGGATCCTGGTGTTCCGCCCGCTCTTCGCCGTCGGCGGCCAGGACCTCGGCTACCTCCCCGGTGACAAGGACGAGAAGATGGGCCCGTGGGCCGCCGCGGTCCACGACGCGCTCGAGTCGATCGCCGGCCCAGAGGTGATCGAGGAGGTGCTCGCCCGCGACCTGCTCGAGGTGCTGCCGCTCACCCACCTGCGGGGCCGGAGCCTCACCGACACCTTCGTGATCATCGACGAGGCCCAGAACCTGGAGAAGCCGGTGCTGCTCACCGCGCTGAGCCGCCTCGGCGAGGGCAGCCGGGTGGTGCTCACCCACGACGTCGCCCAGCGCGACAACCTCCGCGTCGGCCGCCACGACGGCATCGCCTCGGTGATCGACGCCATGAAGGGCCACCCGCTGTTCGCCCACGTCACCTTCACCCGCTCCGAGCGGTCGGCGGTGGCGGCGCTGGTGACCGGGCTGCTCGACGACCCGCTGGCCTGACCCGCCGGCCCGACGGGGTCGGCCGACCGGCGACCCGGCCGGCCCGCCACTGGTCGAGGTCCCCCGGGGGAGCCCGGGGGTCAGCGCACCCGGAAGGTGACCGTGGCCGACTCTTCGGTGAACCGGTCGGGCTTCACGGTGATCGTGAGCTGCCACTCGCCGGCCGGCGCGAGGTCGGTGCCGACGAGCTGGAAGTGGCCCGGCGCCGCCACCACCGGCGTGCGCTCGAGGGGCCCGATGTCCTCGGCGGGCAGGGCGAGCTGGAACGTGGCCGCGTCGTAGCGCCCGTCGACGCCGCCGTCCGCGGTGAGCAGGTAGGCGTGGATGTCGTTGCGGCCGGTCCTGGCCGGGTCGACGAGCACCTCCACGGTGCCGTCGCCCAGCTTCGCCCGCACCGACACCACCCCGCCGCCCTCGACCGACCGGGCCGGGGTGGTGTTGGCCAACACCGCGGTCAGGGCCAGGACCAGCGCGATCCCGATCACCTCGATTCGCACGACCTGCCGGAGCCGGGCGAGGACCGGCCCGGGGTCGCCAACGGGCGCGGCGGGCGACCCGACCGCCGCCTCCACCTCGGCGGCGTCCACCTCGACGGCGTCCACCTCGTCCGCCTCGACGGCGTCGACCGCATCCGCCTCGTCGACCGCCTCCGCCTCGTCGACCGCCTCCGCCTCGTCGAGCGAGTCGGCGACGCGGTCGCCGAGGAGCGCGGGCACCAGGCGGAAGCGGTTCCACGCCGCCGCCAGCGCGACGAGGCCGACCAGCCCGACCTTGATCATCAGGAGGCGGCCGTAGGCGGTCGAGGTCAGGGCGTGCAGGCCACGGACCTCGATCCAGCCGAGGGCGGTCCCGGAGATCGCCACCGCGGCGAGGGCCAGGCCGGCCCAGCCCGAGTAGCGGGCGACCGCCTCGACCGCGCCGGCGGCGTCGCCGGCCCGTCGGCGGCGGCGCACGGCGACCAGCAGGGCCAGCAACCCGCCGAACCACACCGAACCGGCCACCACGTGGGCGCCGTCGGCGAGGTAGGCGACGAAGGCCGGCGACATCGACCGGGTGTGGCCGGTGAGCACGAGCCCCAGCGGGGCGAGCGCGGCGCCGAGCAGGGCGAAGACCCGGACCGGCCCGTTGAACGGCAGGCCGGTGGTGACGAGCAGGCACAGCAGGCCGAGCCCGGTCACCGCCAGCGCCCAGCCCACCCCATCGGCCAGCGCCAGGTCGAGCACCCCCGATTCGGAGATCGACCCCCACCCCCGGCCCGTGGCCAGCGACGCCTGCACGGGGAGCTGGGCGAGGGCGACGAGCAGGGCGACGGCGGTGGCCGCGCCGGCCAGCCGGCCGACCGGCGGCGGCTCGTCGGGCCGGCGCAGGGCCGCGCCCACCCAGACCAGGCCGGCCACGCCGAAGACCATCAGGTACTGGAGGCCGCGCAGGACGGCGCCGACCACCTCGTCTCTTCGGTCCGCGTTGCCGGCGAACGCCTCGTCGGCCAGCCCGTCGCGGACGATCGTCCGCTTGCCCACGAAGAACTGGAAGGCACCCCGGACCGGGTGGCCGTCGGCGGAGATGGCCCGCCAGGCCACCACGTAGCCGCCGTCGGCCAGGGTCCCCTCGAGCGGCACCGTGACCGTCTGGCCGTTCGCCTTGGCCCGGCCGCCGTCGACCCTCCGGGCGTCGGTGTCGAGGACCCGCACGCCGTCGGCCTGGACGGTGACGCCCTCGCTGAAGGTCATCGTGATGGAGGTGGGCGCGGTGGCGACCACCTCGCCGTCGGCCGGGTCGGTGGTCTCGAGCTCGGCGTGGGCGGACGCGGCCCGCGCCGGGCCGAGGACCGCCAGCACGAGCAGGACGAGGCCGAGGAGGACCCGGAGGGACCGGCCGCCGACCCGGCCGGGGGCGGCGCTCACCCGAGCGCCGCGGCGCGAGGCCGACGGAGCCCGTCGAGCAGCGGCCCGTCGTCGTGGGCTCGCCGGGAGATGGCGACCAGCAGCGCGAGGCCGGCGAGGTCGATCAGGTGCTGGGACTCCCCGCCGAGGGTGGTCCGACCGGCGACGACGTCGAGGACGGCGCCGACCGCCATGGCGCCGGCCAGCCCGGCCACGAAGGGCACCAGGCCGGCGGCGTGGCGGGGCCGCAGGGCCACCGCGATCAGCGCGCCGGCCAGCGCCAGGTACCAGGATCCGAGCTCCCGGGCCACGTGGACCGGCAGGCCGCCGTCCACGCCGAGCAGCGCCGGCAGGGCGAGGCCGAGCTGCACCAGGCCGATCCCGAGCAGCGCCCAGCGGGTCCAGTGGCCACCGGGGGTGGACGCCCCCGGCAGCACGCCCGCGGCCCGCGCTCGGTCGAGGATCGGGCGGGTGAGGTCCGGGACCGGCTCGGCCGGCCGGACGGTGCTGCGCCGGTGCAGGGCGCCGGCCCGGCGGGCGAAGGTTCGGCAGGAGGCGCACCGATCCAGGTGGTCCGCGACGAGGGCGCCGGCGAAGCCGGGCTCCTCGTGGTCGAGCTGGGCCGAGACGGCCTCACGGCAGGTCGAGCAGCGCATGCGGTGGTGGTCGTCCCCGATCCGACGGTGGTTCCCCGGGCGACGAGTTGGGCGCCCGTCGTCGACCCACCTACGATGGCACGTCCGCACGAGCGTGGCCCCGGGCCCCCTCGAGCACCACCACCGACCCGGGAGTCGACATGGCGAAGAGCGACAAGCGACCGATCATCAAGCTCAAGTCCACGGCGGGGACGGGCTACACGTACGTCACGCGCAAGAACAAGACCAACACGCGCGAGCGCATCGAGCTGCGCAAGTACGACCCGAAGATCCGCCAGCACGTGATCTTCAAGGAAGAGCGCTGATCTTGGTGTTCGCGGGACCGGCTCGGTCCCGCACCGTTCGCTGACCCGCGGACGAACCCCCTGCTCACGGCCATCCCTGCGATCGATTCGCGCGGGGCGTGGGGGATCCACCACCGGCGCGCGAGGCGTTCGTAACCTTTCGATCGGGACACCGGTCCGGGAGGACGGATGCAGCAGGTCGACATCTACGGTCTCGACATCGAGACCGACGGACGGGGCGACGGGGTCGATCCGACGGTGGCCGCCGTCCGTGCCGTCGCCCTGGCCGGGCCGAACTTCGACGAGGTGTTCACCGGCGACGAGGCCACGCTCCTCGCCGACCTCGATGCCCGCCTCGCCACGCTGCGCCCCGGCCTGCTCGCCACCTGGAACGGCGCCACCTTCGACCTGCCCTTCATCGCCGATCGCGCTCGGCTTCTCGACGTGCCGCTCGATCTCCGCCTGCGGCTCGATCGCAGCCTGACCGCCCACCGCACCCCCCTGCCCGGCCACGCCGGCGCCTACCGGGGGGCCTGGGGCCACCACGCCCACCTCGACACGTTCCGCCTCTACGGCCCGGCCGACCCGGCGCCGGCGTGGAGCCTGCGCACGATCGCCCGCCTCGTCGGCCTCGGTGGCGGCGGCGCCTGCCTTCCGGTCCCCGACCTCGTCAACGAGGCCCGCCACGCCCACGCGTCGAGCGACGCCCGGCTGGCCCGGGTGCTCGCCAGCCGCCGCCTCGCCGCCGCCCTCCGCCTGGTGGACCACCTGGACGCCTACGAGGCCGAGCCGGTGTCGGCCGCCGCCCACCGCCTGGAGCGACGCGCCCGGCGCGAGGCGATGATCGGTCCCGCCACCGCCCCCGTGGTCGCCACCGCCTGATCCGGCACCCGGGCGGTCCTCCGACCGCCCGGCGGGTCGATCCGACCCCCCGCCCCACCTCCTCGTCACCCCCCTCGGGCAGACTGCCCCTCGAGGCACGCCGTCCCCTCGCCCTCCGGGCCCGGACCGCTGGAACACCCGCTCCCGCGCTCCGGAGGTCCCCGTGCCCCTCTCCCCCGTCCCCACGCTCGACCACCTGGTCGAGCTCCTCCACCACGCCACCGCCGCCGAGCCGACGCCGCTCCTGCTCCGGGTGGCCCACCACGGTGCCGACCTGGCGATCGCCGTGGCCCCGGTCGGCCCCGACGTCGACCACCCGGCGGACCCGCTGATCGGCCGCCTCGCCCCGGCCGACTGGGAGGCGGTCGGCCTCGCCACCGGGGTCCGCACCCGCCCGGCCCCGCCCGCCCACCCCGCCGGCGCCTGGGCGGGGGCGCCGGCCGTCGGACCCCACCCCGACGAGCCCGGCGCCGAATCGCGCCTCACGGTCCTGGTCGATCGATCGGGCCGGTTCGCCGCCGCCCTCGACCGCGGCGAGCGCGACGTCGAGCTGTTGTCCACCACGCCGTCGGGCTGGGTGGCCGACGCCCTGCTGCGAACCCTCGGTCGCCCCACCCCGCCCCCGGCCGAGTCGATCGGCGCCTGGGTGGAGGCCACCTGGATCGACCGCCTGGCGGCGGCCACGCTCCACCGGCCCGGCGCCCTGCGCACCTGGGGCGCCGCCGCCCGCCTGCACCCGCTGGCCCCGCCGTCCGGGGTCCTGCCGGGCCCGCTGCTCGGCGTCGAGGTGCGGGCCCTCGAGGCCGAGTCGAGCTGGGCGCGGCTGCGGCGCCTGTGGGCGGGCGCCGGCCTCCCGTCGGCCCCGCCGGGCCTGCCCGACGCGGTCCCCGTGGCGCTGGCCGACTGGTTCGACGACGGCTCGTTCTGCCGGTGGGTGCTGCGGAACCTACCCCCGCCCGAGGCGGTCCTGCCCGCCGTGGTCGACGCGCTGCCCGAGTCGGTGGCCGCCGAGCTGGTCGACGCCCTCGTGACGGTGGGGGCCCCGCCGTGACCGGCCCTCAGAGTCCGACGCGCTCGCGGGCCTCGGCCCAGAGCCGGCGGTACTCCTGGGCGGCGAGGCTCCGGGGCGCCGAGCGCACCACCGGCTCCTGCTCCTCGCCCATGCGGGCCACGGCGGAGGACTCGGGGATCGCCGCGGCCAGGAAGTCACCTCGGCCCCGGATCTCGATCTCGGTCCGGCGGTGGATGGGCTTGCGGCGATCCACCATCGAGAGGAACGGCGCCGCGATCTTGGGCGAGGCCGTCCCGCTCTCGGCGAGGAACTCGGTGAAGCGGTCGAGGGCGCGGAACGGCAGCCGTTCGGGGACCACGGGCACGAGGAGGACGTCGGCCACCGATGCCACCGCCTCCACCACGGGGGTCAGCCCGGCGGGGCAGTCGAGGATGGCCACGTCCACGTCGGCCTTGGCCCCGGCCAGCAGCTTGCGGAACGCCTTGGCCGATCGGCTGCCGCTGGCCAGCACGGTGTCGAGCTCGCGCACGGTGCCGTCCGAGGGCACCACCACCAGCCCCTCGATCGACGAGCGCCGGGCCACCGCCACCAACCCCGAGCGGGGCCCGCCGAGGAGGCGGGCGGCGCCGCCCTTGAGCTTGGGCTTGAGGTCGAGGCAGTAGGTGGCCGCGCCTTGGACGTCGAGGTCCCACAGCAGCGTGCGCGAGCCCTCGGCCGCGGCCAGCGCGGCGAGGTTCACCGCGGCCGAGGTCTTGCCCACCCCGCCCTTGAGGCCGGTCAGGGCGACGATGCGCACCGAGCGGTCAGCCGTCGTTGTAGTCGGTGAGGAGGGCGTTGATGTCCTCCTCGGCCTTGCCGAGGGCCTGCTTGGGGTCGGCCCCGCTGAACAGCACGCTCTCGATGGCACCCCGCAACGACGACTGGAAGCCGCTGTAGGGGCCGATCAGCGGGCCGGGGGTGTCGGGGTCGGCCTGGGACAGCTGGTCCACCGCCGGCTTGAGCAGCAGGCCGGCGAGGTCGTGCTCTTGGAAGTTCTTGACGTCGGGGTCGTCCACCACCGACTTGACCACCGGGAGGTAGCCGCCCTCGATGTGCCACTTCTTCGCGTTCTCGGGCTGCAGCATGTACTTGAGGAACTTCCAGGACGCCGCCTGCTGGGCCTTCGACCCGGTGTTGAGGATGTAGAACGCGCCACCCGAGGCGTACACCTTGCCGGCCGCTTCGAGGCCGGGGAGCTCGGCGGAGCCGGGCACCACCTTCTTGGTGTCGATGGCGGACACGTCGATGTCGAGGCCGGCCTCCTCGGCGGTGATGTCGCCACCGAGGGCCTGGGCGATCGTGCCCGACGCCGTCGAGGTCTCCACCAGCATCGAGCTCTGCTCGGTGACGAGCGAGAGGTAGTGGTCGATGCTGCCGTCGGTGACCGGGAACGGGTTGAGCAGCCCGTCCTTGTTCATGCCCTGGAGGAAGGTCAGGACCTCCTCGGTGGCCGGCGAGTCGATCGTGGCCTTGGTCGGGATCTTGGTGCGCCCGTTGTCGTTGTTGACCATCTCCTGGCCGTCGCCGACCGCCCACGTCGAGAAGAACCACTCGTTGGCGAGGAACGCGAACGGCTTGGGCGCCACCCCGGCGGCCTTGATCTTCTCGGCGTCCTCGCGGATCTCCTCCAGCGTGGTCGGGGGATCGTTGGGGTCGAGGCCGGCCTTCTGGAAGTGGACCTTGTTGTAGTAGAGGACCGGCGTGGACACGTTCATGTAGCCGGGCCACAGCACGCCGTCCACCGAGTACGACGCCCGGGCGGCGGCGGTGATCTGGTCGGGGTCGTAGCCGTCGGCCTCCATGCAGGCCTGGGCCGGCAGCACCTGGCCCTTGTCGACCATCTCCCCGAGCGTGGTGTCCTCGAGGTAGATGATGTTCGGGAGCTGGTCGGGGGTGGCGGAGGCCCCCTCGTACTTGCGGAGCACCTCGGCGTAGGCGTTGCCCTGGTTGTCGCCGGTGATCTGGACCTTGTCCTGGCTCTTGTTGAAGCCCTTCATCATGTCGGTGAGCACGGTGACCGGCGGGTCGACGAGGCCGCCGTACCACAGGTTGATCTTCACCGGGCCCGACGCATCATCGAGGGCGTCGAGCGGGCAGTCCTTCGGGTCGACGCCGCCCGAGTCGGCCGCGTCCTCGCGCCCGCCCCCCGCACCGCCGGAGGTGGGCGGCGACCCGCACGAGGCCAGCACCAGGCCGGCGGCGGCCAACACGGCGATCGCGGCGTGGCGTCGGGTCCGACGGGTACCGGTGGTGGTGGTCATGGGAACCCCTTTGGTGCGGATCACTTCACGGCGCCGGCGGTGAGGCCCCGGATGATCTGGCGTTGGAAGGCGATGAGGAGCAGGACGACGGGCACGGCGGCCACCAGCGCGGCGGCGACGGCCTGGTTGGCGTTGGCCACCTGGCCGGCGGCCACCGCCCGGAGCTGGATCTGGAGCGTGTTGAACTCGTTGCGCTCGATGACCGCGCGGGGCCAGAGGTATTGGTTCCACGCGGTGAGGGCGGCGAGCACGGTGAACGACGCCACCACCGGCCGGGTGAGCGGCACGGCGAACTTGGTCAGGAAGGCGATGTGGCCGTACCCGTCGAGGCGGGTCGCGTCCTGGATGTCCTTGGGCAGGCCCCGGAACCCCTGGCGGATCAGGAACGTGCCGAGGGCCTGGGCGCCGAAGGGCAGGACCAGCGCCTGCATCGTGTCGGTCCATCCGAGCTGGCGGATCGTGGCCACGTTGCCCACGAGGGTGACTTCCACCGGCAGCAGCAGCGTGGCCATGAACAGGGCGAACAGGACCCGCTTGAACGGGAACCGCAGGAACACGAACGCGTAGGCGGCGGCGACCGAGGTGGCCACCTGGGCCACGGTGATGATCACGGTCATCACCAGGCTCCGGAACATCGCCCCGCCGAGGTCGAACTTGCTCCACGTGATCGTCCACACCGCCGGCCCGGCGATCAGCACCGCCAGGCCCACGAGCCCGTAGCCGGTGAACGCCGACTGGAGCACCTTGGCCACCACCGATCGGCGGGCGACCACGCCGTAGCCCCAGGCCACCGTCACGCTGAGCAGCGCACCGGCGAGCAGGTACCACCACTGCGACGCCCCGTCCGCGGTGTGGAGCGACCGGAACAACGGACCGGTCGCGAACCCGAGCACCACGGTGCCGCCGAGCACCGCCACCAGCTCGGCCGGACGCGGCTCGCGCAGCATCGCCCGCCACGACCGCCCGCTCGCCACCTTCTGGAGCCAGGCCAGCAGGAAACCGATGAACAGCGTCCGTCCGATCACCGACACCGGACCGCCGCTCCACCACGTCCGGTCCTTCCAGTCGACGAAGGCGGGGTGCAGCGGCTTGTTCGCGTTCACCCACTTGAAGGGCGGCGACAACGCCTGGATCAGGACGAGCAGCAGCGGCCCGAGCACCAGGAGCGACAGCAGCACGAGGACCACGTACTGCCCGATGATCCCGAGCGTGCGTCGGGAGATGCCCGCACCGGGGGCGGCGGTGTCACTCGTCGCCATAGTGGACCCTCCGTTCGAGGATCACGTACTGGGCGAAGGTGATGACCATCGTGATCAGGAACAGGCCGACGGAGAAGACGGCGCCCTTCCCGTAGTCCTGGGTCTGCTGGAAGATCTTGAAGACGAGGGTCTCCGAGGCGCCGGCGGGGCCGCCGTTGGTGGTGATCTCCACCTGGGCGAAGGCCTGGAAGGCGAAGATCACCAACACGACGAGCAGGAACATCAGCACCGGCGAGATCAGCGGGAGGGTGATCCGGAAGAACCGCCGGATCGGGCCGTAGCCGTCGAGGGTGGCCGCCTCCACCACCTCGTCGGGCACCGCCTGCAACCCGGCCAGCACGATCACGAAGGCGAGGCCGAGGTTCTGCCAGATCGACGGGACGGCGGCGGCCACCAGCGACATCTTGGTGCTCGTCCGCCAGTCGACCTGGAAGACCCCGATCGCCGGGTTGAGCAGGAAGAAGAAGATCACCGAGGCGACCGCCACCGAGCTGGCCAGGGTGGAGGAGAAGATCGCCTGGAACACCTTGATGCCGGAGAGGCGGCGGTGGGCGGCCACCGCCAGCAGCACGCCGAGGATCAGGCCCGCCGGCACGGTGAGCAGGACGTAGATGACCGTGTGCCAGAGGCCGTCACGGAAGTCGGTGCCGGTGAGGACGTCCTTGTACTGCTCGAGCCCGACCGAGCGGTACGACTCGCCGCCCCGCACCGACTTGTAGGTGCCCCACTGGAGCAGCCGGAAGAACGGCACGTAGAAGAAGACGACGAAGACGGCGATCGACGGGGCCAGGAAGAGGGCGGCGAGGCCGACCTCCTTGGGGTCGTACCGGCGACGCCGCCCGCCGGCGGCTCGCCCTCGCGGGGGCGGCTCGTCGCCGAGCTCGGCCAGCACGCCCGAGACGCTGCCGGCGGCGTCGGTCACGCGAGGCGCTCGGTGGTGTCGGGATCGAACAGGTGCACGTCGGCGGCCTCGGCGGTGAGCACGATCTCGTCGTCCGGGGCGAGGTCGACCTGGCCGACGTGGCGCACCGTGAGCGGCTGGTCGCCGACGGCGCACGCGATCAGGCACTCGTGGCCGAGCCACTCCACGGCCCGCACCTTGGCTCGGATGCCGCCGGCCTCGGTGATGGCGAGGTGTTCGGGGCGCACGCCGAGGATCACCGGCGCGCCGGCGCCGGGGCGCTGCTGGAGCCCGGCCGGCAGCGGCACCGAGCCGGCGCCCGTCACCTCGACCGCGCCGCCGCCGTCGGCGATCCGCGCGGTGAGGCAGTTCATCGGCGGCGTGCCGATGAACTGGGCGACGAAGGTGTTGACCGGCCGCTCGTACACGTCCTGGGGCGTGCCCACCTGCTGGAGGCGACCCATCGACATGACCGCCACCCGGGTGGCCATCGTCATGGCCTCCACCTGGTCGTGGGTGACGTAGACGATCGTGGTGCCGACCCGGCGGTGGAGATCGGTCAGCTCGATGCGGGTCTGGGCGCGGAGCTTGGCGTCGAGGTTCGAGAGCGGCTCGTCCATCAGGTACGCCTGGGGGCGGCCGACGAACGCGCGGGCGAGGGCCACCCGCTGGCGCTGGCCGCCCGACAACGCCGCGGGCTTGCGCTTCAGGTAGGGCTCGAGGTCGAGGACCCGGGCAGCCTCCGCCACCCGCTCGGCCCGCTCCTCCCTCGACAGCTTGCGGGCCGGGGCGTCGGGTCCGTCGAGGTGGTAGGTGCGGGTGAGCAGCGGCGACTCGATGTTCCGCTGCACGGTCATGTGCGGGTAGAGCGCGTAGCTCTGGAACACCATCGAGATGTCCCGCTTGGCCGGATCGACGTCGTTGACCACCCGATCACCGATGCGCAGGGTGCCCTCGGTGATGTCCTCGAGGCCGGCGATCATCCGCAGGGCGGTGGTCTTGCCGCACCCCGACGGGCCGAGCAGCACCATGAACTCGCCGTCGTCGATGGCGAGGTTCAGGTCGTCGACCGCCGTCACGTCGCCGTAGCGCTTCGACACGGCGTCGAAGGTGACGCTGGCCATGCAACCTCCAGGGAGCGGGAGCTTCTCGGTCGACCGTAGGAGCGGTCGATGAACGACAGGTGAGGCGACGGTGGCGTCGCGGTGCCGAGGCGATGGCCGTCGCGCGCCACGATAGGCGCCACCCCGGACCCCGGGTGGACCCCCGCCCCCGACGAGTTCCTGCACGAGATTCGCCGCACCCCGCCGCCCAGCCCGTGCACGTTCCCTCCCGCCCCGAACCTGCACGAGATTCGCCGCACCCCGCCGCCCAACCCGTGCACGTTCCGGGCGAGATCGATCCGGCGAGGGGTCGGCGCTCGGGCGACGCGCTGGTGCCGGCTCGGCGGCGGCCCGCGATCAGGCCTGGGAGAGCTCGCCGTGGTGCTTGCAGCGGGCGGTCCAGCCGGTGGGGTGGACGCGCACGGCGAGGCGGGTTCCGCACTCGGCGCAGAAGCGGGGAGGGTCGAGGGTGCGGCGACAGCCGGGGCAGTCGGCGAGGGGCCGGCCGCAGGAGGCGCAGTGGGTGGGCGCCGACGCTCGGGCCGACGCAGAGGCCGTCGCAGGGTCTGGAGCAGGGGGCTCGGTCACGCTGGCGACCCCGGTCAGATGACCTTGGACAGGGCGCCGATCGGCATCTTGAGGTCGACCAGCATCTGGAGGTCCTCTTCAGGGGTCCGGCCAAGCGTCGTCAGGTAGTTGCCGACGATCAGGGCGTTGATGCCCGAGGTCATGCCCATCACCTGGAGGTCGCGCAGGGTGATCTCGCGGCCGCCGGCGTAGCGCAGGATGACCGACGGGAGGCCGAGCCGGAACAAGGCGATCCAGCGGACCGCCTCGAGCGCTTCGACGATCGGCGCGTCCCCGAGCGGGGTGCCGGGTCGGGGGTTCAGGAAGTTGAGCGGGACCTCGGCGGGGTCGACCGCCCGCAGGTCCTCGATCAGCTCGAGGCGCTGGTCGACGCTCTCGCCCATCCCGAGCAGCGCACCGCAGCACAGCTCCATCCCGTTGGCCCGGACCAGCTCGCAGGTGGCGACCCGCTCGGCGTGATCGTGGGTGGTGACCACCTGCGGGAAGAACGAGGCCGCGGTCTCGAGGTTGTGGTTGTACCGGTGCACCCCGCCCTCGGCGAGGCGCCGGGCCTGGTCCTCGGTGAGGATGCCGGCGGACACGGCGACGTTCAGGCCGGTCTCGTCGCGGACGATCGGCACGAGGTCGAGGATCCGCTGCATGGTGCGCTCGTCGGGGCCGCGCACGGCGAGGACGATGCAGAACTCCGAGGCGCCGAGCGCGGCGGTCTCCTTGGCCGCGGCCAGCACCTCGGCGGTGTCGAGGAACGGCGTGGCCTTGACCGGCGTGTCGAAGGCAGCGGACTGCGAGCAGAAGTGGCAGTCCTCTGGGCACCCGCCGGTCTTGGCCGACAAGATCCCCTCCACCTCGACCTCGGGCCCGCACCAGGCCAGGCGCACCTCGTGGGCGAGGGCGGCGAGCGACGGCACCGACGCGTCCGGCACGTGGGCCAGGTCGGCCAGCTCCTCGGCGGTGAGCTGGCGGCGCTCGTCGAGCAGCGCCCCCTCCGCCGCCCGGATCGCCGCCCGGGCCTCGGCCGCCGACAGCATCGGACGGCGGGTGCGAGCCACCCCCGGCTTCGGCGTGATCGAGACCGGCGACAGGGTGTCCGACATGGCCGCCGATCGTACCGACGCCCCGCCGAGCCCCCCAAAGGCCACCGCTCCCGCCGCCCCATCACCAACCCCTCGCCCCCGCCCGCCACCGCCGGGGCCCGCGCGCTCGCGTCGATTCGACGTCGATTCGACGCGAGCGCGCGGACCCGCCAGACGGCGGGGAGCCTGAGGTCGGGGCGCTGACCTGGGGAGACGAGGTCGACGGAACGGCGAGACCGATACTCGACTCTGAATATTCCTTGACGAATACTCCAGATGGAATATTCACTGTGGAGCATGTCAGGTCGCCAGCGTTCGAATCCGCTCGCGCTTGCGGTGCTGGCGGTGCTGCACGAGCAACCGCGCCACCCCTACGACATCTCCGCCACGCTGAGGGAGCGCCAGAAGCACGAGAGCATCCGGCTCAACTACGGCTCGCTCTACAACGTGATCGGTGGGCTCCAGCGGGCGGGCTTCGTCCACGTGGTCGACAGGCAGCGGGACGGCAACCGCCCGGCAAGGACCGTCTACGGAATCACCGAGGCCGGGGAGTACGAGCTGACCGATTGGCTGAGCGACCTCGTGTCCACGCTGGCGCCGGAGTTCCCCGCGTTCGACGCCGCGCTCTCGCTCCTGCCCTGCCTGCCCCCCGACGCTGCCATCGTCCAACTCCGCCGACGCCTCGAAGCCCTCGCCGCCGAGCAGGACCGAGTCGCCACAGGGATCGCCCAAGCTCGGGCCCACGGCGTCGCCCGGCTCTTCGTCCTCGAGGCCGAGCACGCCCGGGTCCGCCTGCGGGCCGAGTTCGAGTTCACCGAACTCCTGGTCGAGTTGATCGAGGACGGCTCGCTCGAAGGCGTCGACGAGTGGCGCGCCTGGTACCAGCCCGACGCCACCGATGGAGCCCAGCCGACCCCGCCGGCCGCACCGGTCGAACCGGCCGAACCGACCGAACCGACCGAACCGACCATCGATCCGGCCGAGCCCTCGGCGCCCGGCCGCGGCGGCGCCCGCCCGGCGTCCAAGCGCCGGCCGCGCCGATGAGTTGCGGCGAGGCCGCCGGTCAGACCTGACGACCGGCTCCCCGCCTCGACCGCCCACCGCTCGAACCGTCGCCGAGCTTTCCAACCAAACCGGTCAGCGGGTGGCCGGATTGGTCCGGCACCATCATCACACCCATCGGGTCACCACCGACCCACCACCGACTCTCCCCGACCCCAACCAGGAGCGCCCATGTCCCCCGTCATCGAAGCCGTCGGCCTGACCAAGCACTTCGCCAACGTCCACGCCCTGGACGGCCTGGACCTCACCGCGGAGTCCGGTCGGCTCACCGCCCTGCTCGGCCCCAACGGGGCCGGCAAGACCACCTTCATCAGCGCCGTCGCCACCCTGCTGCGCCCCACCGGCGGCACCCTGCGGGTGGCCGGGATCGACGCCCTCGCCCAGCCCAAGCGGGTCCGTGAGGTGATCGGCCTGGCCGGGCAGTACGCGTCGGTCGAGCCGGCGATGACCGGCAAGGAGAACCTCGAGATGGTCGGTCGGCTCTTCGGGCTCGGCAAGGCCGACGTCAAGCGCTCCGCCGCCCGGGTGCTCGACCAGCTCGGCCTGGCCGATGCCGGGGACCGCCTCGTCCGCACCTACTCGGGAGGCATGCGGCGCCGGCTCGACCTCGGCGCCAGCCTCGTCGGCCGTCCCCGCCTCCTCCTGCTCGACGAGCCCACCACCGGGCTCGACCCCCGCAGCCGCATGGAGCTGTGGGAGGCGATCCGCCTGCTGGTCGCCGACGGCACCGACGTCCTCCTGACCACGCAGTACCTGGAGGAGGCCGACCAGCTGGCCCGGGACGTCGTGATCGTCGACCACGGCCGGGTGATCGCCGCCGGGACGCCCGACGAGCTCAAGGGCCAAGGCGGCCGAGACGTCATCGAGGTCCGGCCCCGCCGCGGCACCGACCTCGACGCCGTGGCCCACGCCCTGTCGAGCGTCGGCGCCGAGACCGCCCGGGTCGACCGCGACACGCAGCGGGTCTCGGTCCCCGTCGACGGCGGCGCCGACCAGCTCGCCGCGGTCGTCCGCCTCCTCGACGAGCACCAGCTCGCCGTCGACGACCTCGGCCTGCGCCGACCGACCCTCGACGAGGTCTTCCTGGCCCTCACCGGCCAATCGATCGACCCCACCGACACCGATCCCGCCTCGTCGGCCGACGCCGCCTGACCCGCGCCGCGCCGACCACCACCGACCTCACAGGAAGCAGTCCACGATGACCGACACCACCACCGCCCCGTCCCCCGAGCCGACCGAGCGCCTCGACGCCACCCCCGGCACCCCGGATCCCGCCCCCGCCGCCGAGCGCCGGCCCGGCGGATCGCCCACCCCGGCCGACCCCACGACCGGCGCCGGCTTCCTCACCGCCGCGCTGGCCACCGGCCGCCGCACGATCCTCCAGTTCTTCCGGACCCCCCAGCTGCTGATGATGGGCACGATCCAGGGGGCCCTGTTCCTGTTCATGTTCCGCTACGTGTTCGGCGGCGCCATCTCCACGAGGGGCGGCCTGTCCTACGTCGACTGGCTCGTCCCCGGTTTCCTCGTGACCGTCATCCTCTGGACCGGCATGGGCGCGGCGTCCGGGGTGGCGGAGGACTCCTCGACCGGCGTCTACGACCGCCTCCGCTCGCTGCCGATCCCGCGGGCGTCGGTGATGGTCGGCCGGTCGCTGGCCGACGGGGCGCTCGTCGGCTGGGGGATCCTGACCACCGCGGTGATTGGGTTCCTGATCGGGTTCCGGGCCCACGGCGGGATCGGCTCGATCCTCCTCGCCTTCGCCCTGATGCTCGTGGCCGGCTACGCCTTCAGCTGGATCTTCATCACGATCGGCCTGGTGTCGGGCAACGCCCAGGCGGCGCAGGGCATGTCGATGCTGGTGATCCCGTTCAGCTTCGTGTCGAGCGCCAACGTGCCGGTGGCCTCGATGCCCGGATGGATGCAGCCCTTCGCCGCCAACCAGCCGGTCAGCGTGATCATCAACGCGGTCCGGAGCCTGATGCAGGGCGGCACCGACGTGGTCGGCATCGGCCACACCACCGCCTACTGGGTGGTGCTGAGCCTCGTCTGGTCCGCCGGGATCCTCGCCGTGTTCGGTGCCACCGCCACCAGCCGCTTCTCGAAGACCAAGTAGGAGGACCGATGACCGCCGCCATCGAGACCAGGCAACTAGTCAAGCGCTACGCCGGCAAGGAGGGCACCGTCGACGCCGTCAACGGCGTGGACCTCGAGGTCGCCCCCGGGGAGATCTTCGGCTTCCTCGGCCCGAACGGGGCCGGGAAGTCCACCACCGTCCGGATGCTGACCACGCTCCTGTCGATCACCTCGGGGACCGCCACGGTGGCGGGGATCGACGTCGCCCGCAACCGGGCCGGCGTGCGCCACAAGATCGGGGTGGCCTTCCAGGAGGCCGGCCTCGACGAGCGCCAGAGCGGCCGCGAGCTGCTGGTGCTCCAGGGCCGGCTGTTCGGCATGGACGGCCCCGCCGCCGCCGCTCGGGCCCAGGAGCTGATCGAGCTGGTCGAACTGGACGAGGCCGCCGACCGCACCCTCAAGGGCTACTCGGGCGGCATGAAGCGTCGCCTCGACCTCGCCTCGGCGTTGGTCAACCGGCCCGAGGTCCTGTTCCTCGACGAGCCCACCACCGGGCTCGACCCGGCCAGCCGGCTGGTGATCTGGGACGAGGTCCGCAAGATCAACGGCCAGGGCACCACGGTGTTCCTGACCACGCAGTACCTGGAGGAGGCCGACGCGCTGTGCGGTCGCCTCGCCATCATCGACGCCGGCCGCATCGTCCGCGAGGGCACGCCGGCCGAGCTCAAGGCCGAGCTGCGCCAGCGCACCGGCCTCGACCATGACCCCACGCTCGACGACGTCTTCCTCGACGCCACCGGGCGGACCCGCGACCGACAGGCGGGCGACGTGCAGGAGGTGCAGGCATGACCGAGACCCTGGTGCTGACCCGGCGGGCGATCGTCGAGGGACTCCGGTCGATCGAGTCGCTGATGCCGGTGTTCATGATCCCGTTGTTCTTCTTCGTGGTGAACATCGGCCAGGCCGGCAAGGTCTTCCCGAAGGCCACCCCGTTCCTCCACGGCCAGGGCTACGCCGCCTTCTCGCTGCCGAGCGCCCTGCTCACGGCGGCGAGCTTCGGCACCGCCGCCCTGTTCCTCGTCGAGGAGATCGAGGGCGGGTACTTCGACAAGCTGCGGGCGACGCCGATCCCCCGCAGCGCGATCGTGCTCGGCCGGCTGCTGGCCGAGACCCTCAAGAACCTGGTGGTCACCACGGTGATCGTCGGCGTGGGCATGGCCTTCGGCGTCCGCATCGAGAGCGGCGTCGGCGGGTTCCTGCTCCTGCTGGTGATCATGGCCTGCTGGGCCACGGTGTTCTCCGGCTTCATGCAGCTCGTGGCGATGAAGACCCGCAGCGCGGCGGCCACCAACTCGGCCAGCTTCATCTTCTTCCCGCTGCTGTTCCTCACGCCGAACCTGGTGCCACGCAGCCAGCTCACCCGCCCGATGGAGATCGCCGCCTCCTGCAACCCGGTCACCTACATCATGGAGGCGGCGAGGTCCCTGATCCTCCAGGGCTTCGAGGGCACCACGCTGCTCAAGGCCGCCGCGGTGTTGGTGATCGGCCTCGCCCTCTCGGTCGCCCTGAACGTGAGGGCCATCAACAACTACGACTGAGATCGTTGTCGTCACTCGTTCGCTTCGCCGGCCAGGTTTCCGCGGCTGTTGGTCCGCCGCGCTTTCGAGCGAAGCGAGCCCGGGGGGCGTGGGGGGCAGAGCTTGCGGAGCCCCCCACCGAGGGACGATCCGGCTTGCCGGTCGTCCCTCCGAAGGTGGGCCGGCGCAGCCGTTCGTCCAACTCCGAGGAACGGAGTGAGGCGCAGCCGAACGAGTGACGAGGAAGCTCTACCCCTTGACCAGTTCCGCCACCGCGCGGAGGTGGTCGGGGGGGCCGGAGACGAGGAGGGTGGTCATGGCGGTCTTACGCCACTTCTCGTCGAGCTCCTCGCGGATCTTGTCGAGCGGGCCGACCATGGCCACGTCCTCCACCAGCGCCAGCGGGACCTTGGCGATCGCCTCGTCCTTGCGGCCGGCGAGGAACAGGTCCTGGATGTCGGGGACGACGTCGCCGTAGCCCATGCGCGTGAACACGTCGGCATGGAAGTTGGCCTCCTTGGCCCCCATCCCGCCGATGTAGAAGCCGAGCGACATGCGGACGAAGGCGGCCGCCTCCTCGACGTCGTCGCCGATCGAGATCTGGACCATGTTGGGGATCTCGAAGGTGTCGAGGCCGGTGTGGCGGGCGCCGGGGCGGGCGAACCCCTCGGCCAGGCACTCGCGGTAGTGGGTGTCGAGGGTGGGCGACAGGAAGATCGGGAGCCAGCCGTCGCAGATCTCCGCGGCGAGGGTGACGTTCTTCGGGCCTTCGGCGCCGAGCAGGATCGGCAGGTCGGCCCGCCGCGGGTGGGTGATCGACTTGATCGCCTTGCCGAGGCCGGTGGTCCCCTCGCCGAGGTTGGGGATCCGGTACTGCTCGCCCTGGAAGTCGAGCGGCTCCTCGCGGGCGAGCACCCGCCGGATGATCTCGACGTACTCGCGGGTGCGGGCCAGCGGCTTGGGATAGGGCTGGCCGTACCAGCCCTCGACCACCTGGGGCCCCGAGGCGCCGAGGCCGAGCTGGAACCGGCCGCCGGTGAGGTGGTCGAGCGTCAACGCCGACATCGCGGTGGCCACGGGGGTGCGGGCCGACATCTGGCACACCGCGGTGCCGAGCTTGGCCGTGGTGGTCTGGGACCCGTACCAGGCGAGCGGCGTGAAGCAGTCCGAGCCGTAGGCCTCCGCCGACCAGATCGAGTCGAACCCGAGCTCCTCGGCCGCCGCGATCTGCTCGGGCACCCCGACGGGGGGCTGGGCGAACCAGTACCCGAGCACCAGTCCGAGCTTGAGGTCATCAGCGGCCATGGCGCCAGAACGTAGCGGCCGAAACGAGAACACGTTCTCGTTTCGATCGTCGGGGCGGCCCTAGGGTGCGGCAATGGCCATGCCCACCGACATCGGGATCGTCGACCTCATGCTCGACCTGCCCGGCACGGACCAGGCCCACTGGTACGAGTTCCTCAAGCCCCAGCTCCGTGAGGAGTCGAAGGACTACGAGTTCCCCGCCCAGTACATGTTCAAGGACGTCCCCCACGACGTCGCCTCGGCCGATCCGGTCGCCGCCGCCCTCCACCACATGGACCGCTTCGGCATCGAGCGGGCGATGATCGGCGTCGGCTTCGAGGACGAGCGCAGCCACAAGCTCCGCGCCCTGCGGGACCACCCCGACCGCTTCATCGGATCCTTCAGCGTCGACCCCAACGCCGGCCTGGCCGGCGTGCGGGACCTCGTGAAGGCCCACGAGACGCTCGGGATCAAGGCGGCGATCGCCTTCCCCGCCGGCTACCTGCCCCAGGTGCCGATCGACGACAAGCGGTTCTTCCCCATCTACGCCAAGTGCGTCGAGCTCGACCTGCCGATCTGCGTCTGCGCGGGCATCTGCGGCCCTCGGGTGCCGTCGGCCTGCCAGGACGTGGCGCTGATCGACGAGGTGTGCTGGTCGTTCCCCGAGCTGAAGTTCGTGATGCGCCACGGCGCCGAACCGTGGGCGGACCTCGCCGCCAAGCTCCTGCTCAAGTGGCCGAACCTCTACTACTCGACCTCGGCCTTCGCCCCCCGGTACTACCCGCAGGCCATCGTCGACTTCGCCAACACCCGCGGTGCCGACAAGGTCATGTACGCCGGCTACTTCCCGATGGGCCTCAGCCTCGACGTGATCTTCGAGCAGCTCCCCCACGTGCCGTTCCGAGACCACGTCTGGCCCGGCTTCCTCCGCGACAACGCCGCCCGCGTCTTCCAGCTCGACGCCTGAGCCGTCACCCGCCACCCCCAGCCGCAGCCAACACCGGCGAACTTTGCGCCGAATCACACCTCTGCGTCGGGTTTCGGCGCAAAGTTCGAGGTGGTCCGGGCGGCGTCGGTGGCGTGCGGGAGCGACCGTGGATAAACTAGAACGTGTTCTAGTTTTCGGACTGGGAGGAACCGCCATGAGCCCGTCGACCACCCCCACCCGCTACCCCTTCACCATGCCGGTGGGGTGGTTCGCGGTCGCCGAGTCGCCCGATCTCGCCGTCGGCGAGGCCAAGGCCGCCTACTACTTCGACTCGCACCTGGTGCTGTGGCGCGACGAGACGGGCGAGGCCCACGTGCAGGACGCCTTCTGCCCGCACCTCGGCGCCCACCTCGGCCACGGCGGCACCGTCGAGGGCTGCGAGATCATGTGCCCGTTCCACGGCTGGAAGTTCGACGCCGAGGGCGCCAACACCGACATCCCGTACTCGGAGCGGACCAACAAGCGGGCCACCATCCGCACCTACCCGGTCCTCGAGCGCAACGGCTTCGTCTACGCCTGGTACCACCCCGAGGGCGAGCAGCCCACGTGGGAGGTCGAGGCGGTGGCCGACATCGACAGCGGCGAGTTCAGCGGCCCCAAGCGCACCGGCCACGTCGTCCAGGCCGGTATCCAGGAGATGGCCGAGAACGCGGTGGACTCGGCCCACTTCCGCTACGTCCACAACGTGGCCGAGGTGCCGGTGATCGAGCGCTACGAGTCGGTCGGGCACCGGGCGATCATGGAGTCGAGCCAGAAGTTCCCCACCCCCCGCGGCGTGGTCGACGGCCGGATCGACTCCACCGCGGACGGCCCCGGCGTCAGCATCGTCCGCTTCAGCGGGATCATCGACACCCTGCTCGTCACCGCCTCCACGCCGGTCGACGCCAACACCACCGAGACCCGCTTCAACTTCTACGTCCGGTCGCTCGGCGACGAGGCGGTCAACTCCTCGGTGGGCGACGCCTTCGCCGCCGAGGTCGACAAGCAGTTCGTGGAGGACATGCCGATCTGGGAGCACAAGGCCCACCTCGTGCGTCCGGCGCTGGCCGACAACGACGGCCCGTTCATGAAGTTCCGCAAGTGGTACAGCCAGTTCTACGTGGACGCGGTGAGCGACGATCGCACCGTCTTCCCGCCCCCCTACTGGCCCGACAAGATGGACGAGAGCCCGGCCAAGGCCACCGCGTCGGTCCGCTACGGCACCGACCCCACCGCCTGACCGGCGACGCCGTCGAGCGGCACCGCCGACGCCGGACGAGCCGCTAGACGACCGCTCCTTCGGCCTCGGTCCCCGGCGTCGACCCGACGACCTCGGCATTCAGGACGCAGCGCGGACCCAGGATCAAGACCTGATCCCTCGGACCGAGTTCCACCGTGCGCGACTTCGCCGGATTGAGCACGACCTCACCGGTGGCGTCGATCCGCCAGCCGAGCGCGGTCTCGCCCCGGGCGATCGCCGCGGCCACGACCTCGGCGAACGACAGCTCGCCGTCGGGGCCGTACAGCGCGGCCGGGTGGAGCGAGACGAAGGCCCCCTCGGCGTCGAAGAGCTCGTCGAACACCCGGTGGAGCTCGATGCGCTCCGACAGCTGGGCCATCATCAGGCTGGACAGCTCGTCGCTGACGATGAAGTCGTCGACGCCCGTGGTCTGCGCCACCGCGACGTTGCCCCGATCGAGCACCTCGGCCACCACGCGCGGGCTGCCCGGGCCGGTCCCGAAGACCTGGCCAAGGATCAGGAGCGTCAGCATGGTCCGAGCGTCCGCCTCTCCCTCGCCCACCGCCCCTCGGTAGCCGAGCACGATGACCTGGTCGTAGGTCCGGTCGGCCAGGGAGCGGAGGCCTTCGGGCCGACCGCCCTCCATCAACACCTGGACGGACGTGTGGTCGAGCACGGGCACCGGCGGCTGGAGGCCGGCGGGGAACAACGCGGGGTCGACCACCAGGTCCAGGCTGGAGCCCGCGGTCAGGAACTCGTCGAGCTCGCTGAGCACCGGCGGGGCGAGCTCGCTCCACCCGACCATCAGCACCCGTTGCGCGGGTTCCTGGAACGGAACGGCCAGGTCGACCCGGATGGCGGGCGGATCGACTCGCCCGGTGCTGACGACGGTGGTGTCGTCCTCGGCCACCGTGATGACCTCGGCTCCCTCCGGAAGCACCGCATCGGCCGGGGGGTTGAGCTCCACGCGCCCCTCGGCGGTGATCCACCCCATCACCGAGCACGACTCGAAGGCGAAGAGCAGGTCCCGGTACGGCGTGCCCCACAGGTCCGGGACCGAGGTGAAGTAGACCTCGTCGCCGTCGAAGTCGAGGAGGTCGCGGAAGACCGCCGCCAGCCCGCTCTGGTGGCACGCCTGAGCGGTCACCCGGGCGATCACCTCGTCGGCCTGCACGGTGACGACCCGCTCGCCCATGATCGAGCGGACCGTCGCCGCGTGTCCGGCGTTGTCGAACTCGGCCACGACCGGGCACGTGAAGGTGGGGTCCAGGCTGCGGACCGCGAGGATCGCCTTCACGACGCCCGCATCGCCGTGGGGTCCGGCCAACACGATCACCGACCTGGCCCGCTGGATGTTGACCATCTCGAGGTCGCCCGGTCGGGCGGGATCGCCCGTCCGACAGACCACGCGGGTTCGTCGCCGTACCGGCACCTTCACCCGGAGATCGTCCTCCATCTCATCCTTGGGAACGTCGGCCAACACGACGACCGCGGAGGCCACGGTGCCGTTGGCCTCGACCAGCTCGGCGATGATCGTCGGGAGCCGCGGCGACCAACCGAGGACCAACGTGTGCCCGCGCTCGAGCACCTGGGACCGGCCCTTCCGGAGACGCTCGATCTGCTGATCGACCGCGTTGGCGATGAGACCGATCAGGCTGCCGGCCAGGAAGATGCCGGTCAAGGTCTCGACGAGACCGAGGAGCCGGGCCGGCCACGAGGAGTCCGCCGCGAAGGTCCCCGAGTCGAGCACTCGCAGGAGGGCCTGCCAGAACGCCTCCGGCGGGTTGGTGATCCGGGTGCCGCCGTTCACCCCGGAGAGGTGGGTCACCATCAAGACGATGGCGGCGACCAAGATGATCAGGAGCATCAGGAGGCCGAGGTAGCCGACCACCACGATCGGCCCGCGGGAGAGCGCCAGGTCGAGTCGGTACCGCAGACGATCGACCACCGACGGCTCGTCTTCGACGAGGCCGACGCCGGCGCTCGGCGGGCCCGACGGCACCGGCCGGGCCGACGTCGCCTTGCGAGCAGGCACGGCGGTGCGCCGACGCTTCTCGGTGTTCACCACCGCGCTCTCCCCTCCCGAGGTCGCCCGCCCATCCGTCCATCCGTGCGGCGAGCGAGCGCACGCTACCCGGGACCGCCGCTCGGCGCCGGCCCTCCTCCCCCGGGCTGCCTAGGGTTGCCCACCGTGGTGGACGTCCCCCTGCGCGCTGCGGTGCTCGAAGACGTGGACGCGCTGGTCGACGTGGTCACCCGCGCCTACCGGGGGAAGGCCAGCACCGAGGGCTGGACGAGCGAGGACCACCTGCTGGGCGGGCAGCGGACCGACCGCACGATGGTGGCCGCAGCGGTCACCGATCCGGACGGCATCGTCCTGGTGGCGCCCGGGCCCGACGCGCTGCTCGGTTGCATCCAGGTGCAGCGGCGCGACCGTGGAGGCGCCCACTTCGGCATGTTCGCCGTCGAGCCGACGCTCCAGCGCTCCGGTCTCGGGGCCAGGCTGCTCGCCGCCGCCGAAGACGAGGCCCGCGAGCGGTGGCAGGCGCGCTGGATGGATCTGGAGGTGATCGCCCAGCGTGAGGCGCTGATCGCTTGGTACGAGCGCAAGGGCTACGCCCGCACCGGCGAGACCACCCCGTTCCCCTACGGCGACGAGCGCTTCGGCATCCCCCGCCGCAACGACCTCCACTTCGTCGTCCTGCGCCGAGACCTCTGAGGTTCGGTCCCGCCGCAGGGCCTGGGCCGGCGAGGCGCCGCCGAGCCGCTTCGGTCGTTCCGGCGCGAAGGACGGATCAGGGCTTCTCGGTCCCCACCACCCACATCGCGAAGAACTGGGAGCCGCCGCCGTAGGCGTGGCCGACGGCCTTGCGGACGCCGTCGACCTGGTGGTCGCCGGCGGTGCCGCGGACCTGCATGGCCGCCTCGGCGAACCGGAGCATGCCGGAGGCGCCGATGGGGTTGGTGCAGAGCACGCCGCCGCTCATGTTGACCGGGAGGTCGCCGTCGAGGGCGGTCGCGCCGGACTCGGTCATCTTCCAGCCCTCGCCGGGCTCGGCGAAGCCGAGGTTCTCGAGCCACATCGGCTCGAACCAGGAGAACGGCACGTACATCTCGACGGCGTCGACGTCCTTGCGGGGGTTGGTGATGCCGGCCTGCTTGTAGACGTCGGCCGCGCAGAGGGCGCCGCCGAGGGGCAGCACGGTGTCCCGTTCGGCCGAGAGCGTGGGCTCCGAGCGCATGGCGGTGCCCTGGATCCACGCCGGGGTGCGGCCCTGGGCCGCGGCCTCGTCGGCCACCTTCTCCGAGCCGAGCACGAGGGCGCAGGCGCCGTCGGAGGACGGGCAGGTCTCGGCGTAGCGGATCGGGTCCCACAGCATCATCGACTCCTTGATCGAGTCGAAGCTGATGTCGGGCTCGTGGAGGTGGGCGTAGGGGTTCTTGAGCCCGTTCTGGCGGTCCTTGAGGGCGACCAGCATGCCGATGTGGTCGGGCGAGCCCGACCGGCGGATGTAGCTCCGCACGTGGGGGGCGAAGTAGCCGCCGGCGCCGGCGTGCAGCGGCGGGGTGAAGGGGATCGGCAGCGAGAGGGCCCACATGGCCTCGCTCTCGGACTGCTTCTCGAAGGCCACGGTCAGCACCCGTTCGTGGATGCCGGCGGCGACGAGCTGGCTGGCCACGATGGCGGTCGAGCCGCCCACCGAGCCGGCGGTGTGGACCCGGAACATCGGCTTGCCGGTGGCGCCGAGGGCGTCGGCGAGGAACAGCTCCGGCATCATCACGCCCTCGAAGAAGTCGGGCGCCTTGCCGATGACCACCGCATCGATGTCCTGCCAGGTCATCTCGGCATCGGCGAGGGCCCGCTGGGCGGCCTCGCGGACGAGGCCGGCCATCGAGACGTCGCCTCGGGTGGCGGAGTGTTTCGTCTGGCCGATGCCGACAACCGCAACGCGTTCGTGGCCCATCAGTTGGCCTCTCCTTCGAGCACGCAGACGAGGTTCTGCTGGAGGCACGGGCCGCTGGTGGCGTGGGCCACGCCCCGGTTCGCGTCCCCGGACCAGATCCGCTTGGCGACCTCGCCGACCCGGATCAGGCCGGCGGTCATCATCGGGTTGGCGGCCAGCGCGCCGCCCGAGGGGTTCACCGTGGCGTCGGCGCCGAGGCCGAGGGCCTCCCGCAGGATCAGCTCCTGGTGGCTGAAGGGGGCGTGGAGCTCGGCCACGTCGACGGGCCCGGCGGCGACGCCGGCCTTCTCGCCGGCGATGCGGGTGGACTCGCTGACGGTCAGGTCCCGCAGGCCGAGGTGGATCGGCTCGACCCGGTGGTCGATGCCACGGATCCAGGCCGGGCGGGCCACCTTCGAGCGGGCGACGTCGCCGGCGGCCAGCACGATGGCGGCGGCGCCGTCGGTGATCGGCGGACAGTCGCTGCGGCGCAGCGGGGCGACGTGGTACGGCTCGGCAAGGACCTCGTCGGCCGACCGATCCCAGGCCAGCTGGGCGTTCGGGTTGTCGAGGGCGGCCTTGCGGCTGCGGGCCGCCACCTCGGCGAGGTCGGCCTCGGTCGCCCTGCCCGAGTCGAGCAGGGCCCGGGCCTGGAGGGCGGCGAGGCTGACCGTATCGGCCCACAGCGGGGCGACGGTGATCGGGTCGAGCTGGCGGGTGAGCACCATCGGCAGGTCGCCGGGCGACGACTTGGCGTAGCTGTAGACGAGGGCGGTGTCGATCTCGCCGAGCTGGAGCTTCACCCAGGCCTCGTAGAGCGCCCACGCCCCGTCCATCTCCACGTGGCTCTCCTGGATGGGTGGCCACGGACCGACGCCGTCGAGGGTTGACACGAAGCTGAAGCCCACGCCGGCGAGGTAGTCGGTGGAGCCCGAGCAGGTGAAGCCGATGTCGTCGATCGTCATGTCGACCGCGTCGAGCGCCCCGTGGATGGCGGGCATGAGCATCTCGACCTCGTTGAGCTCCGCCACCCGGCGGCGGGCCGGGGTCTGGTGGAACGAGATCACCGCGACGTCGCGCATCAGCCCTCTCCTCCGTCCGCAGCGGTGCCGCCCAACCCGGTGCGGGGGTTGCGGACCACCAGTTCGGTGGGGGCCACGCCGCCCACCCACGAGCCCAGGCCGGTGCCACGGATCTCGCCGGGGATGCGCACGTTCGGGTCGTCGGGTTCGCCGGTGGGGCGGAACCACCTGATCGACTCGAGGGTGGGCTCGATGTCGGCGTCGTCGCGCCACACCGCCTCCACCCGCATGCCGATCCGCACCTGGTCGGCGGGGACCTCCTGGATGAGGTGCATGATCGACAGGTCGGCGCCGTCGAGCAGAATCAGAACGCTCACGTAGGGGATCTCCATCACCGAGCCGTAGAACTGGAGGTTCACCACGCAGAACGAGGTGACGGTGCCCACCTGGGCCACCTCGACCTCGATCGGGGTGGCGGCGCCGAGCTCGGGGTCGGCGCCTCGGGGCGGCACGTACACCCGGGAGCCGGGGTTGGCCTGCTGGCCGATGATCTTCTTCTGGGTGATGCCCTTGAGGAAGCGGGTGGTGGCGTCGCCGGCGGTGAACTCGTAGTCGAGCTGGGCCGGGGTGCGGACGCTGCGGACGGGCTCGACGTCGCGGAGCGACTCGGGCAGCGAGATCTCGGGCATCAGGCGTCGCCTCCGACGAGGGTCCAGTGGGCGATGTCGGCGATGTGGCCCTCGCGCTCGTCGGCCCACACGGGGGCGACCCGGGCGCCGGTGGCCATGGCGTCCATCGATGCGGCGGTCACGGCGCCGAGCATCGGCGTGTCCGCACCGTCGAGGCGGATCAGCGCCCAGGCGAAGGGCTGGTCGAGCGGGTGCTTGGCGTGGGGCTCGGTGACCCACGCCCACGTCGTGATCTCCCCCTCGGGCCCGACCTCCACCAGCTCGGTGAGGTCCTCACCGGTCACCGGGTCGAACTCGGCGGGTGGCACGATCACCCGACCGTCGGCCGCCTTCGACCCCACCAGCACCTGCTCGCGCAGCCCGGTGAGGAAGGCGCCGACGACCGGGCCGGTCGTCCGCTTGAACGGGTACTCGATGATGAGCGGGGCAGAGAGGATCTCCCCCGCGTCCTGACGTTCCGTCACGAGCCGAATACTAGAACACGTTTCACTTTTCGCAAGTCGACCCACCGGTAGGGTCCCGCCTGTGGCGCCAGGCCAGGAGCAGGAGAGCGCCGGCACGAGTCCGCCGTGGTCGTGGTTGAGCCGGGACCACGGCACGAGGGTGTCGGTGGTCAGCTGGCCGCGCTCGACGAGGCGGGCGATCGACAGGGCGGTCACCAGCTTGCTGACGCTCGCCACGACGAACGGCGTGTCGCTCACCACGGGCCCGCCGTC
>WBZU01000517.1_pt1 | contig 32870 bp, 31 predicted proteins | sample 5204311 | NCBI WGS metagenome assembly WBZU01 (sample SAMN12344359, study PRJNA552823) | activated sludge metagenome | biome: Activated sludge suspended growth; feature: Nitrification reactor; material: Wastewater; isolation source: activated sludge from nitrification reactor of wastewater...
CGATCCTCCACCTGCCCGCGGATGCCGCCGGCGTCCCGCTCGCCGCATGATCGACATCGCCTGGAAGGCCGGCGCGTTCCTCGTGGTGCTCGGCATCCTCGTCGTGTTCCACGAGCTCGGCCACTACCTGGTCGCGCGGCTCGCCGGCGTCAAGGTGCTGCGCTTCTCGGTCGGCTTCGGGCGCGTGGTCTGGTCGCGGCGCGTCGGACGCGACCGCACCGAGTGGGCGGTTTCCGCGGTGCCGCTCGGCGGTTACGTGAAGATGGCCGACGAGCGCGAGGACGCCCTCGCCGCGGAGGACCTGCCGCGGGCGTTCAACCGCCAGAGCGTCGGCAAGCGCATCGCGATCGTGGCCGCCGGCCCGATCGCGAACCTGCTGCTCGCGGTCGCGCTCTTCGCGGGCACGTTCATGGCCGGCGTGCCGGGACAGCGGCCGATCCTCGCGCCTCCCCAGCCGGGGACGCCGGCGGCGGCGGCGGGCTTCGCCGAGGGCGACCGCGTCGTCGCGGTCGACGGGGGCCCGGTCGAGAGCCTCCAGGACCTGCGCTGGCGGATCGTGCGCTCGCAGGGGCAGGCGCGGGTCGGCGTCGAGGTCGAGCGCGCCGACGGGAGCCGGTCGACGCGCGAACTCGCGGTGTCCGGCCTCGCGACCGCCGAGTGGGAAGGCAATCCGCTGTTCGCGCTGGGATTGAGGGCGGACCTGGGCGCGCCGCTCGTCGACCTGGTGTCGCCGGGCAAGCCGGCCGAGGCGGCGGGCATGCGCGCGGGCGACCGGATCGTCGCGGTCGACGGGCGCCCGGCGCGTTCGCCGTCCGACGTCGCGAACGCGACCAACGCGAAGCCGGGCGTGCCGATCGTCTTCCGCATCGCCCGCGACGCGGGCGAGTCGGACGTCACGGTCGTGCCGGAAGCCTCCGAGCAGGGAGGAAAGCGCATCGGGCTCGCGGGCCTGCGGCTCAAGGTCGACCCGGAGGCGGCGAAGCGCATCGCGATCACGGTTCGTTCGGGGCCGGTCGACGCGCTGGGGCAGGGCGTGCGCAAGACCTGGGAGCTGTCGACGTTCACGCTGCGGATGCTCGGCCGGATGATCACCGGCGACGCGTCGCTCCGGAACCTGTCGGGGCCGATCACGCTCGCCGACTACGCGGGCCAGTCGGCGCAGGCGGGCGTCCTCGTGTTCGTCGGCTATCTCGCGCTCATCAGCATCAGCCTCGGCGTGCTGAACCTCCTGCCCATCCCGCTGCTGGACGGCGGGCATTTGCTGTATTATCTGGCGGAGATCGTTCTAGGCCGACCGGTATCCGACCGGGCCTTCGAGGTCGGGCAGCGCATCGGCATGGCGCTACTCGCCGTGCTGATGACCCTCGCGCTCGTCAATGACGTCTCCCGCCTGTTCTGACCGCCGGCGCCCGGCGCGCCGCTTCGCCGCGCTCGCGGCCGCGATCGCGGTCGCGGTGCCGCTCGCGGTTCGCGCGGCCGACCCGTTCGTCGTGCGCGACATCCGCGTCGAGGGCGTGCAGCGCACCGAGGCGGGCACGATCTTCAGCTACCTGCCGATCAAGGTCGGCGAACGCGTCGACGACGAGAAGCTGTCGGCCGCGGTGAAGGCGCTGTACGCGACCGGCTTCTTCCGCGACGTGCGGCTGGAGCGCGAAGGCGACGTGCTGGTCGTGGCCGTGCAGGAGCGCCCGACGATCAGCTCGCTCACGTTCGTCGGCAACAAGGAGTTCGACACCGACACGATCAAGAAGGCGCTGAAGGACATCGGCCTCGCCGAGGCCCGGATCTTCGACCGCTCGGCGCTCGACCGCGCCGAGCAGGAGCTCAAGCGCCAGTACATCTCGCGCGGCCTCTACGCGGCCAAGGTGCAGACGACGGTCACGCCGCAGGAGCGCAACCGCGTCGCGATCAACTTCGCGATCGACGAAGGCTCCGCCTCGAAGATCTCGCGCATCAACATCATCGGCACGAAGGCGTACGGCGAGCCGGAGCTCGTCAAGCAGATGACGCTGACGACGCCGGGCTGGCTCACCTGGTACACGAAGAACGACCAGTACAGCAAGCAGAAGCTGCAGGCCGACCTCGAGGCGCTGCGCAGTTTCTACCAGAACCGCGGCTACCTCGAGTTCGAGATCGAGTCGACGCAGGTGTCGATCTCGCCGGACCGCGAGGACATCTACATCACGATCAACGTCCACGAGGGGCCGCGCTACATGGTCTCGGACGTCCGCCTCGCCGGCGACCTGCAGGTCGACGAGGCGGAGCTCCAGTCGCTCGTGTACCTGAAGGCGGGCGAGGTCTACTCGCGCGAGAAGCTCCAGAAGACGGCCAGGGACATCTCGGACCGCCTGGGCGCCGAGGGCTACGCGTTCGCGAACGTCAACGCGGTCCCCGACGTCAACCGCGACAAGGCCACCGCCGCGTTCACGATCTACGTCGATCCGGGCCGCCGCGTCTACGTGCGGCGGCTCAACGTCACCGGCAACGTCAAGACGCGCGACGTGGTGATCCGCCGCGAGGCGCGCCAGCTCGAGGCGGCGTGGTTCGACGGGGCGCGGATCGAGCGCTCGAAGGTGCGGGTCCGCCGGCTCGGCTACTTCGACGACGTCAACGTCGAGACGCCGCCGGTGCCCGGCTCGTCCGACCAGATCGACGTCGAGTTCTCGATCGTCGAGCGGTCGACCGGCAACCTGCTCGCGGGCCTCGGCTACTCGAGCGCGGACGGCCTCGTGTTCAGCGGCTCGATCTCGCAGCAGAACGTGTTCGGCTCCGGGAACGCGATCTCGCTCGCGATCAACACGAGCAAGGTGAACCGGACCTACTCGCTCTCGTACACGGAGCCGTACTGGACCGTCGACGGCGTCGCGCGGACGCTCGAGATCTACCAGCGCAAGCTCGACCCGACCTCGCTGTCGGTGTCGCAGTACACGTCGGACACGATCGGCGCGGCGGTCGCCTTCGGCATCCCGATCACCGAGACCGACACCGTCAACGTCGGCTTCCGCTACGACCACACGACGCTCGGCCTGTTCTCGAACAGCCCGCCTGCCTACATCGACTACGTCGACGAGTTCGGGTCGACGACGAACTCGTACGTGCTCTCCGGCGGCTGGTCGCGTGACACGCGCGACGACATTCTCTATCCTAACCAGGGACGCCTGCAGAGCCTGCTGGTGGAGCTGGGGCTGCCGTTCGGCGACCTGTCGTACTACAAGGCGCAGTACGTGCAGCAGTGGTTCTGGCCGGTCTGGAACCCCTTCGTCCTGATGCTGCGGGGCGAGCTCGGCTACGGCGACGGGTACAACGGCAAGCCGATGCCGTTCTTCAAGGCGTTCTACGCGGGCGGCGTCGGCTCGGTGCGCGGCTACGAGACGAGCTCGCTCGGTCCCCGCGACATGTACGGCAACGTGCTGGGGGGCAAGCGCAAGATCGTGGGCAACGCCGAGCTCTTCTACCCGCTCCTCACCGGCCAGCAGGCGGTGAGGGTGTCGGCGTTCGCGGACGCGGGCCAGATCTACCTGAACGGCATGCAGCCGAACTACGAGTCGTTCCGCTACTCGGCCGGCGTCGGGCTCGCGTGGAACTCGCCGATGGGGCCGCTCAAATTCAGCTACGCGTATCCGATCAACGAGAAGCCCGGCGACAAGATCCAGCGCTTCCAGTTCCAGGTCGGCTCGGTGTTCTGACGGCCGGCCGCACGACGCAGGAGACCCATCCGTGAAATCCATCCGCTTCCTCGCCGCCGTCGCCGTCCTCGCGGCGGCATCGACCATGGCGCACGCGCAGTCCGCGGCCCAGCCCGGCGCGGCGCTGCCCTACAAGATCGGCTTCGTCAACACCGAGAAGCTGTTCCGCGAGGCCGCGCCGGCCAAGCGCGCGCAGGCCAAGCTCGAGCGCGAGTTCGCCGCGCGCGACGCGGAGGTGCAGAAGCTCACCAAGCAGGTCCGCGATCTGCAGAGCTCGCTCGACAAGGACGGCGCGACGATGCCGGAGAACGATCGCCGCACGAAGGAGCGCGACCTCGCGAACCTCTCGCGCGACCTGCAGCGCGCGCAGCGCGAGTTCCGCGAGGACCTGAACCTCCGCCGCAACGAGGAGCTGGCGGCCCTGCAGGAGCGCGCCAACAAGGTGATCCAGCAGATCGCGGAGGCCGAGAAGTTCGACCTGATCCTGCAGGATCCGGTCGTCTACGCGAGCCAGCGCATCGACATCACCGACAAGGTGACCAAGGCGCTGGCGGACAAGTAGCGCGCGCCTGGCGCGCCCTCGTCGAAGGCGCGGCGACCGCGATGGCGCGTCCGGTCCGGGAGATCTCGCTCACGCTCGCGGCGCTCGCCGAGCGCAGCGGCGCCGCGCTCGACGGCGACGGCTCGGTGGCGATCTCGGACGTCGGGACGCTCGAGCGCGCCGGGCCGGGCGCGATCGCGTTCCTCGCCAATCCGAAGTACGCAGCGCAGCTCGCCGCCACGCGCGCGTCCGCGGTCATCCTGTCGCCGGCCGACGCGCCTCGCACGACGCTGCCGAAGCTCGTCTCGCCGCATCCGTACCTCACCTATGCGCGGGTCGCGCGCCTGCTCCATCCCGAAGCAGCGCCGGACGCGGGCGTTCATGCCACGGCGATCGTCGACGCGTCGGCGCAGCTCGGCGCGGGCGTGTCGATCGGCGCGCACGCGACGGTGGGGAAGGATGCGGTGATCGGCGAGGGCGTTCGCGTCGGCCCGGGCTGCGCGATCGGAAACGCGGTGCGGATCGGGGCGCGGTCGCGGCTCGACGCGCGCGTCGTCGTCTACGACCGCAGCGAGCTCGGCGAGGACGCCCTCGTGCTCGCCGGTGCGGTGATCGGCGCCGAGGGCTTCGGCCACGCGGAGGACGGCGACCGGTGGCTGCGCGTCCCGCAGCTCGGAAAGGTCGTGATCGGCGACCGGGTCGAGATCGGCGCGAACACGACGATCGACCGCGGCGCGATCGACGACACGGTGATCGAGGACGACGTCAAGCTGGACAACCAGATCCAGGTCGGGCACAACTGCGTGATCGGCGCCGGGACGGCGATCGCCGGGTGCGTCGGGATCGCCGGCTCGACGCGGATCGGGCGCAGGTGCCGGATCGGCGGCGCCGCGAACATCTCCGGGCACCTGTCGATCCCGGACGGGACGACGATCGGCGGCGCGACGACGGTCGTGTGGTCGCTCGACGAGCCGGCGATGTACAGCAGCGTGTGGCCGGCGCAGAAGTACGCCGACTGGCGCAGGACCGCGACCTGGCTCCGGCGGATCGACGCGCTCGCGGCGCGCGTCGCCGCGCTGGAGCGCGCGCTGCGCGGCCGGGACGACGAACGCAATCAGGGCTGAACGCCGGGGAGAGGCATGGAAACGCTCGACATCAACGCCATTCGCGCGACGCTGCCGCACCGCTACCCGATGCTGCTGGTCGACCGCGTGCTCGAGCTCGAGCCCGGCGTGCGCATCAAGGCGATCAAGAACGTGACGATCAACGAGCCGTTCTTCCCCGGGCACTTCCCGCACTATCCGGTAATGCCGGGCGTGCTGATCGTCGAGGCGCTCGCGCAGGCGTCGGCGATCGTCGCCTACCGCTCGGATCCCGATGCGATGGGCGGGCGCAAGCTCTTTCTGTTCGCCGGGATCGACGACGCGCGCTTCAAGCGCCAGGTCGTGCCCGGCGACACGCTGGTGCTCGAGTCGACCTTCGTGAAGGGGATGCGCGACGTGGGCCGGTGGGCGGTGCGCGCCACCGTCGACGGGCAGCTCGCCTGCGAGGCGACGCTCCTGTCGGCGCTGCGTCCCGCGCCATCCGCGTAGCGCCGCGCGGCGATGTCGCGCGTCCATCCTTCCGCGCTCGTCGACCCGCGCGCCCGGCTCGCCGACGACGTCGAGGTCGGGCCGTTCTCGGTCGTCGGCGCCGGCGTGTCGATCGGCGCGGGCTCGGTCGTGGGACCGCACGCGGTCATCGACGGCGCCACGACGATCGGCGAGCGCAACCGCATCTTCCCGTTCGCGTCGATCGGGCTCGCCTCGCAGGACCGCAAGTATGGCGGCGAGCCGGTGACCACGACGATCGGCGACGACAACGTGATCCGCGAGTACGTGTCGATCCACGCCGGCACCGCGCAGGACCGCGGCGACACGAAGATCGGCGACGGGAACTGGTTCCTCGCGTACACGCACGTGGCGCACGACTGCGTCGTCGGGAGCCACACCACCTGGTCGAACAACGCGCAGGTGGCCGGCCACGTGCACGTCGCCGACTGGGCGGTGCTGGGCGCCTACGCGGGCGTCCACCAGTTCTGCCGCGTCGGCGAGCACGCGATGCTGGCCGCCGGCGCGATCGTGCTGCAGGACGTGCCGCCCTACACGATCGTGCAGGGCTACCCGGCCGTGCCCAAGGGCACCAACAGCGAAGGCCTGCGCCGGCGCGGGTTCACGCCGGAGCAGATCCTCGCGGTGCGTCGAGCGTACAAGACGATCTACCGCGAGGGGCTCGCGCTCGAGGACGCGCGCCGGCGGCTCGAAGAGGAGGCGAAGGCGGAGCCGGTTCTCGCTCCGCTCGTCGCGTTCCTGTCGGTCGCGGGGCGCGGGATCGTCCGCTAGGAGAGCCGTGATGCGCGACGCTGCGGGCGCGCCGGCGCCGGTCACGGTGGGGATCGTCGCCGGCGAGGCGTCCGGCGACGCGCTCGCCGCGACGCTGATCGAGGCGGTGCGCGCGCGGGCGCCGCACGTGCGATTCGCCGGCATCGCCGGTCCGAAGATGGTCGCGGCCGGCTGCGAGGCCTGGGTGCCCACCGAGAAGCTCGCGGTGCGCGGCTTCGTCGAGGTCCTGCGGCACCTGCCCGCGCTCGTGGCGATCCGCCGCGAGGTTGCCGCCCGCATGCTCGCCGAGCGCGTGCCGCTCTTCGTGGGCGTCGACGCTCCGGACTTCAACCTCGGCCTCGAGCGCAGGCTCAAGGCGCGCGGCGTGCGCACGATCCACTTCGTGAGCCCGTCGGTCTGGGCGTGGCGCCGCGAGCGGCTGACCACGATCGGCCGCGCGGTCGACCGGATGCTGGCGCTGTTCCCGTTCGAGCCGCCGCTCTACGAGGAGGCGGGCATCCCGGTGACCTACGTCGGGCACCCGATGGCCGCGCACGCGGCGTCCGACTGGAGCCGCCGCACCATGCGCGAGCGCCTGCGGCTCGGGCTCGCGACGCCGGTGTTCGCACTGCTGCCGGGCAGTCGCCTCTCGGAGCTCGAGATGCACGCGTCGCTCGTGATCGGCGCGGCGATGCGCATCGCGAAGGCGCGCCCCGACGCGCGTTTCCTGGTGCCGCTCGTGTCGCGCGCGACGCGCGACGCCTTCGAGCATGCGCTCTGGCGCGAGGGCGCCGATCCGTCCGCGTTCACGCTGCTCTACGGCCACGCGAACGACGCGCTGAAGGCGGCGGACGTCGGGCTCGTCGCGTCGGGCACCGCGACGCTCGAGGCGGCGCTCGCCCGCTGCCCGCACGTCGTGTTCTACCGCGTCGCGCCGCTCACCGCGCGCATCGTGCGCCGCAAGCTGCTGCTGCCGTGGGTCGCGCTGCCCAACGTGCTCGCCGGCCGCTTCGTCGTGCCCGAGCTGATCCAGGAGGACGCGACCCCCGGGAACCTCGCGCAGGCGGCGCTCAACCTGTTCGACGACACGGTGACGCGCCACGCGCTCGAGCGGCTGTTCGCCGACTACGCGCGCGAGCTCGCGGCGGACACCGGCGCGATCGCGGCCGAGGCGGTCGCGCGAGAGCTCGCGCTGGCGGGTGCGGCGTGAGGACCGACCGGCCATCCCGCGGTGATCGCGCGTTCCTTCGGGAGCGGGCGCACGACGCCGCGCGCCTCGTCGTCGCGGGCGTCGACGAGGCGGGACGCGGACCGCTCGCGGGGCCGGTCGTGGCGGCGGCGGTGATCCTCGACCCGGGCCGACCGATCGAGGGCCTCGCCGACTCGAAGGCGCTGTCCGCCGCCCGGCGCGAGGCGCTGGCCGTCGAGATCCGCGCCCGCGCGCGCGCGCACGCCGTCGCGCAGGCGGACGTCGCCGAGATCGACGCGCTGAACATCCTGCGCGCGACGATGCTCGCGATGCGCCGGGCCGTCGAGGCGCTGGGCGTCGCCCCCGACGAGGTGCTGGTCGACGGCAACCGCTGCCCGGACATCGCGTTTCGCGTGCGCGCGATCGTCAAGGGCGACCGCGACGTCGCCGCGATCTCGGCCGCGTCGATCCTCGCGAAGACCGTGCGCGACGCGCTGCTGGTCGAGCTCGACGCCGTCCATCCCGCGTACGGATTCGCGCAGCACAAGGGCTACCCCACGCCCGAGCACCTTGCCGCGCTCGCGCGCCACGGGCCGTGCGCCGCGCACCGCAGGTCCTTCGGGCCGGTCGCGCAGCGCGCGCTCGACTGGTAGCGGGCGGCGCCGCGCACCGTGGCCCCCGCGCCTGGCGCAACGCCTCTTCCCACCATGGATCCGACGCTCTCGCGCCTCTTCGACCTCGCCGGCCGCACGGCGCTCGTGACCGGCGGCAGCTCGGGCATCGGCCGCGCGATCGCCGGCGCGCTCGCCGGAGCGGGCGCGCAGGTCGTGATCGCGGCGCGGCGGCGCGAGACGCTCGACGAGACCGCCACGGCGTTCGCGGCGAACGGCTGGAGCGCGTCCGCCGAGGTCGTCGACGTCGGGGACCGCGCCGCGGTCGCCGCGCTGCTCGCTCGGCTGCGCGCGGCGTCGCGGCACGTGGACATCCTGGTCAACGCCGCCGGCACCAATCTGCGAATGCCGTTCGAGGAGATCCGCGACGACGACTGGGACGCGACGATCGCCGCGAACCTCACCGGCCCGTTCCTGCTGACGCGCTCGCTCGCGCCGGCGATGGCGGCGCGGGGCTGGGGGCGCATCGTCAACGTCGCGTCGCAGCAGGCGGTGCGGGCGTTCGGCGAGAGCGGCGCGTACGGCGTGTCGAAGGGCGGGCTCGTGTCGCTGACGCGATCGACCGCCGAGCGCTGGTCGCGGCAGGGCGTCACCTGCAACGCGATCGTGCCCGGCTTCGTGCTGACGCCGCTGACCGCCCCGGCAGCCGCGGACCCGGCGCGCGTCGCGGCGATGGCGGCGCGGACGATGATCGGGCGCAACGGCGTCCCCGATGACTTCCGCGGCGCGGCACTGCTGCTCGCGAGCGACGCGGGCGCCGCGATCACGGGCCAGGCGGTCTTCGTCGACGGCGGGTTCTCGGCGACCTGACGGCCGGCCGCGCGGCGGGCGCGCCTATAATGCGCGGCTTCCCTCCCGCCGCCGGAACGCTCGATGAACGACCGCCTCGACCCGGAGCTCGCGCTGCCCGACCTCGCCGCGATCCGCGCGGCGCACGCGCGCATCCGCCCGCACGTGCACCGCACGCCGGTGTTCACCTGCGCGGCCGTCGACGCCGAGGTTGGTGCGAACCTCTGGTTCAAGGCCGAGAGCTTCCAGAAGATCGGCGCGTTCAAGGCGCGCGGCGCGTCGAACGCGGTGTTCTCGCTTCCGGACGCCGTCGCGCGCCGCGGCGTCGTCACGCACTCGTCGGGCAACCACGGCGCCGCGATCGCGTACGCGGCCGCGCGGCGCGGGATTCCCGCCTGGGTCGTGATGCCGGAGAACGCCGCGAAGGTGAAGCAGGAGAACGTGCGAAGGCTGGGCGCGACGATCCGGTACTCCGCGCCCGACGCCGCCTCGCGCGCGGCCGTGTGCGCCGAGGTCGAGCGCGAGACCGGCGCCACGCTCGTCCACCCGTTCGACAACGCCGACGTGATCGCCGGGCAGGGCACCGCCGCGCTCGAGCTCCTCGAGGACGTGCCGTCGCTCGACGTCGTGATCGCGCCGGTCGGCGGCGGAGGGCTCCTGTCCGGCACGTCGATCGCCGCGAAGGGCGTGAAGCCGGGCATCCGCGTCTTCGGCGCGGAGCCCGCCAACGCCGGCGACGCGGCCCTCGCGTACCGGTCGGGCAGGGTCGAGCCGCTGCCGCCGGGCCTCGCGACGATCGCCGACGGCCTGCGCACGCCGCTCGCGGCGCGCACGCTCGCGGCGATCCGCGCGAACGTCGACGAGGTCGCGACCTGCAGCGAGGAGGGGATCGTGCGCGCGATGCGGATGACGTTCGAGCGCATGAAGCTCGTGATCGAGCCCTCGTCCGCGGTACCGCTCGCCTGCCTGCTCGAGCACAGCCTCTCCGCGCCCGGCGCGCGGATCGGCGTGATCGTCTCGGGCGGCAACGTCGACCTCGACCGCCTGCCCTGGCAGCGCGGATCCTGACCGCGCGACGAGCGATGCGCACGCCCGGGATCCGCTGTCCGGCCTGCCGCTGGAAGCCCGGCGCCGGCGCGCGCTGGACGTGCGTGCCCCGTTGCGGCACGGTCTGGAACACGTTCGCCACCGGCGGCGTCTGTCCCGGTTGCGGCGTCCGCTGGCACCGGACGCAGTGCCTCGCCTGCGGCGCCGTCTCGCCGCACCGCGACTGGTACCGCGATCCCGGCGGCGAGGACGCGCGCGACGCGACGCGCGAGCGCGATCTCGCCCTCCACGATTGAGGCCACGATGGCGACGCACCTGCCGACCACGCCGTATCCGCGCTTCCACCTGGCCTTCCCGGTCACCGACCTCGCGCAGGCGCGGCGCTTCTACGGCGACTTCCTGGGCTGCGCCGAGGGCCGCAGCTCGGAGGACTGGGTCGACTTCGACTTCTACGGCCACCAGATCGTCGCGCACAAAGTCGGCGCGGCCGGCATGGCCGACGCGACGAGCCTCGTCGACGGCAGAAAGGTTCCGGTCCGCCACTTCGGCGTCGTGCTCGACCTGCCGGCGTGGGAGGCGCTCGCCGCGAAGTTCCGCGCGGCGGGCGTCGCGTTCGTGATCGAGCCGTACGTGCGCTTCCGCGGCGAGCCGGGCGAGCAGGCGACGATGTTCTTCCTCGACCCCTTCGGCAACGCGCTCGAGTTCAAGGCGTTCCGCGAGATGTCGAGCCTGTTCGCGACCTGACCGGCCGGCGCGGCCCGGCCGGTGGCGGGCCGCGCGGTCCCGGCCGCGGTGGTACATTGTGCGCGAGCGGGTCGGGCGTAGGCCGGGAGGCGACCGGCCGCCGCGGCCGGCGGGAGGCGTCGATGTCGTTCGAGTGGCCGCAGGCGCTCTGGCTGCTCCTGGCGGTGCCGGGGCTGGTCGCGCTCTACCTGTGGCTCGCGCGGCGCCGCAAGAGGTCGGCGCTGCGCCTCGCGAGCCTCGCGGTCGTGCGCGAGGCGATGGGCGCCTCGCCCGGCTGGCGGCGCCACGTGCCGCCCGTGCTCCTGCTCGTCGCGATCGCGGCGCTCGTCGTCGCCGCCGCGCGCCCCGGCGCGCGGATCACGCTGCCGTCGGATCACCGGACGATCGTGCTCGCGATCGACGTGTCGCTGTCGATGCGCGCGAACGACATCGAGCCCTCGCGGATCGCCGCGGCCCAGGCGGCGGCCAGGACGTTCGTGCAGGCGCAGCCCTCCGACGTGCGCATCGCGCTCGTCTCGTTCGCCGGATCCGCGGCGATCGTGCAGGCGCCCACGCGCGGGCGCGACGAGCTCCTGCAGGCGATCGACCGGCTCGAACTGCAGCGCCACACGGCGACCGGCACCGGGATCCTGACCTCGCTCGCGACGATCTTTCCCGAGCAGGCGGACGACCTCACCGCGGCGAACGTTCCCGGGGGCATGGCGCGGATGGCCGACCAGGCGCAGGGCCGCTCGCTCGACGCGAAGCCCGCGCCCGCCGGGAAGAAGGCGTTCGTGCCGGTGCCGCCCGGCTCGAACACGGCGGCGGCGATCATCCTGCTGACCGATGGGCGCCGGACCACCGGCCCCGACCCCATCGACGCCGCCCGCATGGCGGCCGAGCGGGGCGTCCGCGTCTACACGGTCGGGTTCGGCACGGCGGAGGGCGCCTCGGTCAACTTCGACGGCTGGTCGATCTACATGCGCTTCGACGAGGAGGCGCTGAAGGCGATCGCCGACGTCACGAAGGCGAAGTACTTCCACGCGAAGTCGGCCGAGGACCTGGTCAAGGTCTACGAGAGCCTCAACGCCCAGTACGTGTTCGAGCGCGCGCACACCGAGATCTCGGCGCTGTTCGCCGCCGCAGGGGCGCTGCTCACCATCGTCGCGGCGGCGCTCTCGATCCTCTGGTTCCAGCGGATCGCGTAGGCGGAGCGGGGCTGTCCCGGGGCCGGGCGTGCGGCCGGCGGCGCGCCTCAGGCCCGCGCCGCCGCGATCGTCTCGCGCAGCGGCGTGAACAGTCCCGGCGACGCCGCGATCACCTCGCGCGTGCGCAGGAACTCGATCCCGCCCGCGAAGTCGCCGACGCGTCCGCCGGCCTCCCGGACGAGCAGCGCGCCGGCGGCGATCTCGCCCGCCTCGAGGCTCGTCACGAAGAAGCCGTCGAGGCGGCCGGCGGCGAGGTAGGCGAGGTCGAGCGAGCAGGCGCCGGCGCGGCGCAGCCCGGCGCAGCGCTTCATCACCGCGGTCATCGCGGGCAGGTAGGCCGCCAGGCGAGCGCTGCCGCGCGCCGGGAACACGGTGCCCACGAGCGCGTCCCCGAGGCGCGTGCACGCCGAGACGCGGATCGGGGCGCCGTTCAGCTGCGCGCCCTTGCCGTGCGCGGCCGTGTAGAGCTCGTCGTGCATCGGGTCCAGCACGGCGGCGTGCGTGACGTCGGTGCCGTGCGCGAGCGCGATCGACACCGCGCAGTGCGGATAGCCGTGCGCGAAGTTGGTGGCCCCGTCGATCGGGTCGACGATCCACTTGTAGGGCGAGGCGTCCTTGCCCTCGGCGGCGCCGCCGGCGTCGGCGCCGAGGATCATGTGCTCGGGGAACGCGGCGCCGATCGTCGCGATGATCGCGGCCCTCGCCTCGTCGCCGGCGGACGCGGCGATCTCGCCGTGCTCCTTCGAGAACGTCGGGAGGCGCTTCAGGTCGCGCGCGGCGTCGACGATCACGGACGCGGCCCGGCGCGCGGCGCGCACCGCGACCGCGAGCACCGGATCGCCGATCATCGGAACATCGGGCATCGCCGTCTCCCGGCGCCCGGGCAGGTTTCCGGGCGCACTCCGCCGATTCTAGGCTTCCCCGGGCCGCTTTCGCGATTCGCGACGCGACGCGTCGGCTTCGGGCCGCCTTCTTCGCCGCCCGGCGCTGCGTCGCAGCGCAGCGGCCGGCGACGCGGGCGGGGCCCCGGGGAGCGCGTGGTCAGGCCACCCGATGCGGATGCCGGCGGGCCGGCGCGCACGGGCCGGACGCCGTCGCATTGCCGCACATCGGCCGCCGCAGTATAGTCGGCGGGTCCCGCACGGGCATGGTGCAACGAACTCGAAGCCCGGCGCATCCGGCATCACCCACCCCAAGGAGGAGCACGTGGCCGTCACGCTTTCGCTGACCGTCAACGGAAAGGCCGTCACCGCGACGGTCGATCCGCGGACGCTACTCGTCGAGCTCGTTCGCAACCAGCTCGGGCTCACCGGCACGCACGTCGGTTGCGACACCGGGCAGTGCGGCGCGTGTACGGTCCACCTCGACGGCCGCGCGGTCAAGGCTTGCAACGTGCTCGCCGTGCAGGCGAACGGCGCGCAGGTCACGACGATCGAGGGGCTCGCCGCCGCGGACGGCACGATGCACCCGATGCAGGCCGCGTTCAAGGATTGCCACGGCCTGCAGTGCGGCTTCTGCACGCCGGGCATGGTGATGAGCGCGATCGACCTCGCGAACCGGCACCCGAAGGCGTCGGAGCAGACGATCCGCGAGGAACTCGAGGGGAACCTGTGCCGCTGCACGGGCTACCACAACATCGTCGCGGCGGTGAAGCAGGGCGCCGCCGCGATGGGCAAGTGAGGAGGCGGCCATGGGCGCGAGCGAGCAAGGACTGATCGGCCAGTCGATCAAGCGCAAGGAAGACGCGCGCTTCCTCACCGGCAGCGGCCAGTACACCGACGACATCACGCTGCCGCACCAGACCTATGCGGTGTTCGTGCGCTCGCCGCACGCGCACGCGAAGGTCCGCAAGGTCGACACGTCGCGCGCGAAGGCCGCGCCCGGCGTCGTCGCCGTGTTCACCGGCGCCGACCTGCAGGGCGTGGGCGGGCTCCCCTGCGGCTGGCTCATCACGAGCCTCGACGGCACGCCGATGAAGGAGCCGCCGCATCCGGTGCTCGCGCAGGGCAAGGTCCGCTACGTCGGCGACCGCGTCGCCCTCGTCGTCGCCGAGTCGGTGCACCAGGCGAAGGACGCCGCCGAGCTGGTCGACGTCGACTACGAGGTGCTGCCCGCGGTCGTGAACCCGGCCGACGCCATCAAGCCGGGCGCCCCGGTGGTGCACGACATCGCGCCGGACAACCGCTGCTACACCTGGGGGCTCGGCGACAAGGCGGCCACCGAGGCGGCGTTCGCGAAGGCCGCGCACGTGACGAAGATCGACATCGTCAACAACCGGCTGATCCCGAACGCGATCGAGCCGCGGGCCGCGAACGCGAGCTACAGCCGCGCCGACGACAGCTACACGCTCTACGTCGCCAACCAGAACCCGCACGTCGAGCGCCTGCTGATGGGCGCGTTCGTGCTGGGCCTGCCGGAGCACAAGCTGCGCGTGATCGCGCCGGACGTCGGCGGCGGCTTCGGTTCGAAGATCTTCCTCTACGGCGAGGAGACCGCGCTCGTCTGGGCGAGCAAGCGCGTGGGCCGGCCGATCAAGTGGACGGCCGACCGCAGCGAATCGTTCCTGTCCGACGCGCACGGCCGCGACCACGTGACGCACGCCGAGCTCGCGCTCGACAAGGACGGCAAGTTCCTCGGCCTGCACGTCAAGACGGTCGCGTCGATGGGATCGTACCTGTCGACGTTCGGCTCGTCGGTGCCGACGATGCTGTACGCGACGCTGCTCGCCGGCCAGTACACGACGCCCGCGATCTGGGCCGAAGTGATCGGCGCGTTCACGACGACCTCGCCGGTCGACGCGTACCGCGGAGCGGGGCGGCCGGAGGCGACCTACGTCGTCGAGCGGATCGTGCACCAGGCGGCGGTCGAGACGGGCATCCCGCAGGACGAGCTGCGCCGCCGCAACTTCATCCGGACCTTCCCGCACCAGACGCCGGTCGCGCTCACCTACGACACCGGCGACTACGACGCGTCGATGAACAAGGCGCGCGAAGTGGCCGACGTGGCGGGCTACGCCGCGCGCAAGGCCGAGAGCGCGAAGCGCGGCAAGCTGCGCGGGATCGGGTACTCGTCGTACATCGAGGCGTGCGGGCTCGCCCCGTCGAACGTCGCGGGCGCGCTCGGCGCGCGCGCGGGCCTGTTCGAGGCGGGCGAGATCCGCGTCAACCCGACCGGCAGCGTGACGGTGTTCACCGGCTCGCACAGCCACGGGCAGGGGCACGAGACGACGTTCGCGCAGGTGGTCGCGGCGCGCCTGGGCCTGCCGGTCGAGAGCGTCGACGTCGTGCACGGCGACACCGGCCGCATCCCGTTCGGGATGGGCACCTACGGCTCGCGCTCGCTCGCGGTGGGCGGCTCGGCGATCGTCAAGGCGCTCGACAAGATCGTGAACAAGGGCAGGAAGATCGCCGCGCACCTGCTCGAGGCCGCCGAGGGCGACATCGAGTTCAAGGACGGCAAGTTCACGGTCGCGGGCACCGACCGCAGCAAGGCGTTCGGCGAAGTCGCGCTCGCGGCGTACGTGCCGCACAACTACCCGCTCGACAAGCTGGAGCCGGGGCTGAACGAGACCGCGTTCTACGACCCGACCAACTTCACCTACCCGGCCGGTACGCACATCTGCGAGGTCGAGATCGATCCGGACACCGGCGTCGTCACCGTGGCGAAGTTCACTGCGTGCGACGACTTCGGCAACATCATCAACCCGATGATCGTCGAGGGGCAGGTGCACGGCGGGCTCGCGCAGGGACTCGGGCAGGCGCTGCTCGAGCAGTGCGTGTACGACCCGCAGAGCGGGCAGCTCCTGTCGGGCAGCTACATGGACTACGCGATGCCGCGCGCCGACGACGTGCCGTCGTTCGAGGTCGCGACGACGGTCACGCCGTGCACGCACAACCCGCTGGGCGTGAAGGGCTGCGGCGAGGCGGGCGCGATCGGCTCGCCGGCCGCGATGATGAACGCCGTGATGGACGCGCTCGCGCCCGTGGGCGTCAGGCACCTCGACATGCCGGCGTCGCCGCACCGCGTGTGGCAGGCGATCCAGTCCGCGAAGAAGGCTTGAGGAGACCGTCATGTACGCATTCGAACACCACCAGGCGAAGTCGGTCGCGGACGCGGCGGCCCTGCTCGCGAAGACCGGCGGCAAGGCGCTGGCAGGCGGGCAGAGCCTCGTCGCGGCGATGAAGCTCCGGCTCGCGCAGCCGGGGCACGTCGTCGACCTGTCGGGCGTTGCCGAGCTGAAGGGCATCCGCCGCGAGGGCGACCACGTGACGATCGGCGCGATGACCCGTCACGCGGAAGTCGCGTCCTCCGACGTCGTCAAGGGCGCGATCCCGGCGCTCGCGGCGCTCGCGGAGGGCATCGGCGACCGCCAGGTCCGCAACATGGGGACGCTCGGCGGCGCGCTCGCGAACAACGATCCCGCAGCCGACTGGCCGGCCGGCGTGCTGGGGCTCGGGGCGACGGTCGTCACCAACAAGCGAAAGATCGCGGCCGACGACTTCTTCAAGGGCATGTACGAAACCGCGCTCGGCGCCGACGAGATCATCGTGTCGGTGAGCTTCCCGGTCCCGAAGAAGGCCGCCTACGCGAAGTTCCCGAACCCGGCGTCGCGCTTCGCGCTCGTCGGCGTGTTCGTGGCGCAGACCGGATCCGGCGTGCGCGTCGCGGTGACCGGCGCCGCTTCGTCGGTGTTCCGGAGCAAGCCGATCGAGGACGCGCTCGCGAAGAGCTGGACGGCGGCGGCCGCGAAGGCGGTCAAGGTCGATGCCTCCGGGCTGAATGCCGATCTGCACGGATCGCCCGCTTATCGCGCGCACCTCGTGTCGGTGATGGCGGCGCGGGCGGTCGACGCGGCAGGCTGACGGGGCGCTGCGCCGGTTGTGGCATTCTCGGGGGCGGTGCCCGACGGGTACCGCCCCCGACGCGTTCAGGACGTCCTTTCCGCAATGATCCCCCCCGCCAGCCCCCTCCCGCCACCCGCGTCCGTCGACGCGACGCTGGACCTCCTCGCCTCGCAGGACTACGTCGCCGACCGCCGCCTCGCGACCGCGGTGTTCCTGTCGCAGAAGCTGGGGCGGCCGCTGTTCCTCGAAGGCGAGGCGGGGGTGGGCAAGACCGAGATCGCGAAGGTGCTCGCGGCCGCCCAGCACCGGCGGCTCGTGCGGCTCCAGTGCTACGAAGGCCTCGACACGTCGTCGGCGGTCTACGAGTGGAACTACCCGCGCCAGATGATCGAGATCCGGCTCGCCGAGGCGGGCGGCCACGTCGTCCGCGACGAGCTCGCGCACGACATCTTCACGACGCGCTTCCTGCTGAAGCGCCCGATCCTCGAGGCGCTCGCGCCGCCCGACGGCGTCGCGCCGGTCCTGCTCATCGACGAGCTCGACCGTGCCGACGAGCCGTTCGAGGCCTATCTGCTCGAGGTGCTGGCCGAATACCAGGTGACGATCCCGGAGCTGGGACCGATCCGCGCCGCGCACCCGCCGGCGGTCGTCATCACGTCGAACCGCACGCGCGAGATCCACGACGCGATCAAGCGCCGCTGCCTCTACCACTGGGTCGACTTTCCGGACGCGGCGCGCGAGCTCGAGATCGTGCGGCGCAAGTGCCCGCGCGCGCCCGAGTCGCTCGCTCGCGAGCTGGTCGCGTTCACGCAGAAGCTCCGGACGATGGACCTGTTCAAGGCCCCGGGTGTCGCCGAGACGCTCGACTGGGCCGAGGCGCTCGTCGCGCTCGACCGCTTCGCGCTCGATCCCGCCACGGTCGCCGACACGATCGGCGTGCTGCTCAAGTACCAGGACGACGTCGGCGCGATCACGCCCGAGGTCGCCGCGAGGATCGTCGCCGAGGTGAAGCAGGGGTCGTCGGGCGGCTGACGCACCCGCGCGGTTGCAGGGCGCGCCGGCGCCGCAGTTGACGGTGCGACTATTCGCCGGGCGATCCGTGTGGATTTCCGGGGTCCGTTGCGCTAACCTCCCGGGTTGTCCGTGCGCTCGCACGTTTCTTGCTGCCGTCCGTTCATGGCCGTGCCCCACGCCTCGATCGTCGCCCTAGCGCTGGCCCTGGCCGCGGCACAGGCGTTCGCGCAGGGTTTCAGCTTCTCGAAGCCCGACGACGAGGAGCGCGCCGAGCGCGAGGCACGCGAGAGCCGGATCGCCGCGCAGCTGTCGACACCGTGCCGCGACGACCTCAGGAACAAGAAGATCATGGTCGTGATCGGCGAGCGGCAGTCGAACGGCTACGTGGTCGCCGAGCAGCAGAACTACGGGCCGCACTACGAAGCGATCAACCGCCGACTGCGCGCCCTGGGCCTGAGGACCTACACGCCCGAGGAGATCCGGCGCCAGATCGCGCAGGCCGAGATCGACGCGGTGATGCGCAACGACCCGGACGCGGCGCTGTCGGCCTCGAAGCGGCTCGGCGCGAGCTTCGTGCTGCGCGGGATCATCACCGCGCAGGCGTCCGGCAACCTCGTGATCGCCGTCAACCAGGTGTCGGTCGACATGGGATTCACGCTCGCTGCGAGCGACGGGCGCCCGATCTCGACCGCGAGCGCGCGCTCCGCCTCGTACGCGGGGGCGGACGTCGCGCGGATGGCGCTCACGCTCGTCGAGGAGCAGGCCGACGAAGTCGTCGCGCAACTCTATTCGGACTATTGCGGCAAGGCGGGGTTGGGCGCGGCGAAGAAGGCCGCGCCCAGGAAGCCCTGACCCCTTCGGGCCGACACGGATCGGATCACAGGAGCCCACGATGATTGCACGCACCCCCATCATCGGCGCGAGCGGCGCGCTCGCGACCGCGCTCTGCCTCGGCGCCACGCTGGCGCTCGCCCAGCCGCAGTTCGGCAACCCGTCGCCGACGGCGGGCAGCAAGACCTCGCAGCAGGCGAACGCGGCGGCCGACACGGCGATGTACCAGCCGGTCGAGTACGCCAACAGGAACAAGAAGGGGCCGGCGCTGATCGTGATCCCGGGCGAGGTCAAGAGCAACAACGCGACGTTCACGCAGAAGTTCACGGCGAACAACATCGCCGACTACGCCGAGCTCGAGCTGTCGAGCGCCAACTTCCAGGTGCTCGAGCGCTCGAACCTCGGGCCGGCGCTGCGCGAGTTCGAGCTCGCCTACAACCTCGGCGATCCGGACCAGGCGCGCAAGTTCCTGCGGATGGGCAAGCTCAAGAGCACCAAGTACGTCGTCAAGTTCGACATCCTGAAGACCGAGCAGATCGCGGCGGCGCAGTCGGGATTCGACGGCCGCGCGATCGGCGACATGGCGGCGCTCGCCGGCGTCTTCAGCGGCTCGTGGCGGGGCGCCCAGGTCGGCACGGTGGCCGGGCGCGGCATCGGCTCCGTCCAGTCCAACGAGGCGACCTCCGTCTGGGTGATCGGCATGCGCTACAAGATCATCAACGCCGAGACGACCGAGCAGCTCGCGCAGGGCTACACCGAGGAGAAGATGGAGATCGGCGCCACGTCGTCCTCGGTGCTGGGGGTGTCGGAATCGCAGAAGGGCGGCGTGGGCCTCGACACGATGGTGCAGCGGCTCGTGCAGAAGTCGGTCTGGGAGATCGACTCCAAGTACAAGTAGCTCCTCTGCCTCCAGGGGACGGGAAACAGGGATGCCGGCAGTCGAGCAGCTCGGACGCTACGAGATCCGCCGTGAGCTGGGTCGCGGCGCGATGGGCGTCGTCTACGAGGCCTACGACCCGATGATCAAGCGGGTCGTCGCGCTGAAGACGATCCGCGCCGACCAGCTCGACGGCGCGGAGGCGCCGACGATCCTCGCGCGCTTCCGCCGCGAGGCCGAGGCGGCGGGGCGCCTCAACCACCCGAACATCGTCTCGATCTTCGACTTCGGCGAAGATGGCGGAACCTCCTACATCGCGATGGAGCTCGTGTCGGGACGCGACCTGAAGTCGCGCTTCGACGCGGGCGAGCGGTTCTCGACGGCCGACGCGATCCGCTGCACCGGGCAGATCCTCGACGCGCTCGACTACTCGCACCGGCAGGGCGTCGTCCACCGCGACATCAAGCCCGCGAACGTGTTCGTGCAGGACGACGGCACCGTCAAGGTCGCGGACTTCGGGATCGCCCACCTCGACTCGTCGTCGCTGACGCAGGCCGGCTCGGTGATGGGCACGCCGAGCTCGATGTCCCCGGAGCAGATCCTGGGACTCCCGGTCGACGGCCGCACCGACGTGTTCTCGACCGGCGTCGTCCTCTACCAGTTCGTCACCGGCGAGCGCCCGTTCGGCGCGGCCGCGACGACGACGGCGATGCAGAAGGTGCTGAAGGAGGACCCGCTGCCGCCGTCGACGCTGAACGTCCAGCTGCCCGACGCGATGGATGCGGTCGTGAGGAAGGCGCTCGCGAAGAAGCCGGACGACCGTTACGCATCGGCCGCCGAGTTCGCGGCCGCGCTGCGCGCGCTCGCCACGCCGCGCCCGGTGGCCGCGGCGAAGGTGGCCGCGCCCGCGATGTTCGACGGCGAGGCGACGGTGGTCGCAGCGCCCGCGATGCGTCCGGCGGCTCCGCTGCCGGCGAATGACGGCGAGGCGACGCTGATCGCTCCGAACACCAGGTCGCCGCTGATCGCGCCGGCGCCGACGACGGCGCAGGCCGGCGCGGCGGCGGCCCCTGTGCGGCCCGCCGCCTCGCGCAGTGCGTCCGCGCCGCCGCTACCGCCGCGCAAGTCGGGCGCTCCCGCGATCGCGATCGTCGTGACGGTCGTCGCGCTCGCGATCGCCGCCGGCCTCTGGTGGTGGATGGAGCGCGGGGTGGGCGTGCCGAAGAAGACCGTGACGGATGCGTCGTCGGCGGCGCAGGCGCCCGCCGCGACCGCGTCGGCCACGCCTGTCCCGCAGCCGGTTCCCGCGGCGGCGACGCAGCCCGGCACGATGCTGATCGCGGCCGCGGGCTACGCCGACGCGAACGATCCCCGCTACCGGTCCGACCGGGCGAAGCTCGCGGGCGACCTGCGGGCCGACGCGCGGGGGCAGGTCGTCGAGAAGGCGCTGGGCCTCATCGTCGACCGCGGGTCGATGGCGAAGAACTACGACGTGATCCACGCGCGGCTCATCTCGAGGAGCGGCGAGTTCATCCAGGCGGTCGTGCGCGAGAGCGAGCCGGCGATCGGCAAGGACGGCGTCGCGACGATGACGACCGAGGCGGTCGTGAACGTCAAGGCCGTGCAGAAGTCGTTGAACGAGATGACCCGGGCGGAGCGCGTCGAGCTGATCCGCGCGAACGGCGACCCGCGCATCTCGATTGCGATCGCCGCCCGCGACGCGGACCGCCCCGACGCGCCGGCGCAGCGCTCCCCGGTCGCCGAGAACCTGCTCGCCGAGCGCATCAAGTCGTTCGGCTTTCGCACCTGGGCGGAAGGCGGCGCGGAGGGCGCCGCCGCCGACTTCGCGGTCACCGGCGAGGTGAAGGTGCGGCGGCTGTCGACGCGCCTCGAGGCGTCGGGGCTCACCGTCACCAAGTACGCGCTGTCGTCGTGGACGATCAAGGCCGTGGACCGCGCGACCGGCGAGGAGATCTATCACAATACGACGTTGCCGAAGGGCGCCGCGAGCTGGGCGAGCGAGGAGGAGGCGCTGAAGGCGATCGGCGCGAAGATCGCCGACGAGTTCACGCGCGATTTCTTCCTGCGGCACGTCGTCGCGAGCGGCCGGCGCGTCGCGCTGGTGATCGAGGGGCTCCCCGAGGGCCCCGCAGCGGATCTCGTCGGGCGCGAGTTCGTCGGGCTGCCCGCGGTCCTCGCGTCGCGCCCGCGCTCCGGCGCGACGCCGCGCGCCTGGGACCTCGAGCTCGCCGGAAGCGGCCCCGCGGCCGACCTCGTCGCGGTGGGCGTGCTGGCGCCGCTCAACGCGAAGCTGGGCGCACCGTGCTTCGCGCCGGGCGCCTCCGCGGGCGACGAGGTGCGCGTGCGCTTCGACGCGCGCTGCAACGACCCGGCCGTGCTCGCGCGGCTCGAGACGAATCCCCCGGCCGGGCTCTACGGCGCGCCCGCGGTCCGCCAGAAGGCGATCATCCGCGATCCCGAGACGCTGAAGAAGCTCTCGGCCTGACGATGGCCGAGCCCGGCCCGCGGACCGTCAGCCCGTTCGCGGGCTTCGCGACGCTGCCGCCGAAGGGACACCTCCCCGAGAACGTGCTGCACTTCATCCGCGTGCTGCGCGGCGCGGGGCTGCCGGTCGGCCCGGCGAAGGTGATCGACGCGCTGGCCGCGGTCGAGGCGGTGGGCGTCGGCAACCGCACCGACTTCCGCGAGGCGCTCGCCGCGGTGCTCTGCACGCGGCGCGAGCACCTCGACCTCTACGAGCAGGCGTTCGAGCTGTTCTGGCGCAATCCGAAGCTGCTCGAGAAGATGGTCGTGGCGATGCTGCCGCCGGTGCTGGGCCGCACCGGCGAGGAGCCGGAGCCGCCGGCGGTGCCCGGCCGCCTCGCCGAGGCGCTCGCGCCGCCGCCCGCGGACGTTCCGAAGCGCGACGCCGAGGACGAGATCACGCTCGACGCGGCGTTCACGTTCTCGCCGCGCGAGGTGCTGCAGACGCGCGACTTCGCGACGATGTCGGGCGAGGAGCTCGGCCGGGTGAAGCGCATGCTCGCGCGGCTGCGGCTGCCGCTGCCGAAGGTGCCGATGCGCCGCACGCGCCCCGACGACCGCGGACGGCGCATCGACCTCCGCGCGACGCTGCGGCGCTCGATGGGCGCGAGCGGCGCCGCGGCCCCCCTCGCGTTCCGCGCGCGCACGCGCCGCACGCCGCCGCTCGTCGTGCTCTGCGACATCTCGGGCTCGATGGATCGCTACTCGCGGATGATGCTGCACTTCCTGCACGCGATCACGAACGACCGGCACCGCGTGCACGTGCTCCTGTTCGGCACGCGGCTCACCAACGTCACGCGCCACCTGAAGCACCGCGACGTCGACGTCGCGCTCGCGCGCGTGTCGTCGGCGGTCGCCGACTGGGCGGGCGGCACGCGCATCGGCGCGTCGATCGCCGAGTTCAACCGGCACTGGTCGCGGCGGCTCCTCGGCCAGAACGCCGTCGTCCTGCTGATCTCGGACGGCCTCGACGCCGAGGCCGGCGCGGGCCTGGAGGAGGCGATGGAGCGGCTCGCGAAGTCCTGCCGGCGGCTGGTCTGGCTCAATCCGCTCCTGCGCTACGCGGACTTCGAGGCGCGGCCGGCCGGCATCCGGGCGATGCTGCCCTGGGTCGACGACTTCCTGCCGGTGCACAGCCTCGCCTCGCTCGAGGCGCTGGCGGCGGCGCTCATGCGCGGGGAAACCCCGGGTAGCCGCCGGCGGACGGACCGGGCGGCGAGGCCCCGGACGGGCGGCTAGCCCGGAGGGCGGGCCTGCCTAGGCGCCGAGGTCGAACGTGACGCGGCCCCGGCCGGCCATCGCGACGCGCTCGAGGTCGGCCGACGAGCGTTCGGCGGCGCCGCGCAGCGTCAGCATCGAGCCGCGCTCGGCCGCCTGCTGGGCCAGCGCGATCAGGTCGGCGAGCGGCAGCGAGGACGGGACGACGACGCTCGCGCCGAGGCGCAGCAACGATTGGGCGACGCGGACGTCGCGGGTGTCGCGGTTGGCGTGGGTGTCGGTATCCATGGCCATGCGCTAGAGTAGCGGGGCTGAAGTCACGCAGCAGTAGAGCACAATGCGTGCCCGCGGGCGACCTCCCGGGCGCCGGAGCCCCATGGAACTCTCTCACACCCGACTCGTCCCCGCGACCCCCGAGCGCGTCTGGGAGGCGCTCAACGACCCCGAGACGCTCAAGGCCTGCATCCCGGGCTGCGAGTCCTTCGTCCGCGAGCCCGACGGCTCGTGGTCGGCGACCGTGGCCGTCAGGATCGGCCCGGTGTCGGCCCGCTTCGCCGGCCGCGTCGAGCTCGCCGACGTGAACCCGCCGACCGGCTACACGCTCAAATTCAGCGGGCAGGGCGGGGCGGCCGGCTTCGCGAGCGGCGAGGCCAAGGTTTCGCTCGCGCCGGCCGACGGAGGGACGTCGCTCGCCTACGCCGCGAAGGCGCAGATCGGCGGCAAGCTCGCCCAGATCGGGTCGCGGCTGGTCGACGGGGCGGCGGCGAAGATCGCCGACGATTTCTTCGCCCGGCTCGCCGGGAAGCTCGGCCCGCCGCCGGCCGGAGCGGCGGAGGCGGCCGCGGAGGCCGCCCTCCCGCCCGAGACGGCCGGAAGCGGCCGGTGGGTGCGCTATGCTGCGATCGCCGTGATCGTCGCGCTGATCGTCTGGCTCGCGACGCGCGGCGGCGTCAGGTTCTGAAGGAGCGGACGATGGACAGCGTCGACCTCGAATGCCTGAAGCGCAGCGCCGAGTGGGTGGAGGCGGGGCGCCGCGTGCTGCTCGTGACCGTCGTCAAGACCTGGGGCAGCTCGCCGCGGCCGCCGGGCGCGATGCTCGCGCTGCGCGACGACGGCCACGTCGTCGGATCGGTCTCGGGCGGCTGCATCGAGGACGACCTGATCGAGCGCGTGCGCGCCGAAGGCCTCAGGGCGACGAAGTGCGAGGTGGTCACCTACGGCGTTTCGGCCGACGAGGCGCGCCGGTTCGGGCTGCCCTGCGGCGGGACGATCCAGCTCGTGCTCGAGCCGCTCACGCGCGAGTCGGGAATCCTCGCGCTCCTGCGCGAGATCGAGGACGGGCATCTCGTCGCGAGGAGGCTCGACGTCGCGACCGGCTTCGCGACGCTGCACCCCGCGAAGCCCTCGGACGGACTCGAGTTCGACGGCAAGGCGCTGACGACGATCCACGGGCCGCGCTACCGGATGCTGGTGATCGGCGCGTCGCAGCTCTCGAAGTACCTCGCCCAGATCGCGGTCGGCCTCGACTACCAGGTGACCGTGTGCGACCCGCGCGAGGAGTACACCGAGACCTGGGACATCCCCGGGGTGACGCTCGTGCGCACGATGCCCGACGACACGGCGCGCGCGATGCAGCTCGACGAGCGCTGCGCGGTCGTCGCGCTCACGCACGACCCGAAGCTCGACGACCTCGCGTTGATCGAGGCGCTGCAGTCGCCGGCGTTCTACGTCGGCGCGCTGGGCTCGCGCGCGAACAACGACAAGCGCCGCCAGCGTCTCGTCGACTTCGAGCTCTCGCCTGCCGAGGTCGCGCGCCTGCACGGCCCGATCGGCCTCTACATCGGCAGCCGGACGCCGCCCGAGATCGCGATCTCGATCCTCGCCGAGATCACGGCGGTCAAGAACGGCGTGCCCGAGGACGTGCGGATCAACGTCGCGATCGCGAAGGCGAGCCAGGCGGCCACGCCCGCCTGCTCGGTCGCGCAGAACGCCTGACGATCCGGCTCACGGGGCGGGCGCGGTCGTCGCGGGCGCGCGCGAGAGCGCGATGTCGCCGTAGTACGCGAGCGCCGACTCGCCGGTGTCGTCCGCGTCGGTCATGAGGCCGACGCCGGAGATCGGCGGCGGGTCCTCGCCGAACGCCGCGCGGTAGTCGGCGACGACGTCGCGCTCGTAGGCGAGCCAGCGGCCGACGCGATCGGTCCCGCTCTCGACGACGATCATCCTCACGCGGTCCGAGTACGGGTTGGGCGCGACGGTGCCGACGGAGGCGTGCGCGTCCCAGATGTAGTTGAGCCCCGCGTGCGGCGGGGTCTCTCCGTAGAGGAGGCGCATCGCCGCGTACTCGAGACGCACGAGCGGCGAGACGCGCTCGGGCGAATAGCGGAAGGAGACGTAGACTCGGGCCGGATAGTCGTCGCCCTCCCGGCGCGTGACGTCGCCGTTCACGATCGCCTTGTCGAACTTCCAGCGCCACGAGAGCCGCAGCCAGTCGGCCGCCGGCAGGTCGAGGCGCTCGATCAGCCCGGACGCGGAAGCGCGCGCCTCGGCGCGCACGACGACGCCCGCCTCGGGGTCGCGCACGAGCGAGTACGCGGTGTGCCGCAGGATGTGCGGGAACGCGAGCGGGATCCATCCGGCCGGCATCGGCCCGCCGGGCGTTGCGGCCGAGAACGCCGCGATCGGATTGCCGGCGGCGCTTACGCCCGCGGCGAGCGCCGCCAGGAGCCGGAGGCAGGGCCGGTTCACCGGGCGCGCGCCGATTGCCAGCGCGCGAGGTCGGCGGCGGTGTCGACGTCCCACAGCGTCGGAAGCTCGGCCCAGCGCGCGTTCGCGCGCTCGAGCGACGCGCGCGTGGCAGCCATCACGTCGGGCGTGCTCCACGCGATGCCGGCGAACGCGTCGACGTCGCGCGCGATTCCGACGAGCGCATAGCCGCCGTCCTCGACCGGGCCGAGCACCGCATCGTTCGCGTCGAGCGCCGCCGAGGCCGAGGCGAGGTAGGCCGCGTCGATCGCCGGGCAGTCGGTGCCGACGAGGATCGGCACGTCGCCGCGCGCGAGCGCTTCGGCGAGCGCGTGGCGCATTCGCGCGCCGAGGTCGTCGCCCCGCTGCGCGTGGAGCGACGCGCCGTGGCGCCGCGCCCATGCGACGAGGTCGGGATGCGAGGCGTCGGGCGCGCACCACAGCTCGATCGCCGCGACGACGCCGCGCGAGCGCGCCTCGTCCGCAGTCGCGAGCGTGCGCGCGACCATCTCGCGGTATGCCGCGAGCGCCGCGTCGTCGCCGACGGCCTTCGCGAGGCGCGTCTTCACCCGTCCGCGGACCGGTGCTTTCGCGAAGACCTGCAGCACGCGGCGGCGGATGGCAGGCGGCGCGTAGGCCTTCGCGAGGCGGACGGGATCGGCGCCGAGCGCCCAGGCCGCGCGCAGCCGCCACATGAGCAGGATCGTCCGCCACGCGCCGTCGCGGTCCCAGCGCCGACCCGACGTCCGGAGGCGCGACGCGAGGCACGCCGGCCGGCCGGCGCGGCGCTTCAGCGCGCGCGAAAGGGCGAGGTCTTCCATCAGCGGAATGGGCGGGAATCCTCCGACCTCCGCGAACAGCTTCCGCTCGACGAAGATTCCCTGGTCGCCGGTCGAAAGGCCGGTCAGGCGCGAGCGCAGGTTCATCGCCGCCGCGACGACCGGCAGCATCCGCGACCGGCCTTCGATCGTCACGTCGAAGCGGCCCCAGCGCCGGCCGGAGCGGATCGCCGCGTCGACCGCGGCCGCGGCATCGCCGGGCAACCGGGAGTCGGCGTGCAGGAACAGCAGCACGTCACCGGACGCGACATCGGCGCCTGCGTTCATCTGCGCGGCGCGCCCGCGCGGCGCCGCGATCACGCGATCGGCACGGGGCGTCGCGACCGCGACCGTCGCGTCGCGGCTGCCGCCGTCGGCGACGATCACCTCGTGACCGGCGTCGCGCAGCGGCGCGAGCGCGTCGAGCGTCGCCGCGATCCCGCCCGCCTCGTCGAGCGCGGGGACGACCACCGAGAGGCGAATCATCGTGCGGCGGGCGGCGCATCGCGGCGTGCGCGAAGACGCCGGATCGCGACCGGAACGAGCGCGAAGAGGCCCAGCAGCGCGAACGCGGCGAGCGTCTCGGTCGAGACGAGGCCCCGGAGCGAATCGATGCGGCCGAGCGTCTGGCCGAGGTTCACGAACACGAACGTGCCGGGGACGATGCCGACGAGCGTCGCGAGCACGTAGGTCGACAGCGGGACCGTCGTGAACGCGGGCGCGAGGTTCACGAGGAAGAACGGAAACAGCGGCACGAGCCGCAGGAAGAGCAGGTAGTTGAACGCCCCCTCGGTGAAGCCCGCGTTGATGCGCTCGCCCGGCGCACCGAGCTTCCGCCGCGCGGCGTCCGCGAAGACGTAGCGCGCCGCGACGAACACGATCGTCGCGCCGATCGTCGCCGCGATCACGACCAGCACCGTCCCGACCCAGCGGCCGAACAGGAAGCCGACCGCGAGCGACATCGCGAGCCCGCCGGGCAGGCTGAACGCGGTGACGACGACATAGACCGCGAACGCGATCGCGAGCGCGGCCGCGTAGTGCTCCCGAGTGAAGGCGAGCAGCGCGTCGCGGTTTGCCTTGATCGGGTCGAGCGCGAGGTAGCGGTGTCCGCCCAGCGCGAAGAACGCGACGACGACGCCCGCGAAGAGCGCGGCGAGCGCGATCCGGGCCCACGGGCGGCCCGGGGCGGGTGGGGGGGACGCATCCGGCACCGTCAGGCTCCCCGGAGTCCGAAGATGCGCCGGATCCACGCCTTCGACGACGGCGTCAGGCCCTCCCTGAGCCGTTGGTCGGCGGCACGCCGCACGATCGACGCGAGCGTCGGGTACGCGTGGATCGCGGCGGACAGGTCGCCGACCTTCATGCCCTTCGACACCGCGAGCACGCACTCGGCGATCAGCTCGCCGGCGTGCGCGCCGACGATCGCCGCGCCGAGCAACCGGCCCTTCGGGTCGGTGACGAGCTTCGCGAAGCCCTCGGTCTCGCCCTCGGCGCGCGCCCGGTCGATCTCGTCGAACGCGAACCGGTAGACCCTGTGCGCGAGCCCCTTCTGCGCCGCCTCGTTCTCGGAGAGCCCGACGCGCGCGAGCTCGGGGTCGGTGTAGGTGCACCAGGGCACGACCGTCGACGGCTTCGCCCAGAACAGCCGGAAGATCGCCTGCCTCAGCACGATGCCCGCGTGGTGCTCGGCGAGGTGCGTGAACTGATAGCCGCCGGCCGCGTCGCCGATCGCCCAGACGCGCGGGTTCGTCGTGCGCAGGCGCTCGTCGACGACGATCCGGCCGTTCGCGACCGTCACGCCCGCGGCGTCGAGGCCGAGGCCCTCGTGGTTGACCTTGCGGCCGGCTGCCACGAGCAGGTGCGTGCCCGCGACGGCGTGCTCGCGGCCGTCGCTCCCTTTCAGCGTCACGCGAACGTCGCCGCGCCGGCCCTCGACCTTCGCGATCGATGCGCCGAGGTGAAACATCACGCCTTCGTCGGCCATCCGCCGCTGCACGACCTCCGCGAGGTCCGCGTCCTCGCGCGCCAGGAGGCGCGGCGCGACGTCGGCGAGCGTCACCTCGCTGCCGAGGCGCCGGAACGCCTGCGTCATCTCGCAGCCGATCGGGCCGCCGCCGATCACGACGAGGTGCGGCACGTCCTCGCGCAGGTCGAACAGCGTCTCGTTGGTGAGCGCGCCCGATTCCGCGAGCCCGGGGATCGGCGGCATCGCGGGCCGCGATCCGGTCGCGATCACGAACGACTTCGCCGCGAGACGCCGGCCGTTCACCTCGAACGCGTCGCGCGCGACGAAGCGGCCCTCGCCGAGGATTACGTCGATGCCCAGCGAGCGGAACCGCTCGGGGCTGTCGTTGGGTTCGATGCCGCGGATGACCGAGGCGACGCGCTCCATGACCGCGGCGAGGTCGGGCTTCGGCTCGTGCGGCGCGAGCGCCCAGCGGTTCGCGTGCCGCATCGCGTGCGCGACCGCGGCAGACTTGATCAGCGTCTTCGACGGCACGCAGCCGGTCCACAGGCAGTCGCCGCCCAGCCGGCGCTTCTCGACCAGCGCGACCTTCGCGCCGAGCGCGGCGCCGCCCGCGGCGACGACGAGCCCTCCGGCGCCGCCGCCGATCACCACGATGTCGAACTTCGGATGTGACACCTGTGCTCCCATGCCGGCGATACGTGGCCGGCTCGAGAAGGGTCGCGGCCAACGGCAGGATCTTACATAGGCGGCTACGCCGATTTCCAAGTTGATACAATGCACGCGATGCGACGGCACCTTGGGTCGTTGAACCGTTGCCTGGCGATCGTTCTCGCAACGGTCGCAGTGACCGGCCTGGCCGCCCCGGCCGACTTCGATCCGGCGTTCGGCGAGGGCGGCGTGGTCATTCTTCCGCATTCCGGCTCATCGCGCGTGATTCAGCTCGCGAAGGCGACGGGCGGCATGTTCGCGCTCGTCGAATCGACCGATGCGCCCGCCGTGCGATGGCTCCACCGGGTGGACGACGACGGGCGGGCCACGATGTCGTTCAACGGGGGGCTCCCGGTTTCGCTCGAGCGAGCCGGTTGCGCGGGATCGGCCGGTGCGTGCTCGTTCTCGCGCGTTGCCGTCGCGCCCGGCGACAAGGTCGCGGCCGCGGGATTCCTGGTCGAAGGCGCGACTCGACGCGTGGCCGTCGCACGCTGGAATGCGGCGGGTATCGCCGACGCGACCTTCGGGACGGCGGGCACAGCGCTGGCGTTTGCTGACGAGGACTGGCAGGAGGAGCTCGTCGCCGTAGCGGCTGGCGACAACGGCTCGCTCTGGGTCGTGACCGCGGCGATGCAGATTTCGGGGGAAGCCTTCGGGCCGGTGGTCTACCGCTTCCGGTCCGATGGAACGCCGGACGACGCGTTCGGCGAAAACGGGCGGCGTGTCGTGAACGCGCCGGTGATCGCCGGGGCTGCGGTGCTGCGACCCGACGATCGCCTGATGATCGCCGGCAGCGGCTACCACCGGAACGGCGAGATGGTGGCGGTCCTGCTCCGCCTGACGGCGCAAGCTGAAGTCGACGGTTCCTACGGCCGGAACGGCTTCTATGTCTCGGACTACACGCCTGTGGTGGGAATCGGGTCGCTCGAGATGCTCGCCGACGGCACTGCCATGATGGCGGGGTTCACCGCGTCGGTGGTCGGCCAGTTCGGGATGGCGTGGTGGATCGAGGCGGACGGATCCTCGGAGGTCTTCCATTTCGGGGCCTCGGGGCTCGGGCTCGCGCCGACGACGGCCGGCGCGCGTCATCTGACCGTGGCGACCGTGAGCGACCGGCAGCAGGGCCTGCTCCAGATCGGCGCGAGCTTCATCGAGCCGTTCGGACTCGAGGGACGGACGTTCGCGCAAGCCGTCGTGCATCGGCGCACGCCGACGCAGGCGCTCGACTACGCGTTCGCGCCCTTCTCGAGGGCGCCTGTGTGGCGCGAGTTCGGAATGGTGCCGGCCGCGGGCGCTTTCGTGGCCGCAGGCGGACAGATCGTGCTGGGGGCGTCGGTGGAACATGCACCCGGGCGGGATGCCGGCGGCACGGCATGGGTTCCCGTGTCGTCGCCCGCGATCGTCAGGTTGCGCGGCGGCGATCTCCCGACGCCCGTGCCGTTCACCATGCTCGACGTGGTCGAGTACGTTCACCGGACGAGTGGCCATTTCTTCGTGACGCACTACCCGCACGAGATCGCCGCGCTCGATTCGCTCGCGCCGGGGGTTTTCGAATGGACGCGCACGGGGCGCGGCTTCGCGGTGTATCGGTATGGTCCAGCCGAGACGGGCACGGGGACGTTGGCGCCCGTGTGCCGGTTTTTCAGCGGCGCGACCTTCGCGCCGTTGTTCTCGCACTTCTATACGCCGTATCCGAAGGAGTGTCAGTCGCTCACGGGCCAAGGGTCCGGCTGGACGTTCGAGGCGAAGGTCTTCGCGCTGGGGTTGCCCGAAGGGACGCTGGGGGCGAGAACGTGCAGCGGCGATCGCATACCGCTCTACCGCGCATACAACAACCGCCTGAGCGGGGCACCCAATCATCGCTACACGAGCGATCCGGCCGTGCTCGACCAGATGGTGGCGGCAGGCTGGACGTTCGAAGGCGAGGCGGCGACGCGTGTGTTCGCATGCCTGCCGGCGCCGCTGCCTTGACGGGTCAATGGAAGTCGCGCGACCGCGTCGGCAGCGACCCCAATAGCGGCGTGAGGTCGACCAGCCGTCCGGCGATCAGGTGGACGACCTCGCCCTCGCGCTCGACCTTGCCGTAGACCGCGAGGAGCCGCGAGCCCAGGAGCTCGCGACGCTGGCGGTCGGAAAGATCGCGCCAGACGATCACGTTGGTGCTGCCGGTCTCGTCCTCGAGCGTGACGAACACGACGCCGCTCGCGGTGTCGGGCCGCTGGCGGCCGGTCACGATGCCGGCGGTGCGCGCGAGGCGGCCGTGCGGCGAGCGCAGGACGTCGGCGGCGGTGGCGAGGCGCCGCTTCGCGAGCTCGCCGCGCAGGAGCGCGACCGGGTGGCGGCGCAGCGTGAGGCCGAGGCGTCGGTAGTCGGCGACGACGTCCTCGCCTTCGGTCGGCTCGGCGAGCTTCGCGGGCACCTCGTCGAAGCGCCCGCCGTCGAGCAGGGCGGGCAGCTTCTCGACGCCGGCGACGTCCCAGACCGCGTCGTGGCGATGGCCGGCGAGCGAGGCGAGCGCGTCCGCGTCGGCGAGCGCCTCGAGGTCGCGGCGGTCGAGGTGCGCGCGTCGTGCGAGGTCGGCGACGTCGGCGAACGGCCGGGCGCGGCGCGCGTCCTCGATGCGTTTCGCGCCGGCTTCGGTGAGGCCGTTCACCATGCGCAGCCCGAGCCGCAATGCGGGGCCGTACGCGCCCCAGCGCTCGGGCGATTCCCCCTCACCCCGACCCTCTCCCCGCACGCGGGGAGAGGGGGATTCGTCTTCGCTCGCGCGGTCTCGCCCGCGAGCGGCCGTTGACGCCATTTCCCCCTGTGCGGGGAGAGGGCGAGCGTCACGGCGCGTATGCTCAAGGTCGCTTGCCTCCCTCTCCCCGCGTGCGGAAGGGCGAGGGTGAGCGTCACGGCGCGTATGCTCAAGGTCGCTTGCCTCCCTCTCCCCGCGTGCGGAAGGGCGAGGGTGAGCGTCACGGCGCGTACGCTCAAGGTCGCTTGCCTCCCTCTCCCCGCGTGCGGAAGGGCGAGGGTGAGCGTCACGGCGCGTACGCTCAAGGTCGCTTGCCTCCCTCTCCCCGTGTGCGGAGGGGCGAGGGCG